>TARA_R110002033_G_scaffold68810_2_pt1 | contig 17342 bp, 12 predicted proteins | sample TARA_R110002033 | Tara Oceans TARA_R110002033 (sample SAMEA4397051) | marine metagenome | biome: Polar Biome; feature: [SRF] surface water layer (ENVO:00010504); material: water (ENVO:00002006), including particulate matter (ENVO:01000060) such as... | depth 5 m
TACTATAGTTTTTTCTCCTATTCAAGCAATGAAGCGCTACACCTTTCGGCCAAAGAACGGAAAGTAATTCTAAGTCTACTTGAAAAAATACAGTTTGAATTGGAACAAAACTTGGACAAGCATAGTAAAAAGTTGATCGTAGCCAACATTGAACTTTTTTTGGATTATTGCACTCGTTTTTATGATAGACAATTCATTACGCGTGAGGTTGAAAATATAGGGTCATTGGAAAAATTCGATGATTTGCTGAGCCAGTACTTTTCATCGGATAAACCACAAAAGCATGGCACTCCAACTGTGGGTTACTTTGCGGATCGCTTGCACCTTTCGTCCAACTATTTTGGAGATTTGGTAAAAAAGGAAACCGGAAAATCTGCCCAAGAATATATACAGAATAAACTTATTGAAGTTGCTAAGGAACGTGTATTTGACCCATCAAAATCGGTCAGTGAAATAGCGTACGAATTAGGTTTTAAATATCCTCAACATTTTACCAGGCTCTTTAAACAACGTGTAGGGCAATCCCCTAGTGAATTTAGGAGTTTGAACTAGAACCGAAGTTGTGAATAAATCAGTTTGTTTTTCAAAAAAATAGACTACAACATTACTTTTATAACAGATTTTAAAAAGGTCTTAATTTTAGTTTTTATAAAAGATTACAAGCCTTAAAACTACATAAATAAGGTGCGTTGTGTGCCCCACCCACGAACAACTTCTCGGGTCACAATAAAATATCCATGCTCTACATTTTTTTTGAAAGATAGTCCGGCGTAATTTTCACTAAATATTACCTCATAGACTTTTTGGAGTTCTTTCATAGTTAACTTTTCGGGCAGAAGGTTCATGCCGACCAACTTCCTATCAGGATTATCTTTTAAAGTCTCCAAGGCATTTTCGGCTATTTCTTGATGTCCCATCATCAATGGAGGTAACTAAACCACATCATACCAATCAATGGAATCCGAAAGTTCGTCGGGCTTGGGTGATACATGATTAAAATTTATCAAAGCGTAGTAGACGATGGAAATGAACCGATCCAACATCCAATGGTTATCCCATTAACCTCTAAAATGGTCCTCATGACATCCGAGGGCAGAGCGCGATGCACTACCAAACGTGTGAAACTGTTCTAGATAAATAGTATCAAGACCCGCTCGTTCCCTCTCAGCCTTTTTAATAGCACTGACAACATGCTCATCGTGTTTTACGAATCCTCCCGGAAGGGCGAAAAATCCTGTATTGTGGTACTCCAAAATAATAATTTGAAGCTGTTTGCCATTAAAGTCCAAAATGACGAAATCATAAGCCAAGTAGGGCATAAACTCCTCAATTGAAGGTAATTGCTTTTTCTTTTTTTGTACCAAAAATGATATTATTTTCAAAAGAAGTAGAAATATCCGGAAAAACAAAGTATTATTGTAACAAACTGAGACAATAAATGATTTTGACATGAAAAATATTCTTATCCTTAGTGTACTCCTAATAATGTCGAACAGTAAAATATTTTCCCAGACCGAAAATTCCTTTGACGTCCAAACAAAAATTAAAAACGGCATCATCGAAGGTAGCTACAATACGCACACAGGTATCCAAACTTATTTCGGGGTTCCTTTTGCCAAACCGCCGGTTGGAGAATTACGATGGAAAGCTCCCCAGCCTATGGATAATTGGGAGGGCGTAAGAGAAACAAAAACATTTGGTCCTCGTCCCATGCAGACAATAGTTTTTGGCGATATGAAATCACGCTCCGATGGTGTGAGCGAAGATTGTTTATATCTGAATATTTGGACACCCACCACAAGGAATATGAAAGATTTACCGGTAATGGTCTATTTCTATGGCGGCGGAAATGTAGCAGGTGATGCTTCGGAAAATCGCTATGATGGCGAAAGCATGGCCAAAAAAGGTATAGTAGTCGTTACGACCAATTATAGATTGAACGTTTTTGGCAATTTGGCCCATCCGGACCTAAGTGCAGAATCGCCCTATAAGGCTTCGGGCAACTATGGTCAAATGGATCAGCACATGGCCTTGCAATGGGTGCAAAAGAATATTGGCGCTTTTGGAGGAGACCCTAAAAGGGTGACAATAGCGGGGGAATCTGCCGGATCCATAGGTGTAAGTGTGCATATGGCCTCTCCGTTGAGCAAAGATTTGATTGCGGGAGCCATTGGCGAAAGTGGTGCCGCGATACACCCTACCATGGCACCGGTGCCGCTGGCGGAAGCGGAAAACCAAGGTCAGGAATTTCTGAAAAATGCCGGATATTCGAGTATTACGGAATTCAGAAAGTTACCTACTCGCGATATCTACGAAATATATAACGCATCTCAACGCTTTGGTTTCCCCATGGTCATCGACGGTTATTTTTTACCAAAATCGCTACCTGAAATTTTTGAAGCCAAAGAGCAAGCACAGGTACCTTTAATATTGGGATGGAATTCCGCCGAAATTCCCGGAATGGCGTTTACCCAAGGGCTTTATTCCAAAGATAATTATATGGCCAAGGTCAAGGAGACCTATCCAGAAAAACATACCGAAGTATTAAAATTATACCCAAGCGGTTCCGAAAAGGAAATAGAACGTTCGGCGACCGATCTGGCATCCGACCGATTTATCGTGTATAGTACCTGGAAGTGGTTCGACCTGCATCGGAAGAATAGCGACCAACCCGTGTACCGTTACTTGTACAGCAAACTTCGCCCGCCCTTACGAGATAAAAACTTGGCCTCGGGACTGGCCGGAGGTACGGTCGAAAAAGATTCGGATGCTCCCCAAATGCCCGAACCCATCGGTGCACCGCATGCCGCCGAAATCGAGTACGCCATGGGCAACTTGAATTTAGTGGACGATTATGCTTGGACGACGGATGATTTCAAAGCCTCCGAAACCATGTTGAACTTTTTCGCCAATTTTGTGAAGACTGGTAATCCAAACGGGGAAAATCTACCCGATTGGCCAAAGGCCAAAGCCAATGATGCTACTCCGCCTGTGATGGTCATCGATACCGAAAGTGGCTCAAAAAATGCAGAAAACGATGCCCGTTACCTGTTTTTGGACGAGGTATATAAAAATTGATTTCCTAAAAATTCCGTTTTGAAATGAAAAAAATAGGTTTTTATCTTTTACTGATAAATGTCGGGTTTTCGTCAACGACCTATGCCCAAACGGTTTCTGAAAAACTGAGAACCATTGTCACCACCGATGGTGAAATCGATGATGTGGACACTTTTATTAGATTCCTTTTGTATACCAACGAGTTCGAAACCCAAGGCTTGGTATATTCGAGCTCGATGTGGCATTGGAAAGGAGATGGAAAGGGAACACCTTTTACCTCTGAAATGGAAATGACCCGCAATATCTATGGCGAAAATTTAACGGATTTAAGATGGCCGGGCACTCAATGGATCGAGGAACTTTTGGCGGAATATGCCAAGGTCCATCCGAATTTGTTGCTGCATGATAAAGATTATCCGAGCCCTGAAAATCTGCTGAGTTTAGTCCGAGTTGGAAACATCGATTTTGAAGGCCAGATGGAAAAACGTACCGAGGGATCAAAATTGATTGCAGAAAAATTATTGGATGATGACGAGCGTGAAATCTTTTTGCAAGCCTGGGGCGGCACCAATACCATTGCCCGAGCCTTAAAATCAATTGAAGAGGATTACTCAAAAAGTAAGGATTGGGAGACCATAAAAGATAAGGTTTCCAAAAAGGCGATAATCTATACCATTATGGATCAAGATGCCACTTATCAAAAATATATTGGCCCCAACTGGCCCAAGATTCGTGTATTTTATAACGCCAACCAATTTTGGTGTTTTGCCTATCCTTGGAAAATGGTCGTACCGAAAAGTCAACAACCGTATTTGGAAGGCACTTTTATGGGACCAAATATTATCAACAACCACGGTCCACTTTTTGAAAAATATTATTCTTATGGAGATGGACAAAAACAGGAAGGCGACCCTAACCATTTTGAGGGAGATATCTCAAAGATAACTCAAACCGAACGCGGTAGTTTTTCAAAATATGATTTTATTTCCGAAGGAGATTCACCTGCCTTTCTGCACTTGGTCGATGTAGGTCTGGCCAATTACGAAGACCCTACTAGAGGGGGATGGAGCGGTCGTTTTGAGCAATCTGTAGATAACCCGTACCGCTATGAAGATGGTGAAGCTGCTTCTGACTTGAATCCTGAAACAGGTAAGATGGATACCAGCTATCCACAGACCCGTTGGATTAAAGCTATGCAATTGGATTTCGCCGCCCGGGCAGATTGGGCAGTAAAATCGTTTGCGGATGCCAATCATGCCCCGGAAATAAAAGTCTTTGAAGGAACTTCTATAAAGGCCAAAGCAGGAGAAAAAATAACATTGAACCCAACATACAGTGACCCCGACGGTCATAAAGTTTGGTTCGCTGTCTGGCCCTATGCAGAAGCCGGTGATGGCACCGCTGATGTTACCTATGATGACGAAAAAGGGTTGGCCACCGTACAACTACCCGAAACCGCCAAAGCAGGTGAGGAATATCACATTATAGTTGAAGGTAGTGATACGGGTTTCCCCTCTTTAACACGCTACAAAAGAGTGATTTTTACAATAAAATGAAATGCTTTACTAAGTAATAATTATTAAATAGTTTATTTTAAAAAGGACCGGAAGTATTTCCTATTTTTAGGGACGGCTGCACTAGGGGAAAGCCTTTCTTCAGATAGGTACTTGACATTAACCATTAACTATAAACATCCTACCTAAAATTTAATACGTAACTTCTAAATATACCACCAATCAAAATTGAGTGAAATTTCTAATACTCTCAAATTTAAAACTGAAATTAAACCCGACCTCACAATAAAACTCATAAGCTTTGGACTATAGGCAGCGTACTCTGTAGTTATAGTTTAAGCTATGCTTTGAAAAATATAGCTATAGTATAGATTTATATTACTTAGCTCAAAATCCTAGACTGCACTGGTCGTTCAGCACATTGCCAATTCATTTCGCTAAAAGCTGCACTATGGGCAAAGAGCTTCTCTAGAAAATGTCTTGGACACAATCCCCGCTTTTAACTTTGCATTCCGCTAACCTTTCCCGATGCTCTGGGAAGGAACGCTGCATTACAAGCCAAAACCGTGAATTAAGTCCGCTTGAACTGAATTTTATATATAGTGTTTTATTCCGCTTCAACAGAATATAAAATTTCACTACTTCAATGTATTTAACACACTGCCCGAACCGCCACTATCACCCTTTTTCTTGACGGCAATAAAACAACAAAAAGGAAAACGCTCTAGGTGTAATAAGTAAATCACTTTTAAAAATAGTTTGAATCAAATGTTTAATCTTAAATTTTTCAATTATAAGTAGTATCAAAAATCATGTACAGTTAATCGGAAATATTGGACAGGAACCAACCATTACGAAATTGGAAAGTGGCAAAAAAGTAGCCTGTTTTTCACTAGCCACCAAGGAGTATTACAACAACTCAAAGGGAGAGAACCAAACTGAAACCAACTGGCACACCAACGTAGCTTGGGCAAGTCCGCTGTAATTATTGAGAAATAAGCCGGAAAAAGTGAAGAAATTGGAATTGTCGAAAATCTGAAAAGTTCTGCTCTCTAATCAATTCCTATATCTCGAAGTAAGGCGTCCAACACTATTAAATATAGCTAATCTTACTATCCAAATGATAAAACTCAAGGATACAGGTAACCATTCTTTCAAAACTTGCGTCTATATAGATATAATGTTAAATTAATTATCCTATTTAAACCCATTTCATTTTGAAAAAACTCATTCTATTAGCTGTACTTTTTATACTCCCCTTTAGCATTTGTAATGCTCAAACTCAATCCTATTTTGATGCCGATACGATACCTGAAGTGGATGGATCGACATATATGATAACTAAAGTGCCCTTGAATTATCAAAAAGGTGATGGAAATACCATTGATCTTTTCATTAGAAAATTTTCCGCCGTTAAAGAAAGAAAAGGATCTATCTGGTTGATTCCTGGAGGACCTGGCGAATCCGGGACAAGTCTATACCCATTAATCAATCAATTTTCTGAACTATTTCCTAATTTGGACATTTATGTTCCTGATCATCGGGGTACTGGTTACTCCAGTAAAATATGCCCAAAAGAAGAATCCATAACTTCTTCTGATGGAATGGCTTTGGCTAATGATGAATGGGGTACTTGCTTTAATTATATGTATAATCATCTAGATTATGTAAAGGCATACACTATTACAAACGCCGCAAAGGATCTTAGCTACTTAATCAATGAATATAGTGGAATGGGTGAACGCTATATTTATGGTGTGTCTTATGGAACACAATTAGTATTGCGCTTATTACAATTGGGAATTGTAGATTTGGATGCGGCAGTCCTTGATTCCCTGGTTCCGCTTCAAGAAGATACTACTTACGATTTAAGCCATCGATCGTTGGTCACAAATAACGTTGGAATATCCTTTCTAGAGCAATTTGATAATGCTGGTTCCAAAAGCAATACCCTAACAAATCAATTAAAAAAAATCATAAAACGCACTAAAACGGATTCCGCTTTTGCTGCTCAATTGCCCAAACAGGATCTAGCTATTCTTTTTGGGATGATGCTCGACCTTCCATCTGTACGAAAGAGTATTCCGGAAATAATAAAGGATTTAAAAAATAACCACTTTGATTCACTCTATCATGCCATAAGCCAAATCAACTCATTTTATATGGACTATGCTGCAGCGTATCCATCCACTGCCAATTCTATTCCGTTGACGCAGGTCATTACTGTATCTGAAAATAACCTAAGACCAGAAATGACTAAAACGCAAGTGACCGAGGAGTCTGAAAATCTATTATTCAAAAGTCCTCTTCCCAACCTCATAGCTGAAAATTCGATGCCTACATACCCAAGAGATACATATTTTGGAAAAATACCACATCAAATGCCTCCAACTCTGATAATTAATGGAACACTTGATCCCAAAACGCATATTGAGGGAGCCAAACGACATTATGAGCTTCTATCCGATAGCAACAGGTCAGTATCTTTTATTCAGATTAAAAATGCCCCACATTTTATAGCTCTTTTTGCTCCAAAAGCTTTTAAGAAGTCCGTTAATGAATTTATTAAAAAAGTTAGAAACTAGAACCAGTGATTGTTTTAAAGTGAATAGGTCTATTTTCACCTTACCCAAATTCTTCTATGGTTTATCCGTACTAATGAAGCAAACTCTCACTTAAGGTAGATGTTCTTAGATTCGAAAAAAGAGTTATTGATAAAAACACTTTCAAAATTGCATTCAAAACGTTTTACCAAGACCACTTTAAGCACCCTCGTTTTCTTTTTTGAAATGTTTATTAATGATGATATGAGAAAAGACTTTCAAAACCATTAAATTAGTAAATATTAATACGGAAAAAACATACCGAGATAAGTTTGGTTAGTTATCGGCAATCTTTCAAACAATCATATTATACATTTTACATCTAATTATAAAAGCCATTAGTTATGAAAAAAATGTTCATTTCGATTATGACAATTGCAACATTCATTAGCTGTTCTAATGACGATGATTCTTCAAGTAATCAAATTGTAGGTGTATGGAAATTAATCGAAGCTAAATTTTACGGGCTTGAAGAAGGAAGCTCTTCTGAAGGTTTGATAGATTATTCAGATAAAAATATTATTTACGATTTTAAGACAAATGGAACCTTAACTGTATCTGGAGGAGAAAATACTGGATATACTAATGGAGTTTACGATTACATTTTTGGAAAAGACCATTTGGGAGGAAGCAGTGATCCTCAAATTCTTTTAGTTACTATAAATGAATCTAAGTGGACTTATGATTTAACAATTGGAAAAATGACGTTGGGACAATCCTATGTTGACGGACCAGATTTAATTTTTGAATCAAAATAAAAAAGGATTTGCCTTCTAGGACAACAATTAATGTGGTCATATGTGCGAAATCGAAATGTCAGCTGATATACATCAACGCTAAAGCTAATTCTTATTTTTACATATAAACTAAAAAACGCCAAAGGCTTTTCCTTGTGCTAGCTTGAAGTTCTTTTAACTTCTGCACCGCAATAATTATTACCTGAACATAGGCAACTATTCGAATGAAAGACCAACTAATCCAATCCATTTCTAAATACGTTGATTTAAGCTCCGATGAAGAAAAATTAATTGACTTTTTTTGGACAGAGAAAACACTTGAAAAAGGAGAGTATCTTTTAAGAAATGGGGAAATTTGTCGAACTGACAATTTTGTTGCTAACGGAGCATTAAAGGCTTTTTACATAAATCCGCAATCAGGACGGGAAGAAATCCTTTATTTTGCCATTGAAAATTGGTGGGCAACCGATATTGAAAGTTTTCAAAAACAAAAGGCTTCTATATATAATATTCAAGCGATTGAACGAACGGAACTTCTTCAAATCAACTACAATTCTTTTCAAAAAATGTTGTTTGAAATCCCTAAGCTTGAACGTTTTTTTAGAATCATCCTTGAAAATTATCTTGGAAGTTTACAGAAAAGGCTAATTACCAATAACACCTTGGATGCTCAACAGCGCTATTTCACCTTTGTAGAGAATTACGCAAAAATTGCAGACAAAGTACCTCAATATCTAATAGCCTCATACTTAGGTATTACAGCCGAATTTTTAAGTAGAATTCGTAAAAAACACAAATCATCTTAAACTAGGTCAATATTTTTCTTCTTCCCATTACAGAACTTAGCTTCATTATTCAAAATGTAGAAAAATGAACAGAGTACTTATCATCAATGCAAGCGTCAGAAATGAAAAATCACATAGTAGAAGACTAACGCAATTCTTTGTAGAAAATTGGAAAAACAAGTATCCAAAAGACATGTTTTCTTATAGGGAAGTTGGTCTTAAAGAAATCCCACCGATAAATGAAAAATGGATTAGTAGTGCATTTATCAAACCTGATGAAAGAACTAAAGAAAATCAGAGAGGTGTCCAGTTTAGTGACGAGTTGGTAAAAGAATTCAAAGCGCATAATGTATATGTTTTGGGAACACCAATGTACAATTGGTCAATTCCTAGCGGACTAAAATCCTATATTGACCAACTCATGAGAATTAATGAAACTTGGAAATTTCGTTCAGGTCAACCCGATGGAGATTATGTAGGACTTCTTGAAAATAAAAAAATGTTCATTCTGTCTAGTCGTGGAGACACAGGTTATGGAAAAAATGAAAAAAACGAACATATGAATTACCAAACAACTTACTTGAAATTTGTTTTTGGAATTATGGGAATAGATGACATTTCCATATTCTCATTAGACAATGAGGAGTTTGGCGGAGAAATATTTGAAAAATCCAAAAGGGATATTTATCAAAGGATAGAAATGATTTAAAACAATTACCCGCAACATGAAAAATTTTCCATTCGGTGTGTATTCGGATTATCCCTAATTTCACTTGACTCTTTTATTTTATTAATTTAGAAGCTCACAGTACATCTGGTACAATTTATATCTAAAAAATAACGTACTGATTCAATGAGTAAAGTACTTAGAGAACATAAACAAAAAATCATAAGGTCCTAACTGGATACCAAACTCTTTAACATTACCCGAAGACGGTCTATACGTATGGCTTGTGGGGGCTATTTCCTAACACAAAATAGAAAGAACACGAATGATATTCTCTTCATTACATCGTTTTATTTTTTTGCCATATCTGAAACTCGAAGGCTAACGGCATCATTAACAGATTTACATCTCGTGGTATGTCATGCGCCTTAAAGTACTTAATTCCTTCATGTTAATAACCTAAACCATCTCCCCAATCTGCTATTTGCTCAAAAGTTACGGGAGGGAATAGCCGGGAGAAAGCTATGTACAAGTATTAGAACGTATACTTGTTCTATAATATAGATGGTTGGTGATGTTATCACAAAATGGTTATTTGAGATTAACACTGCCAAATATAATTGCATGTACCTATGGTTTGATGTTAATATGTATACTATGCTTTTGTTCTCGTATGAATAGTAATAACGTACATATGATAACTTTTTTTTACAAGGCTTAAATACCTCATTTGAAGACAAAAATTTATTTAAAGATTGTACGGATGAAGAACATATAGCTAAATGCGAAAAGCCCCGCCAAAAAATTGACAGGGCCTCTTCTATGAAATTAAAACTCAATATTAACTAATATCCACTGTTTTGGGTAACGGTAGCATCTACACCGTCAATATACTCTTGTGGAATTGGCCAATATTCATTTTTACCAGCAGTAAATGCCGCATTGGTCAAATGGCTACGTCTTGTTTTTTCCACTTCTAGATAGTCGTCAATAACCTCTTTGGCTATTCCCCAGCGTACTAGGTTAAAAAACCGATGTCCTTCCATGGCCAACTCCAAGCGGGTTTCCAATCGTACTTTTTCTCGGGCATCATCGGCTTCTGTCCAAACTGCATCATAGGTAGCTATATTATAATTAGCTGCATCCGCCGTACCGTCAAGCGTTTTAACGTATTCCGAATTTGCCGCACGCTGTCTGATCTCGTTGACCAAACTACGTGCTTCCTCCAAATTACCTAATTCTACCGCTGCTTCCGCCCTCCATAACAGGACCTCAGCGTAACGGATAATGTAATAATTAAGAGCGTCTACATAAGGCCATACATTTACGTGATATGCAGAATTTGCGGAAAGGATTCTCTTTTTAGGACCAAAAGCTCCGTAGGTGGCCAGATCACGGGCCCATGAATCCTCATACAACACCTCCAAATCTTTGTAGGGTATACCAGGACGACCAACGGTAATGTCCAACCGTGGGTCTACGTTATCCGTTGCAGTAACTTCTACATTATCTACAAGTGGCAATCCGTCCGCATCCGTTTTAAAGGTATTCACCAAATTTTGGGACGGCCGGTGAAATCCGTATTGGGAATAAAAAGGACCTCCTGGTGCTGTCAATCGGTCACCTATGCTTCCATTATAATTATCGGCTTGACCGTCATTCACAGAATATTGAACGGCAAAAATAACTTCCTTTCCGTTATCGTTTTCTGGTAGAAAAACTTGTTGAAAATCATCCATCAATCCATAAGTACCTCCCATAACCAAGGTTGTAGCATCATAAGTATCTTGCCACTTCTCTTGAAAAAGATAGGTTTTTGCCAAATAGGCCATTGCCGCCAATTTTGTAGGTCTACCTACTTCTTCTTGCATATCCGGAAGGACATCATAGGCCGCTTGAAAATCGCCCTCTATTTTTCCCCACAGTTCTTCCGAAGTAAATTCCGTATTGGAACGGGCATAATCTTCTACGGTTTCCGCAGTTTCGTCTATATACGGAATCTGGTTATAGATTTTCTTGAGTTCAAAGTAATAATGCCCTCTTAAGAACCGTAATTCCGCTCTACGCTGTGTCTGAACGGTGGCATCATAACCTTCTGTTGCGTCCAATAATTTAATAGCTTCATTGGTTCTTTTTACACCTTCGTACAAAGCCATCCATTTGCGTTCTACATCGTAGATAACGGAATTGGTATTGTAGAGTTCCATTTGGTGGATTTGACTTTGGTCTCCCGTTCCGCCACCGCCTTTATAGGCATCGTCCGAAACTACGTCACCAAAGCTCCAGTTAGATGCAGGCGAATTGTAGGCGTTACTTGCGTCGTCTATCTGCCCATTTAGCACGCTATAGGCGGAAATGATTACTTTCTCTACATTTTCTACCGTGGTCAATTCCGATGGAGGAACTTCTCCAAAGGTTACCTCTTCCAAATAATCATCGGAACAAGCGCCTAGTATCGTCAGTGCCGTAGCCGTAAAGACCACAACCAATTTTGAGTTTTTCTGTATAAAATTTTTCATGGCTTTCTTAGAGTTTTAGGTTGCATCCAATTACAAATGTTCTACTTGGCGGGTAAAGTCCCCTATCTACACCAATGTCCAGGTTTCTGTTACTTCCCGAATAATTTTGAAGTCCAACTTGTGGGTTCATACCGGAATAGTCCGTTATAGTAAATACATTACTGGCCTGGGCATACAGTCTAAGGGAAACACCTCCTAATAAATCCGGATTAAAGTTGTACCCCAATTGCAAATTGGTAAGTCTGACAAAAGAACCGTCTTCTACGTAGTATGAAGAAGGGCGTATGTTATTATTGGGGTCATCAGAAGATAAACGTGGAATACTGCTATCCGTATTCGTCGGGGACCAAGCGTCCAATAACACATCTTCTTTGTTATAGGCCCCTTGGTTAAAGAAATGGTTTTTATACTTGGTGAAGTTGTAGGTATCGTTTCCGAAACTTCCGTTAAAGAACATTCCCAAATCAAACTTCTTATAATTGAACTGAAGGTTAAGCCCTAACATGATATCCGCATGGGGAGAACCAATAAAAGTTCTATCATCCGTATCTATATCCCCATCGCCGTCTACATCCTTAAATTTGATGTCTCCGGGGCTGGCATCCGGTTGTAGCCCATAACTATCTATCTCTTCCTGGCTTTGGAACAGTCCTTCTGCCACATGACCATAAAAGGAGGCTATAGGCTCCCCTACCGCACTTCTTGAAACTTCTTGGTCAAAGTTTACACTGTGTAAGGACGAACTAGGAATACCCAAGTAATCCGAGGTATTCAACTCGGTAAGTTCGTTTTTAGCACCCGTAAGGTTCAATCCTATTTGGTATCCCAACTCTCCTACGGTATCTACATAATCTATGTTGAATTCAAAACCGGTGTTTTTCATTTTGCCATCGTTAACCCATTGGCCGTCATTGGTTCCCCCATAGGTTAAAGGAACGGTATTGTAAACCAGAATATCATCTGTGTTCTTTACGTAGTAATCTGCAGTAATGTTCAATCGATCATCCAAAAGACCTAAATCTATACCCAATGAGGTCTGTGTGGTCGTTTCCCATTTTAAATCCGGATTGGCGATACGCGATTGGGTAAGCCCCGTATAAACGGATTCCTGAGCTCCGTCTATGGCGTAGTTGGAATTCGCGTTGTTACTTCTATAGCTGTTTACCGTAGCATAATTGGAAATTTCTTGGTTACCGGTCTGTCCCCAACTGCCCCTTAACAATAAGGAAGATACGATACCATCCGTATTGAAGAAATCTTCACGGTCCAAACGCCATCCCAAAGAGAATGCCGGAAATGTTCCCCATCTATTGTCTTCGTTAAACCTAGAACTACCATCCCGCCTTACTGTTGCCGTAAATAGGTATCTTTCATCAAAATTATAGTTTAACCTGCCAAAGTACGAGTTAAGGGACCAATCCGAAGCACCTCCGGAATTGAGCATATTTTCCGTACCAAAACTTAAGTATCTGAAGTTTTCGTCTTCATACAAAAATTCACTTACCTCTGCACTAAAGTCTTCATAATGATATTCTATGGCTTCCTGTCCTAATAACACATCTACACTATGATCTCCAAAATACTTTTTGTAATTTAATGTATTGGAAAAAGAAAATTGGTAGTTGAAGCTATTTGAAGTAGCTAAAGAGTTGGTGTTGTTAATGGCAAGGATTTCATCAAAAGTCGGAGAAAAACTTCTTAGGTTGTAATTTTGATAGTCTAGGCCTAACACTGTTTTAAAGGTGAAATCCTTTACATACAAGTTGGCATAAAGATTACCCAAAGCCTGTACCCTTTTCTGTTTGTTATCCTTATTCCTGTACAGCTGCCCCATGGGGTTGTTACTATCGTTGATAGGGTTTCCTGCATATGATCCGTTAATATCCTTTACAGGAACTATAGATGGGAATTGCATCGCAGTAAGGATGATGCTCCCTAAGGCACTATTGGTTCCAACGGAAACCTGCTCTTTATAATTGGCCGTAAAATTTTCCCCTATAGTAAGAAAATCCCCAATATTGTACGAAGAATTGAATCTAGCGGAATATCTTTCAAACCCCGTGTATTTAATAAGCCCCTCTTGATTAAAGTATCCAATAGAAAACATATGCTGCCCTTTGGCTTCCCCTTTGGATAAAGAAAGATTGTAGGACTGTATGGCAGCAGTTTGCAAAATCTCATCTACCCAATCCACATCGGCACTTGGAATAGTCTGTTCCGTGTTCAACCACTCCGGAATAACAGCTTGGGTAGGATCATCTCCATAAATATCATTGGAAGGTACTCCCCCGTCGTTTATAGTGGCCTGCCACAATAAATCGCCGTATTGTTGGGCGTTTAGCATTTTAGGCATATTATAACTAGACTGCAGCCCTGCATAACTATCAAAATTCACCTCATAGCCACCATCGGTGTCGGTACCTTTTTTTGTAGTTATAATGACAACCCCGTTGGCGGCCCTTGAACCATAAATAGATGAGGAAGCCGCATCCTTAAGAACTTGAATGCTTTCTATATCGGTTGGGTTAACACCATTTAAGCCGTTGGAAGCGGGGACTCCGTCTATAATGACCAATGGATCATTACTGTTTATGGTACTAAAACCCCTAACCCGAATAGATGTGCCACCCCCAGGTGAGTTATCGCTCATGATCTGCACACCGGGAAGTCTCCCATCCAGCATTTCAACAACATTGGATTTAGGTTGCGTATTAATTTCCGCTGGTGAAATTGAGGCGATAGCACCCGTAATATTCTTTCTGGATTCCGTGCCGTAGCCTACTACTATCATCTCTTCTAATTGTGAGGCACTTTCCAATAACGATATGCTAAGCGTATCCAGACCTTCTATGAATATATCTTGGCGTTTATAACCAATATAGGTTACGCTTAGTGTAGTTAGGTTGGAAGGTATTTCAATACTGAAATTTCCATCAAAATCCGAAACTGCCCCGTGTTCCGTTCCTTCCACAAATATATTGGCACCCGGAATCGGTACGCCCGCCTCATCGATAACGGTTCCGGATACTTTTCGTTTTTCCTGAATAAACTTTACAAGCACACCCTGTTCCGTAATCTTGAAATCTACGTTCGCTTTGCCTTTTAACTCTTTAAGAACAGCCTCTAGATCTAGTTTGTTTACATCTATACTTATACGTTGCTTTAAGTATTGTGTATCGGCAGCATAGATGAATTTTGTTCCGGTTTGGCTTTCTATCAGCTCAAAAACTTTTTCTAAAGAAACACTCTTTAAGTTTAAATTGATGTTGTACTGGTTCTGTGTTTTTACGATAGGGATTACGGATAATGGAATCCCTTTCCCCATACTTAAGAGGGGAAGGCATAACAGTAATGCCAATAGGTTATTTTTTTTCATTTGTTAGTTACGCTTTTAATATTTGGTTCTCAAAAGTTTTTTGGTAATTCTCAATTCTTCGTAGTTACATATTCTTCTTAAGGGGATTAGGTACGGTTAACATTAGTTCTTTTTATTGCCAGGTTTCGAATAACTTTTAAGGCATGGGCCATATGGTTTTCTACGGTCTTGATCGAAATGCCTAAAATTTCGGATATCTCCCGGTATTTAAGTCCGTCTAAACGGCTCATTTCAAAAACTTGTCGGGATTTTTCAGGAACTTGATTCAAGATTTTTTCGATTTTACGGCCGAATATTTCTTTTTCCTCCTGATCTATAATCTGTTGCTCAATACTAGGACTGGAAACATGTCTGCTTTCTTCTCCAGGACCTAAGCGTCGCTCTAGGTTTGCCGTTGGAACGGTGGCCAACAATTTATTTTTCACCACCACGTATAGGTAGGGTTTGGGATTTCTGATTTCTTGTATACGTTTGCCACTGTCCCAAAGCTGAAAGAACACATCCGATACGGTTTCTTCAACAATATCCAGCTCATTGGTGTAGTTATAACCAAAGCGACAAAGGCTCTCATAGTATCTATAAAAAATAGTCTCCAAGGCTGCCTTATCCCTTTCCTCTATCAAACCGAACAATTCCAAATCGGACAATTGTTGCAAATACATGGGACTTTTGTGGGGTTTATTTTTCATCGTTTGGGGCTATTGAAAATTTTTTATCTGATACAGGATGTACTTTTACATCAGCAATAAATTCCAAAGTTTCTATGAAATTAATCAAGCTTTGATTTTCAAAAGCACCACTGATTACTTTATTAGCCATTAAACTGTCTTTAAGCACAAATTCAACTCCATAGAATGTATTGATTTGGCTAAGCGCTTTATTTAAAGGCAATTCATTTAAAACAAGGATATTATCTTTCCATGCCATTTTTTCAGTGACATCAAAACTCCGCTTTACCACTTCCCCTGTTTCATTATTCCAAATGAGTTCTTCCTTCGGTAACAGTTGTATTTGATCTCCTGATTCCTTCAAGGTTACTTGTACCTTTCCACTTTCCAACGATACCGTATTGGCTTCCCCAGAATCGTTCACGTTGAATTTGGTTCCCAAAACTTCTATGGTGAATCCGTTCGCATTAACCTTGAAGGGCCTGTTTATATCTTTGGTAATATCAAAATAGGCTTCCCCTTCTACCCAGACTTCACGACTGTCTTGGGTAAATACTTCTGGGTATTTTAATTGTGCTCCAGAATTAAGGGTAATTATAGAGTGATCAGGAAGCTCTATTTTTTTTCTCTCACCATGGGAAGCGATTATATGATTAGTATATCTAGAAGAATCATTTACTGATGAAACTATATATATAAAGAGGCCTAAGAGAACAATAGCAGCCACACACATAAACGTTTTTACCGTTGTGTTCAGCCAAACTACTTTTTGTTGTGGCTTTGCATCTATCTGAGCTTTCAAGCGTTTGGCAAACTCGTCTTTTCTTAGGGCCAAAGAAGATTGCGGATAACAGTTCCATACCAGTTTATAATCTTGGTAGTCTTCATTGGTTTCGTCATCCAAAAGGAGCTTTATCTGAAACATGGACAGCTGCTGATCGCTTTTCATTTCTCCCGCAAGGCTCCTGGCAGATTCAATATCTTCCCTAGATATTTTCATGGTATTTGTTTTACTCCTATGAGTGGGAAAAGGTAGGATTACCCCTAGACGGCAATGTCACCAAAATGCAAAAAGTGGATTAACTTAATGTTAACCAGTAAAATGATCAAATGAAAATAGCGTGTAACCTTATTAACGTAGAAGAGTAGCGTTAATTTTCCTATTCTAAGTCCAACGTAATATAAGAATCCGGATTCTTCAAGGTATCTATGGACAAAAAACCCAATACTTGTTACCGCTCATGATTATGAATTAATATATAAAGTAGAAAAATAACTACACACAATAACGGTAACCGTTGCACAAGCCTATAATTAGAAATAATTACTATCGATATAAGCCTCTTTAAGGGGCTTTTTTTATGCTAAGCTAGAAGTTGAACGTGAATTTTCCGTGCGCCGGAGAAAGGCTTTTCA
>TARA_R110002033_G_scaffold802_10_pt1 | contig 17341 bp, 15 predicted proteins | sample TARA_R110002033 | Tara Oceans TARA_R110002033 (sample SAMEA4397051) | marine metagenome | biome: Polar Biome; feature: [SRF] surface water layer (ENVO:00010504); material: water (ENVO:00002006), including particulate matter (ENVO:01000060) such as... | depth 5 m
ATTGGCTGTAAAATAAGAGCTTGTCCAGAAGCAAAAAACATCAAAGTAAACAAACCTAAAATAGTTGTAATAGAAGTAAGTAAAATAGGTCTTAACCTTAGAAGCGCAAACTCTAAAAGCTCATCAAGTGATTTTGCTTTTTTAATAAAATCCATCATAATAATTCCATCATTAACAATAACTCCAGCTAGTCCAACCATACCAATTAAACTAGCCATTGTAATATTTAAACCAAGAATAAAATGTCCAACAAAAACACCTAAAATAGATAAAGGAATAGTAGAAAGTATAATCAATGATTTAAGCATAGAATCAAACATCCAAACAAGAGCAATAAAGATAAGTACAATTGCAATTAAGGCTGCTTCTCCCATCTCTTTTTGTACTTTTTTATTCTCTTTTTGCTCACCTTTTATATCAATACTAACTTTTGATTTATATTTATCTAAAATCGGATTTAACTTTTCAAAAACTTCTGCTGAAGTCATTTTTCCGTTTATAGAACCAGTCACAGATACTATTCTTTGACCATTTTCTTTAAAAATCTGAGAATAAGCATTTTTTCTAACAATATCAACTACATCTTTTAAAAATACTTTTTCATTAGTATTAGGTACAATTATCTCAAAATCATTTAAACTTTTTAAATAATCTTTATTTTTACTTTGAAAAACAACATCAACTATACCTTTTTTATCAAACATCTTTGAATATGTACCTTTAAAATAAAAAGGCCTAATTGATGAGACAATATAGTTTTCACTTATTCCTAAATCCTGACCATAAGCATTAACTTTAAACTTTAATTCAACATTTCCCATCATAAAATCATCAGCTACATTTGATACACCATCTATATTATTTAAAGCTTTTTTGATATTTGTAACAGCGCCACTTACCTCTTTTTCATTACCACTAATTGATAGTTCTAAATCGTTTTTAACTATTCCAGCTTTTGGTGTAAATACTTTAAGATCTTCAAATTCTCCTGATTTTATCTCTGGTTCTAAAAGTTTTTGTAACTCTTTTTCTATTGTTTGTGATGATTTTTCTCTTATCATATTTGTAGCATCATACTTAGGAGAAAGATAAGGATTTATATATTTATCAAAGAAGTTTTGAGGTGCTCTTTCATTTAGATTAACAAATATTTGGAAATAGAATTCTTCAGTTTCTGGTTGATTTTTACCATCAAGTTTTAAACCAATCACTGAAGAGACTGATTGTAAATTATTAGCAAAATCATAATTCTTTAAAATTTTATTCTCAATTTTTTTAACAATGGCTTCTGTTTGTTCTATTTTTTTACCAACACCAACTGATCCACTTATATATACTTGTGTTGTATCAAAATCTGATAAAAATTTAAATTTTGAGCTCATCATAATAAAAATTGTTAAACTAACAATTGTTAAAACCATAATGATAAGAGATGTATATTTTTTCTTTAACAAAAAGCTTAAAATCTTTTTGTATAATTTTTTATTCCAAGCCCATATTTTATCTGCTTTTTGCTCCTCTTTGTTTACTCTTAAGATTTGTTTTGCATGTAAAGGCAAAAAGAAAAAAGCTTCAAGAAGAGAAGAGATAAGAAGTATAGTAATCATGATAGGAAGTATTTTCATAAACTTTCCAATTTCACCAGTCATAAGTAAAATTGGCAAAAAGGCAAATATTGTTGTTGCAGTTGCAGTTAAAACAGCTGGATAAACTTCAACAGAACCATCAATAGCAGCTTGGAACCTATCCTTTCCCATTTCCATATGTCTATATATGTTTTCCCCTACAACTATAGCTTCATCTACAAGCATTCCTAAGGCAATCAAAGCTCCCAACAATGAAAGCATATTTAAACTATATCCCATAGCTTCAGCACTAATAAGTCCTATCATAAATGAAGTTGGAATCCCAATAGCTATTACTATTGCAATTCTTGCATTTATGAAGAAAAACAAGGCTAAGAAAAGTAAGCACAATCCAAAAAAGATATTAGAGAAAACAGTATTTAATCTATTTTTTATCCAAACAGAAGTATCAGTATGTGTTGCAAAATTAAGTTCTGGATATATTTTTTTATACTCTTTTAGTTTCTCTTTTATTTGACGAACCAGTTCAACTGCATCGCCAGTTTCTCCCTTGTTTATACCAATAGAAACATCTCTACTACCATTAAAGTGTGAGATAGTATTAACATCTGCTAATTCATATTTGATTTTTGCAATATCATTTAAATAAACTTTTTGATTTGATATTTTCAAAATCGTATTTTTGATATTATTTATATCTTTTTCACCATTAAAAGTACTCAAATAATAGTGTCTTGAAGTATCTTTTATAATACCTGCTGGAAAAATAGAACTTAGGTTTTCAACTGCGGTTAGTACTTCTTGTAAATTGAGTCCATAAGCTAAAATTTTCTTTTCATCAAATTCTACAAGTAACTCTTTATCACTATCTCCCCAAATAGAGATATCACTTAAATCACCCATTTTTGAAAATGTTGATTTCAAATCTTTTGCTATTTCTAAAAGTTGGGGTTTAGTTTTTTCTCCATAAACTACAACTGTAATAAGAGGTATTGCATTAATTTTTTCTTTTACTGTTGGTTCATCCATGTCTGTTGGAAAGTTTGTTTTTACTTTTGTAATAATATCTTTAATATCACCTATTACATTTTGGGCTTTAAAACCTTTTTTTAGTTTAACAGTAATTGAAAAATTTCCATTTTTTATTGTAGAAGTAACATCAGCAGCTTCTTTTACAGATGACAGTTCATCTTCTATATCTTCAACAGCCATTTTATCAAGTAAGTCTGAACTAGTTCCTGGATAAGAACCATTTATAACAACAGCATCAAGAGCAGATGGAGGAAATATCTCTTTTGGTATATTATTATATGCAAAAACTGATAAAATCAGTAAAAATAATAAAAGCAGATGATTTAACATCGGCTTTCTAAGACCAAACTCTATTATATATTTAATCACTTGTTATTATCCAAAGTATTTATTAAAAGTGAATCTATAATTTGATTTTTAAATTTCATATCTTCTAATTGTTGTTGTAAAAATCTATTTTCTTCTTTTAAAGAGATATAATTGGCATATAATTTATTAATATCTTTACTAACATAATAAATATTATTTGCTAAATATATTTTTGGAAAACATAAAATCAATGATACTGCTAGTACAGACAGAACTATTAACAATGAATTTTTTGCATTTAATCTAATCAAATTTAAAAACCCTCAATTTTGAACTTCTACTTCTTGGATTTACTTTTATCTCTTCATTTGTTGGAATAATAGGTTTTTTAGTAATAACTTTCCCTAAAGCATTATCATTTCCACAAGTACAACGCATAACATCACTTGGGCAAATACAATTTTTGCTCCACTTTTTAAAGTAGTTTTTTACAATTCTATCTTCTAAAGAGTGAAAAGAGATAATTGCTACCAAACAATTCTTTGGTTTTATCTCTTCTATTGAGTCAAAAAGTCTTTCTAAAACACCCAATTCATCATTTACTTCTATTCTAATACCTTGAAAAGGAAGAGTTGCTGGATGAAGTTTACCTTTATGCATATTTTTAGCTATAAAAGTAGATAGCTCTTTTGCACTAGAAAATGGTCTATTATTTACGATTATTGAAGCTACTTTTTTATACTCTTTTACTTCTCCACACTCTTTAAAAACTCGCTCTAACTCACTTTGAGAGTAAGTGTTTACCACAGCAGATGCATCTAAAGATTGTTCTTGATTCATCCTCATATCTAAAGATTCACTATCAAAACCAAAGCCTCTATCTTCTTTATCTAATTGTAAAGATGAAACTCCAATATCTGCTAATATCCCTCTAATATCATACTCTTTAAAACTATTTAAAACAGTTTCAAAGTTTCCTTTATTAAAAGTTACTCTATTTAAAAATGGCTCTAATCTCTTTTTAGAAAACTCTAAAGCTTCATTATCTTGATCATTACATATTAACTTAACATTAGAGTTTTGTTTTAATAAACCTTCTGAATGTCCAGCATATCCTAAAGTACAATCTATTATATACCCAGAATCAATATTTTCGAAGACTCCTAGTGTCTCTTTATACAATACTGGGATATGTGGGATATTCATTAAAAGGGTCCTTATAATTTTTTATATATAATATCCAAAATAATATTTAAGGCATTTAAAATGATCGATCAAAATCATGTAGACCAACTAAGTAAACTATCTTTGACACTTTTTAGAAAAAACTTTTTTGGAATATATCACGGTTCTATTTCTACAAAATTAGATCATAGTACATTTATGATAAACACATCAGATGCAATTTTTGATGAAATGAACGAAAAATCATTTTGTGAATTAAGCATGACCAGTCAAGATTATAGATGGAAACTAGCAAGTATAGAAGCTCATATACATGCAACTATATACAACAATATACATGAAGCTAAATATATTGCCTTTGGGGTTCCTATTTATACAACTGCATATACTTTTGAGCATGATGAAATTATATTAGATGATTTTTTTGGAAAAACATCTTTTGAAAAAATAAAAATATTTGACCCAGGAGATTTTTCAACTTGGTATGATAGAAATGCTTTAGAAATAACAAAATATCTAAAAGAGACAAATAATCATGTCATGGTTATAAAAGGAATTGGTGCTTATGTATATGATAGAGACATCAATGAGCTAGTAAAAAAAGTTGCAATTCTAGAAAATAGTTGTAGATTATTGAGCATAAAATCTAGTTTTAGAGCTTGAAAAGTCATTTTTTTGCAAATAAACCTCTATTTAGGGGAAAATGAGCAATACTTTTAGCTATTTTAAAGTTTAAATAGTATAAAGTTTTGGTAACTTTAAATCTTAAACAAGGAGTTCTTCAATGAACAAAGCTGAATTTATCGACGCAGTAGCAGCAAAAGCTGGATTATCTAAAAAAGACGCAAAATGTGCAGTTGATTCTGTATTAGAAACTATTACTGAGACTTTAGTAAAAAAAGAAACTGTAAGTTTCATCGGATTCGGAACATTCTCTACAGCTGCTAGAGCTGCTAGAACTGCAAAAGTGCCTGGTACAGATAGAACTGTTGATGTTAAAGCTACTACTGTAGCTAAATTTAAAGTTGGTAAAGCTTTAAAAGAGGCTGTTGCTAAATAATTTTTTAAATTATTGAATTACAGATTAAAAGGTAGGTTATTTTTAACCTACCTTTTTTTTATTTAAAAATTTATATTAGTTTCGATATTTATATAGTTTTCTCGATATGGGGAAAACTTTGAGTATGATTTTCCATTATAAGTAAAATAATTCTCATAACCTTTTAAAACACTTTTATTAATCACTCTATTATTACAAATATTTCTTCTTTTTGTTTCATAGTAATACTCTGTATTATTTCTATTATTATGTGAATAATCGCTATTTCTTATTCCATTTGCAAGAGTTGCACCTAAAAGTCCACCTACAATTTTTGCAGCAACCTTTCCATTCCCTCTTCCTATTTGATTACCTATAATTACACCTGTTGTAGCACCAATAATAGTATCTACTCCTATGGTATTTTCATTTCTATAAGAAGAAGTCCTATTTATAGGTGTTCGAACCTCATACTCTTCATAACAACGAGAAGCACGATTAGGAATTACCTCTTGGACATTTTCATAAACAGGCTTTGAATAATTAACTTTTACCCGTTGAGTAAATCTGTCACCCTGTGCAAAAAGAGATAAAGAAAGAATTGTTAATCCTAAAATTAAACATATACTTTGTTTTTTCATAACTTACTCCTTTGTAAATAATAAATTATAAAAATCTATTATTATTTTAATGCTGAAATATAACTAGCAACTGCTTGTATTTTTTCATCATCAAGTCTAGCAACTTGGCCTTTCATAACGCCTTTCATTGCTCCACCATAAGTTCCTGCTTTATAACCTTTTAAAGCATCAACTATTTTTTGTTTATCCCAGCCTTTTATAATTTGTGACTTACCTAAGGCTGCTTTTTCTGCCTTTGCTCCATGGCAAGAAGCACAAGCTTTAAAAATAGTTTCACCCTCATTTGCCATAAGTGATGTTAAACTTAAAATTGAACTTACTACTAAGATTTTTGTTAAAGTTCTCATTTTAACTCCTTTTATTGTTTTGATAAAAGAAGTATAAAATATAAAAGTGGAGTGATTGTGAATTTTAAAGAGTTATTTTAATTTGCCAAATACTTTATAAATATCCCAATACTCATTTAAAGCTTTTTTAAGTTCATCATCACTTAATGTACTCTTTTTCTTTATGCCAAATCTACTGATAAAGGCATCAGGCATAATTGTTGTATCTTTACTTGGACTCTTAAGATATTTGCTCATAGCCTCATTTACAGATCTTTTAGAGCTATATTTAAGTAAATATCTATAAAAATATTTATCAATAGATACAGGAAGTCTATTATGACAGGCTACACAATTTTTTTCATACACACTTGCAAATAAAAATGAGTTAAGAAAAACAGCTAGTATAAGTACTCTTTTTACCATGTAAGCTCCATTTGAGTTCCAATGTCAAGTTCTGATTTTATTTCTATATTTATATTATACTCTTTTGTTATCATATATACGATATTTAGCCCTATTCCAAAGCCACCAACACTTTTATCAAATCTTGCATATCTTTCAAACATAGAAGGTATTTTATCTTTTGAAATACCTTTTCCACTATCTTTTATAATTAGTTTATTATTTTCAAGAATTACTTCTATTGTTCCACTAATTTTATTATATTTTATTGCATTTGATAAAAGATTGTCTATTACTTTTCCTATTTTTTTTTCATCACAAAAAATTTTTACACCAGAATTTATATTTTTTATAAAAGATATTTTTTTAACATCAGCTAAAGTTTTAAAATAATCAATTCGATTTAAAACTATTTTTGATAAATCCAAATCTTCATTTTTTGAAATAATTTTGTTTTTTAGTGCCAAATATGTTAAATCTTGATAAATATTTGAGACTGTTTTGGCTCCTGTATCTATTCTTTTTAGTTTCTTTTGTAATTTCACATCTTCTAAACTTGCAATATCTATCATCTCTATATTTGTGATAATAGCGCTTATAGGCGTATTTAACTCATGTGTTGTATCTTTTATAAACCTATCCAAAAGATGAAGAGAATCTCGCATAGGTCTTAAAAATAGTTTTAATAGAAAGTATCCACAAATAAACATAATAGAAAAACCACAAATCAAAAAAATAGTAATTTTATTTATAACATCATTTATCCAAGCTTTATCTTCTGGTATCTCAAGAAGTACATATTTAGCTCCTAAATAGTACGATTCTGGCTCTTTTATATAGTGAATATAGTTATTTGTAGTATAAGTTATCTCATCAAGTTTTACTTTAGGAGAGGCAAGCGTTGAAAAGATAAGATTTCTGTCACTATCATAAATAGCAGAATTAAATCTTTCATCCCTTGGATAAAATTTGTATTTATCAAAATTTATGTGTAAGTCTTTTAATCTTGAGATTAAATCATTTGAATACTCTTGCAAAACCAATCTTTTATTTTGAAGCATCAAGTCTTTTTTGAAGTTATAATATAAAAATGATATAAACAATAAAATCACAATGCAAAGTACACTATATAGTGTCAAAAAGCCCCAAAGAGTCTTTTTTTCACTCTGTGGTAAATCTATATCCAAGCTTTTTAACACTTATGATTCTCTCTTTCCCAAATATTTTTCTCAAGTTTTTTATATATGTTCTTAGTGAAAAATCACTACTTTCTTCCCCATAATCCCAAACATACTCATAAATTTGATCATGTGATAAGATTTGATCTTGATTTTGTAAAAATAGTTTTAAAAGTTTTGTTTCTTTGTTGTTAATTTTTATTTCTTCATTGTTTTTAAAAAGTAAATTGGAACTTGTATCAAAAAATATATCAGCTATTATATTTACTTTTGTATCAACACTGTGAAAATACCCTCTTTTGAGTATTGACTCTACTCTTATTAATAACTCTTTTAGTTCAAAAGGTTTTCTTATATAATCATCACACCCCAGATTAAAACCCTTTTCAAATGATTCCATTGAGTTTAGCGAAGTCATAAATATAGCAGGAGTATTTATATTATCAATTCTTAGATTTTCTAGAAGTTCAAAACCACTTAGGGTAGGAACATTTACATCTAATATTAGTAAATCAAACTTTTCTTCATAAATTTTTGTATAAGCTTCTTCACCATCATATATTGATACTACTTCAAAATCATTATCTTCTAAATACTCAACAACAGTTTCATTTAATGTAATATCATCTTCTAAGAGTAAAATTTTTCTTTTCATGTTTATCTTTTTGCTTTTGCTTTTTGCATATTTATTTTGTATTGATTTTTCTCTTTTGAACTCATAGTTGAAACTCTAGATTTTAACTCTTTTTCAAATTTTGCTTTATTTTCTTTTTTAACAAAACCTATAATTTCTATCAATTCTTGAGTAGACATTTCAGAATAATCAACAGCAAAAAGTGGTGTTAACAAAAATAGAAGTACAAATATTGATAAGATTTTTTTCATGTTTTTTTCTCTTTAAATTTTTAATTTATCATACCATAAATTTTGTGGAAAAATTGTAAAACAATCATTTTTTATCTTTCTTAATTTAAGATTAAATTGATATATATTAGATATTTATCATTATTTAATATATAATAATTAAAGTATTTATTGTATATAATACAACATTTAATTAAAGTTTCAAAAAGGCGTAGAGATGATTCAAGTAGGAAAACTTTTTCAAAAAGTTCCATATTATGTTAGAGATTTAGAGTGCGAATATAAAATAATTCATGACATAGAAGAGATAGTAGATGAGTTCCTTTCTAACTATATGATGACAACTGCTGATTTATATAGTGTGTTTTCAAACAATAGAGATTCATCTACAAATTTACACTTGGTATTTAATGATGGAGCTATGCCAAAAATTTCAATTCATCCTGATTTTGAACATGATGTTTTTGATATTACTTTTGAAGAATTAAAAGATTCTAAAAATAAAACTACAAAAGTAAACTCACTAATGTTTATTGAAGAGTTTCAAAATAGAAAAGAAGAAGCACTAGCAAAAACCTTTGATGAAATAATGGGTTGTGATGGTGAAGAATTGTTTATATCACTAAAACAAGAAAAACTAGATATGTTTAATCCAAGTTCACCAAACTTTGATCATAGAGTGAACTTAATTACTAAAAAAGAATTGATTTTAGAAGTTTGTAGGTTATTTGATATCTCTTCAACTCGATTATATACCCAATTAAATCCAAATATAGTAAAACATGTCTGTAAAGACTTGAATATCACATATAAAGCCTTAGCAAAAGAAATAGGATATAAACCAGATACTATAAATAAAGCAGCCTCTCTAGGAAAAGTTTCAGAGCAACTTTTCAAAGCAATAAACATGTACCTTGAAAACTTACGACTAAAAGAGTTCCTAAAAGACTTTGATGTCATGAAATCTACACTAAAGAAAATTTTAGATTGATTATATTAGAATCAAATCAAAATAAGAAAGAGAAAAAATGATAAAAAATGTTTTACTTATATGCCTTACACTGAGCATATTTACGGGCTGTTTTTTTGGTGGAGAAACAAAAGAAGAATGGACTTCTTATATCTACCCTGATAAAACAAACACAAAAAGAAGTATGATATCACCTACAAAATTCCCTACTTTTGCAACTTGTAGAGATGTTTCATTGGGTGTTTTAAAAGAAAAGGGTCTAGAATCAACTGGAACTTATAAATGTGGTAAAAACTGTAGTTATCACGAAGGTATGAAAGTTGATATTTGCGAAGAGATGAGACAATAAAGGTACAACTATAAGCCGCGTTTTGTATTAGACAATAATTTATCTAGTTGTTAAATTACTTAAACAATCCTGCGAAGAGAAAAACTGTGAAGTTAAATACCGTCTCTTCTTGCTGCGGGTTGGGTTTACATAGCTGTTAAGATTACTCAAAACACTGGTAAGCTCTTACCTTACCCTTTCACCCTTACCATAAATGGCGGTTTACTTTCTGTTGCACTATCCCTTAGGTTTCCCTAGCCATCCTTTAGATGGAACCCTACTTCACTGCAGCCCGGACTTTCCTCTTGAATTACTTCAAGCTATTGTCTGTTGTACCTTTAAGATTGGAATTCTATCTAAAAAATAATTACTTTCTTATTATGTCATAATTCTCAGGAGGTAAAAATTTAAATAAATCATCATCTATTTGTGTATTTTGTTTTACATTAGAAAAAGTGATAGTAACACTATTTTCAAGGGCATCTTTATACTCAATTTTATTTATCTTATTATCTTTTGTAAAAAGATTATATTTTACATCATAAATAATAGCCACATACTTATTCTTCGATATTTCTTTTGCATTTTTGATGAGATTAAAGATATCAATTTCATTTTTAAGTTTAGTTAAGATTGCTTGTTCTAGTTCTGGTTCATCAATAACTGCGAAATCATTTACAATATATACACTTTTGATGATAGGTTCTTTATATTGCCATAAAATATAATAAGGATCTTTTAAATATAAGTGTCCACTATACAAAATCTCTTTTTTCGATGGATTTATAATTTTTTGTTCAAAATCTGCATCAAATGATTTAATATTATTCAAAGGAGATGCTTCCAAAAATACAGATAATACAAACATTACAACAAAAATCACTTTATAAAACATAATTTAACCTTCTTTTTTATATAATCATCGGATTATAACGGAAAAGGACTATATTTTATGTTAAATATTTTTTCAAAAATTTTTGGTACGAGAAATGATAAAGAAGTAAAAAGATATAAGAAAAGAGCTGAAACTATAACTCTACTTGAACCAAAGTATGAGCAGATGAGTGATGATGAGCTAAAAGCTACATTTGAAACTTTAAAAAATGATGTTCAAAATGAATCAGTAAAATTAGATGATATTTTAAATGATGTATTTGCAATAATTAGGGAAGCTAGTAAAAGAGTCCTAAATATGAGACATTATGATGTTCAATTAATAGGTGGTATGGTTTTAAATGACGGAAGAATAGCAGAGATGAAAACAGGTGAAGGTAAAACTTTAGTTGCTTCATTACCCGTTATATTAAATGCTATGACAGGCAAAGGGGTTCATGTAGTTACAGTAAATGACTATTTGGCTTCTAGAGATGCAGATGAACTATCGCCTCTATATAATTTCCTTGGATTTACTGTTGGTACAATATTAGGTGATATTAGAGATGAAGAAGAGAGAAAAGCTCAATATGCTTGTGATATCACTTATGGAACAAACAATGAGTTTGGATTTGATTATTTAAGAGATAATATGAACTATGATTTAAATGAGTGTGTTCAAAGACAACATCACTTTGTAATCGTAGATGAAGTAGATTCAATCTTAATTGATGAAGCAAGAACTCCACTTATTATCTCAGGACCTTCTAATAGAAAAGGTTCAGATTATGCAAAAGCTAATCAAATCGCTTTAAAACTTGAAAAAGGCGAAAAAATTGAGCCAAAAAGAGCTGATGAGCACGCTATTACAACTGGTGATTTTATTGTTGATGAAAAAAGTAAATCTGTTCTTTTAACAGAACAAGGTCAAAAGAAAGCAGAAGAATTATTTGGAGTTGAAAACCTTTATTTACTTGAAAATGCAACCCTATCTCATACTTTAGACCAAGCACTTAAAGCTAACTATGTATTTGAAATAGATGTTGATTATGTTGTAAAAGATAATGAAGTAATTATAGTAGATGAATTTACGGGAAGATTAAGTGAAGGAAGAAGATTTTCTGAAGGTTTACACCAAGCACTTGAAGCAAAAGAGAATGTTTCTATTCAAGATGAATCACAAACACTAGCAGATATTACATTTCAAAATTACTTTAGAATGTATGACAAACTAGCTGGTATGACAGGAACTGCACAAACAGAAGCAACAGAATTTGCTGAAATTTATAACCTTGATGTTGTATCTATTCCTACAAATGTACCAGTTGTTCGTGATGATAGAAATGACCTTATTTACAAAAGTGAAAGGGAAAAATTCAATGCAGTTTGCGATAAAATTGCAGAGCTTCATAAAAAAGGTCAACCTGTACTTGTGGGTACTGCTTCTATTGAAAAATCAGAAAAATTACATGAAATATTAAAACAGAAAAAAATACCTCATACAGTTTTAAATGCAAAACAACATGAAAAAGAGGGAAAAATTATTGCAGATGCTGGACAAAAAGGTGCAGTAACAATTGCTACAAATATGGCAGGACGGGGAGTTGATATTAAATTAACTCAAGAAATCCTAGACCTTGGTGGATTAGCAATTATTGGAACAGAAAGACATGAAAGTAGAAGAATTGATAATCAGTTAAGAGGAAGAGCTGGTCGGCAAGGTGATGTTGGTGTTTCTCAATTTTATTTATCTCTAGAAGATAATCTTCTAAGAATCTTTGGAAGTGATAAAATCAAAGGAATTATGGAAAGATTAGGTATTGAAGAAGGTGAACATATCGAATCTAAAATGGTTACTCGTGCAGTTGAAAATGCACAGAAAAAAGTGGAAACAATGCACTTTGAGAGTAGAAAACACCTTTTAGAATATGATGATGTTGCAAATAAACAAAGAAAAGTAATCTACAGCTTTAGAAATGATTTATTAGACCCTAACTTTAAAATTACTGAAAAACTTGATGAAAATAGAGCTGAATATATAACAAACTTACTTATGCATGCTAATATTATAAATGGTATGGCAGCAGAAGATTTTGATTATGACTTTATTATTAATAAAGTAAAAGAAGAATTGAACTTAGAACTTACATTAGAGAATATTAAATCAGAATCTTTTGATGATTTACAAGAAAAACTACTTACAATTATAAAAGAAGTATATGAAGAAAAAATGAGTATGGCAGCTCCTGAACAAAAAACTGAAATAGAGAGAATTCTTTACTTACAAATTCTTGATAATGCTTGGAGAGAACATTTATATTCAATGGATAACTTAAAAACTGGTATAGGTCTACGAGGTTATAACCAAAAAGACCCATTAGTTGAGTATAAAAAAGAATCTTATAATATGTTCTTAGAGCTTATTGCAAATATTAAAAATGAAATTATTAAAATATTATTCACAGTTCAACTAAGAGATTCTCAAGAAGAAGAGAAAGAAAAAGAAGCAATTGAAGCTATGAGAGCAAAAATGATAGAAGCTTCTGAAAATATTTCAACTAACTTTGAAGATGCTCCAAGAGCAGAAAAGAAAATAGCTAGAAATGACCCTTGCCCTTGTGGAAGTGGAAAAAAATATAAACAATGTTGTGGAGTAAGTGGTCCTAAAAGAGGATTGATAGCAGGTAAATAATTTGAATAATCAACTTATTAACTTTATTGTCAAAAAATACTTAAAATTTGACAAGAAAAACCCTTTTATATCAATAAGTGCAATTTTAGCATTTGTTGGTGTAGCTGTGGGAGTTATGGTACTTATCATAACAATGGCTATCATGAATGGAACAGAAAAAGAGTTTAAAGATAAACTTTTTACTATGAATTATCCATTATCTGTATATGCTAAGTTTGGAAATGGTATAAATGACAACTTACTTAATAGTCTTGAAAAAAAATTCCCAACCTTAATGTTTTCTCCTTATATTACTTCTCAAGCAATAGTGCAACATGATGAAAAGATATCAGGTGGTCTAATTTTTGGTGTTGATCCTAAAAGAGAAGCTAAAATAAACTCTATTTATGCAAAAGCTACTAAAAATCTAGTTTTAAATAAATATGATTTAATAACAGGGATTGGAACCGCAGATAAACTTTATTTATATGATGATAGTAAAGTAACTATGTATTTTACCTCCTTAAATCCAAATGGTTTTACAATGATGCCAAAAATGAAAAGATTTAACTACAAAGGCTCTTTTAGTTCAGGATTAAATGCATATGATAATTCATATATGTACACAACAGCTGCTGCTTTAAGAACAATACTAAGAAAGAGTGATAATTATTATGATGGTATTCATATATATTCAAATGATGCCTTTAATGACATAAAATTATTAGAAAAAGAACTTCAAAAGTACCCAGGTGTGGGAGTAATTGGTTGGTGGCAACAAAATGGAAATTTCTTCTCTGCAATGGCATTAGAAAAAAAGGCACTTTTTGTTGTTTTGATGTTGATTATATTAGTAGCTTCACTTAATATTATTTCATCATTACTTATGACAGTTATGAGTAGAAGAAAAGAAATAGCACTACTTTTATCAATGGGTGCAACAAATAAAGAAATAAAGAAAATATTTTTAAAACTTGGTATTGTAATTGGTTTTTCTGGTATTATAATTGGTACATTTTTAGGATTTTTTGGAATCTTTATACTAGATAATTTCAATATAATTTCTCTTCCAGCTGATGTTTATGGAACAAGTAAACTTCCCTTGGATTTAGATATGATTGATTTCATATCAATTATGATTGGTTCAGTAATAATTATATTATTATCCTCTTATTATCCCGCATCAAAAGCTACTAAAATCGATGTTATTGATGTTCTAAGAAACGAATAAACTTTTACTTCTCAAATAGCTTTGCTGGTGAAGTAATTATTCTTTTTAGAACATCAATTGGTGCTGAAATAGAATCTTTAGCTAAATTTGTATTTATTTTAGGATCATTTAAATTACCTGTAATATCAACTTTTGTAGAAACTCTTTTATCATCCCCTAAAAAGATATAACTCAATCCTGGTATAAAATTAACAATCTTACTATAATCTTTCATGAAGATTAAATCAACACTTGAATTTATAGTTGAATCTTTTAAATTAATCGTTGCATAACCATCAAAATCAACAGAATTACCAATTGTGTGTATCTTAAGTAAGTTTAAAATTCTGTTATCAAAATCATAAGTAAAATCTACATATCCTTCATTTACCGCATATCCATTTAGATTAAATCCACCATTTGTAACCATTCCAAAAACTGCAGGAATAGCTAATAAAGGATTAATAAGTGCGGGACTTGTATTCACTAAAGTAATTATATTATTTAAGATATTTAAATTTAATATTCTATTTTTATTAAAAAGCATTTTTCCACTCATAAACTTATCTTTTCCATCAGCAGTTAAAGAAAATGTTCCACCTTTTATAAGCTCTTTATCAAAGAAAGTATTTACAAAATTATCATTAATATTTTTTGCATCCAAACTAATATTTTTATTAAAATCTTTTGTATATCTTATTTTTCCATTTAGATAATTTAAATCAAATATCACTTTTTTTTCATCTGCCGTTATATTATATTTGTCTGATAAAACTTTATACTTATCATTAACAATAATATTTGAATTTTTCCCCTCAATTTTTACCTTTTTGTACTTATCTACACTTGTAGTTTCGGTATCATACATCAAATCAAAGTTTTTTAATTTTAAATATAAATCATCATCATTTTTTAAAGTTAAATCAATATTTTTATCTTTTGAAATAACTTTTACCAAATCTTTTTTAGAATACCCTTTTATATCTAAAGTATCTATTTTCTTTTTACCATCAGTAATTGGGATATCAAGTTTCCCAAAAGCCCCATCAAAGAAGACATTATCGTTGATTAAATCTATATTCGAATCTATAGAATAAAAGCTATTATCTTTTAATAATATGTTGGAATTTATTAATCTAATACTTAAGTCTTGCCCTACACTATTTTTAGTTTTATCATCAGTTAAATCAATATCATAAGAATTTATAATTAAATTGATTTTATCTTTAATAATATCGATTTTAAGGTCATTTGAATATGTGTTTATTGTAGTTTTTTTATCATCAATCAATCCAAATAATTTTAAACTATCTATTTTTTTACCATCTTTTTTTAGTGGTAGATTAAGTTCATATAGATTTGCTAAGAAGTTAATATTACTTTTTTCATCTAGTTTTATATCTATATCACCTTTTTTAATATCTAAATCTTCTAAAAGTTTTGAATAGGGATAGATTTTTTCTATATCTTTGATATTAATCTCTGTGCCATCTTTTTGAAATAAAATTTGAGTTTTCAAATCATCGATAGTAAATTTTGTATTTTCTTTAAAATCTATACCAAAATCAATTTTTTTATTTTCTATATTTACAATTTCTTGATTATCACTTTTTATCAAAAGTTTATTTAATAAAGCATCACCTTTTGAATCCATAGTTTTAGTATTAATTTTTAAATTTACTTTTGCATCTATCATGTCTTTATGTACAAAATCGGTATCTTTTATAATTACATCACTATTTATTAAATCAACACTTCCTTGTTTTGAATAAAACTCAAAATCATTTATCTTAAAAGTTGAATCTTTACTTTTAAATACACCAAAAGTCTTCATAGGAGCATCATAAGGTATGTATAAGTGCACATTAGCATCAGTTGTACCTGATAGTTGTTTAATAGGAAGATTTATCTTATAAGCTTTTAAAATGCCTAAGACATTATCATCAAGCATATGAGTAGCTTTTAATGTTACATCAACATGCCCATATTTCAAACTTGTCATATCTTGTATATTTACAAAACTACCATCAATGTTTATACCTTTGAAAGTTGGTTTTTCTAAATTAATAAGTAAACCATCATTTTCATATTGCAAGTTTATAAGTGGTGTTTCTACAGCATCTAAATCACCATGGAATTTTACTTTTGCATCTGTAACTCTTGCATATCCTTTGATACTTTTTAAAATAGGAGTAAGAGTTTTTAAATTAACTTTTCCATACAAATAATCCAAATAAATTTTTCCATTTACATTGTCATACATCCACGATTCAGCTATTTTGTCTAAATTTACATATTTTTTTAAAAATTTTATATCTTTCATTTCCCCAGAATTTATAAAAAAGTCAAGTTCATCTTTATTTGTCTGAATATTTAATTGACCATTTACTAAGTTTTCATAATCATAATTTCCTAAAAAAACTAAAATATTATTATGAAAATCTAATTTTATCTTTCCCAAAAGTAATAAATCAATATCTTTTAAATAAATAGAATAAATATTTAATTTTAAGACATCACCTTCTTTAGAATATTGAGAAGCTATATTTACAAACTTATTATCCACATAAATATAATCATCATCTAATCTTATTTTAAAGGTGTTATCTGCTATTTTCATAGTTTCTATATCAATACTTTGAAAGAAATCCAAAATCATAGGAGCTTTACTTATCATTGATTTTATATCTTCAAGTGAGCTATGAACTTTTGTTTTTTTGTCTT
>TARA_R110002033_G_scaffold27720_6_pt1 | contig 17328 bp, 11 predicted proteins | sample TARA_R110002033 | Tara Oceans TARA_R110002033 (sample SAMEA4397051) | marine metagenome | biome: Polar Biome; feature: [SRF] surface water layer (ENVO:00010504); material: water (ENVO:00002006), including particulate matter (ENVO:01000060) such as... | depth 5 m
GCACCATTAGCTTCAGGTACTGGTTGGAATTCGGCAAGTACTTTCAACGAAGATGCTGGTAGTTATTACGTTCATGTTATTGATGCTTATAATTGTATCGTAACAAGTCCTGTTCAAGTTTTAGATATGGATTCAACTCCAGTGATATCTGCAGTTAATACCAATCAATGTACTGTTGCAGAAGGTGAATTTGAAATTGATGTAACTTTAGATACGGTAGGTATTCCACCTTACACAGTAAGTATTAATGGAGGTGCTTTTCAGACACAAACCTTCCCTTTTACATTATCTAATTTATATTCTGGTTCTCATTCTGTAGAAATCAGAGATGTTAATGGCTGTGGAAATATTGTAAACTTAGATATTCAATCTCCAATTTCGTTATCACCAGAAGTTACGGCTTCTCCATCTTGTAATGATGACGATGGTGAAATAACAATAACTGGTAATGGTGGTTCTGGGTCATATACTTATAGTATTGCTCCTAACCCATCTTCTATTAGTTTAGCTGGTAATGTGTTTTCTGGAGTACCATCAGGAACTTACACTATTACAATTACAGATACATTAACCTTATGTACAGAAGAAGTTTCAGTAACACTATCAGAAGCTGTGCTTCCTACATTTACATTGACACCTACAGCTGTGACATGTTTTGGAGACAACTCTGGTTCTTTTGATATTAATATTGAAAATTATACAGGAAATTACACTTATGAAGTATTTAATAATTCTGGTACTTCAGTAACAGGAGCAATTAATGCAAATACATCAACTAATCCTCTTACAGTCTCTGGTATGGAAGCTGGAACGTTTTCAGTGATTATTACTGAAACTGATTTCCCTTTCTGTTCTGCAACATCTAATGTTATTATTACATCACCTGCGGCACCATTAACATTAAATATTTCTGAAACTTCAGATGTAACTTGTAATAATAACCAAGGAACAATTACTGCAATTGCTTCTGGTGGTTGGGGAGATTTAGAATATGAATTAACAGGAGATGCGACTATTGCATATTCTACAATCAGTACATTCACAGATCTTTCTGCAGGAAATTATGTAGTGAATGTTAGAGATTCTGGTGGCTGTATTGTTTCGGAATCAATAACATTAGAAATACCTGACCCAATCACTGCAATTTTTACACCAAGTACAACAGTATTATCTTGTTTTGATGACCAAGATGCAAGTATTACCATTACAAATGTAACAGGTGGTCAAGGTTCTAATTATTCATACACATTAAATACAGTTTTACCAACACCAAGTGTTTCTGGTCCACAAACTTCTAATGTCTTTGAAAACTTAGGTCCTGGAACATATTTTGTTAGAATTACAGACGGATATGATTGTGAATTAACATCAATTAATATTGTTATTTCAGAACCAACACCAGTTGAGGCTAACTTAGTAAGAACAACAACGCAAACATGTTTAACGGAATCAACGTTAACGTTGAGTGCAACTGGAGGAACAGGTATATATTCTTATAGCGCTAATGCATCATTTAGCCCAGTTATAGGAACGTTTACAACATCAACTACATTCTCTGTTCCAGATGGTACTTATTCGTATTACGTAAGAGATGCTAATGGTTGTGTTACTAATGTTTCAAATGAAATCACTGTTGACCCATTACCTACTTTAACAGTAACGTTAGAATCTACTAATCCTACCATTAATTGTGCTGGTGATAATAACGGAACAATCTCTGCAACTGCAATAGGTGGTTTAGGAAATTATACTTACACATTACAGGATGCATCCGGAACTGCTATTCCTGCGACACAAAATAGTCCAGGTTATTTTACAGAACTTTATGCAGGTAATTATACGGTACTAGTAGAAAGTGGTGATTGTATTGCAACTTCCGAAATGATAAATATTACAGAACCAGATGCACCATTAGATGCAACTATAGATGTAAGCAACGTTACTTGTTCTGGAAACAATAATGGTAGTGTTGAAATTACAGCAACGGGAGGAACTGGCACAATAAAATATGCTATTTCACCACAGTTAAATCAATTTTTTGATACTAACGTTATAGATAATTTAGAGCCAGGAGATTACAACCTTATTGTTCAAGATGAATTAGGGTGTTACTTAAGCTTTAGTTTCACAATAGAAGAACCTAGTCCTGTTATATTAAGTATTGTTCCAAATTCATTATTACCAGAAATTTGTAGTGGTGACGAAGATGGCGAATTTAGTATTACAATCTCAGGAGGAACTTTACCATATAGTGTAAGTCTAGATGATTATGAAGGTGTTTATACTACTGGTAGTGCTACTCAAAACGAATTTGATTTTACTGGTTTAGCTGGTGGTGACCATACAGTTTTTGTAAGCGATGCTGAAGGATGTGAATCGCAATGGAATATTACATTCCCTGAATCTGTGACCATTTTACCAGAAATATTAATTGAAAATGTTTGTGAAGACAATACACAAGGAAACGTTGTAACTGTAATTGTAGATGAATCTATTGACCTTACTCAACTAGATTATTCTCTAGATGGTGGACCATACCAATCTAGTGAGAAATTTACAAATGTATCAGTTGGCACAGACCACTTTATTGATGTAAGACATACTAATGGCTGTGTACAAACCACAGAATTCTTTGATATTGAAGCCTCTATTCCTATTACTTTAACCTTAACAGAAGGTGAACTAAATGAGTTTATAGCTACAGCAGCAGGTGGTGAAGGTGGATACCAATACACTATGAATGGTGAAGATTATGGAAGTGAAAATTCATTTATAATAACTGAATCTGGTTTATATGAAGTAATTGTTACTGATAGCACTGGATGTTTTGCTAAGGCTACAATAGAACTAGAATTTGAAGATATCTGTATCCCAAATTGGTTTACACCAGATGGTGATGGAAATTATGATACTTGGGCACCAGGTTGTACTGAGAATTACCCGAATTTAACCTTCGATATTTTTGATCGCTATGGTCGTAAAATTGCTGAATATCATGTTGGTGAAGTATGGGACGGAAAATATAAAGGAGCAGAACTACCAACTGGAGATTATTGGTTTGTAGTTAAAACTAATGACGCCTCACATGATAAAGAATTTGTTGGACACTTTACACTATATAGATAATAGCAAAGCGCTTAAAAAGATAACATTATGAAAAAAATCACACTATATTTTCTTTTTCTGGTCTTTGCTCAAAGCTATGGCCAAGAACTAAACTTACCTGTATTTACACAGTATTTATCAGAAAACAACTTTGTAATATCACCTACTTATGCTGGTATTGGAGATAATCTAAAACTTAGAGTAAACGGACTTACACAATGGGTTGGCATAAAAAACGCACCAGATAATCAATCGCTTTATGCAGATTTTAGAATTGCAAGTAGTACAGGTGTTGGTATTTCTGCTTACAATGATAAAAATGGTAACACAAGACAAAAAGGTGTAAAATTCTCTTTTGCTCACCATTTAATATTAGACTATAAATCAAAACAATATTTATCGTTTGGTTTGTCATACAATATCAATAGTTTTAGAATTGATATAGAAAATTTTAATACTACTTATGATATTCCAGTTATAGATCCTAGTATTACAGATGACCGCTCTATATCTAATAATAACTTTGATGCAGGTATTTTATATCGTTGGAAAGCGTTCTATTTAAGTCTTAATGCCAATAACTTTATGAAAAAAGATACTGATGATTACATTGGCTTAGAGCCTAGTAGATTATTAAATTATCAGATATACTCTGGTCTTGTCATAAAAAGTAAAAACAATAAAGATGTAGAATATGAACCTTCTGTGTTTTTCCAGTTATTTGATAGTGATAAAAGATCTAGTACAGACATTAATTTTAAATACAGAAAATTTAATAGATTAGGTGATTACTATTGGCTAGGTGCATCTTATCGTTATCTAAATGACCAATTTTTTAAACCATTAAATTTAGGTCCAATGGCTGGTATAACTTATAATAATTTTTATTTCGGTTATGCTTATCAATTTACATTTAATGATTTGTCTGGCTATAATACAGGTACACATATGATCACTATTGGATTAGATTTATTTCAAGGTGTGAGTAACTGTGCATGTACAAAAGGAACAAGTAAAAGTTATTATAGATAATAGAATTTATTCTATTTCTAACTTATAACCGACACCATGTACATTTGTTATTTTAATAGAGGAATCAGCTTTAAGCTTTTTACGCAATTTAGAAATATAAGTATCTAAGCTGCGACCTACAAAAACACCGTTGTCTTCCCAAACGCGTTTGGTAAGTTCATCGCGTTTAATAATTTGATTGGGTTTAGTAACTAAAAGCGTTAGTAATTCGCACTCCTTTTTAGACAGTGCAATTTCTTCTGCTTCCTTTACTAATTTGTTTTGTTCTGGATAAAATTTAAAGCTTCCTAATTTTTCACCAACGTCATTTTTTTCATTTTGTTGGTTTTTATTTAGTGCCATTATTTTTTTAGATAAAAGGAAAACAATTAGTAAAACTGTTAAAACAATTATGGTCTTAATTATGATAGAAGTTGTTGAGGTTACTTCAACTCTATTAATAAATTTTAACTCAATTAAATAACAAAAATTGGGTAAAGTTCTTCCTGCACAAGGAATAATAGTGCGCTCAGATTCTTTACTCATTTGATAACTGTAGGCTACTTCAAAATCTTTACATTGCTTAACCTCTACTCTATATTGTTCTGGTAAATCTGCTTTTTTTAAACTCTCTTGTATTGCTGCAACTAATGCCTGCGGTTCAATGGATAAAGAGTCACTAAATGATAATCGGTAAGTGTTAGAATTAGATTTTACAACCGGTAAAATTAAAGATGTAGAATCTTTATGAGATAATAACAATGTATTACCAGCATCTCTTAAGGCTATTTTTGTTCGTTCTGAAAAATCATCAGGTTGGTTTGTTGTACAAGATAATACCAATCCAATACATAGAGATAGTAATATTTTAGAGAAGTTTCTAATTGTAATTTGCTTCATAATTATTGTAAAGAACAAACAAATCTATGACTTTAAGGAACAGTTTACATTTCTTTTACACTTTTTTGACATGTTTATATACCCAATAAGGTCTATTTATTGAGACAAAAATTCATAGAAGTATTCCTATAAGTTCAATTCTATTCTAAATTTATTTTTACTTTTAAAGTTCTATGGAAAACAGTACAATTCTACGTTATAACGGTTATTTAAATACGCCTTCTTTATTTAAAACAGATGATTTATTAAAATTTGACATACTTCAATTAAAACGAAATAGTAAAGGTTTAGCAGATACAGACGAATTTAAAAATCAAAGATTAGGTAAATTGGTTGAAGAGTTTGTTTTCCACCAATTAAAACAAGAGTCTCATATTAAATTTATTACAGAGAATTTACAAATTCAGAATGGCAAACTAACTATTGGAGAAATTGATGCTTTGTATTATAACAATGAGCAACCGATTCATCTTGAAATAGTCTACAAGTTTTACCTTTATGATTCTATTAAAACCTATAAAAATCCACTCTCCTATTGGATTGGTCCAAATAGAAATGACGCTTTAGATTACAAGTTAGAAAAATTAAAAACCAAACAATTCCCATTACTCTATAGAGATCAAACTAAATTGCAATTGGAAATGTTAGATATTAATATTGAAAACGTAAAACAACAATTATGTTTTAAAGCACAGTTGTTTTTGCCTTATAATAATCAAAAAAATGATGTACATCTTTTAAACGAAGATTGTGTATCTGGTTTTTATTCTTCTTTCAACGCTATTAATGATTTTGAACAGTACAGCTTTTATATTCCCGTAAAATTAGATTGGTTAATTAAACCTCATTATAATGTGGAGTGGTTAACTTTTGAAACTGCAAAATTCAAAATAGAAAAATTTATTATTCAGAAAAAATCACCTTTAGTTTGGTTAAAAAATGAAAAACAAGAATTTATAAAATGTTTTATAACGTGGTGGTAACAGAATTTATTTACTTTCTGTATATTTCAAGAGCAAAAAAAATCATTGTATGAAATTCTACCTAACATTTTTTCATAAAGCCATTATTTATATTGCGTTGTGTACCTATTTCAACACTATAAATGCACAAGTAAAAACATCAAAAGAACCTAATTGGATTCTAAATCAAGACTATAAAACAACTATAGATATTGCCTTAGATGAAGTAGATTATGGCTATGTAATGTTACTGGCAGATGAACAAGTCCATTTACCTAAGCAGGAACGCTACTACAGAAACGTAAAAAAAATCACAGATAATTTAGGCATACAACATGTTGCCGAAGTTGGAGATATATACGATCCAAAATATCAAACTATAACGTTTCATAAAATTAATATTATTAGAAATGGTGAAGTCATTAACAAACTAGATGTCAATAACTTTCAAGTGATTAGGCGCGAATCTAATTCTGAAAATTATATCTACGATGGCAGATTAACCGCAATCACTAATCTAGCTGATATTAGAAAAGATGATATTGTAGATTATAGTTATACTATTACAGGTTTTAACCCAATACACAATGGTAATTTCTCTGGTGCTTTTTCCTTAAATAATTTCATATACATTAATAAATCTAATATAAGAATACTATCTAATACAGACTTAGATTACAAACTATTTAACTCCGACTTACAACCCTCGGTTACTAGTGAAAATGGATTAAAAATTTACCGTTGGTTTGCCGAAAATATTCAAAATGTTGAAATAGATTATGAGTCGCCAAGTTGGCTAATTGAATATCAAAACTTGTTTGTTTCAGATTATAAAACATGGAAAAATGTTATTGATTGGGGAACAAAATTATATCATGTTAAAGACAAAATATCACCACAATTACAAGCTAAAATTAACGCGATAAAATCTAAATCAATAGAAGAATCAGATAGAATTGTGGCTGCTTTAGAGTTTGTACAAAATGAAATAAGATATTTAGGTTTAGAAGATGGTATTGGTAGCTACAAACCCTTTTCGCCTAATAAAGTTTTTGAGCAGCGCTTTGGAGATTGCAAGGATAAAACCTTGCTTTTAGTTACTATATTAAACGCTATGGATATTGAAGCTTACCCAATGTTGGTAAATTCTGTAATTGGTAAAAGTATACCCGAAATTCTGCCAAGTCCTAAAAGTTTTGACCATGTTGTTGTAAAAGCTACCGATAAAACTGGTCGAGATTTATATTATGATCCAACTATGACCAACCAAAAGGGAAGCTATGAAAAAATTTACTTTCCCAATTATGAAACTGGATTAGTACTTAAAGACGGAAATTTTGAATTGGAAAAACTTCAAAATTTTAGCGATAATCTTGTTGAAGTGTTTGATGAATTTAAAATAGGAGAACTTGGTAAAGGAGCGACTTTAAAAGTGACCACTATTTATTATGAATATGAGGCTGATAAAATGCGTAACTATTATAAAAATAGCAGCTTAACTTCCATTAAAAACGATTTTAAAGATTATTATGCTAACTATTACGAAAATATAGAAACCACAGCAGACCCAATTATTAAAGACGACAGCCTTAAAAATGTAGTGACTATTTATGAGAATTATGAGTTGCAAGATATTTGGGATGAAGTTGTAACTGATGGTGATGACATTAGTGTAACATTTACACCTTCTGCTATATATGATATTTTAATTCTACCTACAGAAAAAGAACGAAAAAAAGAGTTTGCCTTATATTATCCGGCTACAAAGCGCCATACTATAAACATTAAATTACCTAGAGCATGGAACATTGAATCTACAGACTATAACATTTACTCTAAAGATTTTTATTACGAATTTGAAGGTAATTACAAGCGTGCTTCAAATGAATTGAATTTAATGTCTTATTATAAAAATCAGAGTAGTTATGTAAAACCTGAAAATTTTAAGCAATACTATAACGATATAAAAGATTTAGAGAACAGAATATCTTATTACATTTCCGTTCCTAAAAGTTATGCTGCATCAGATTCTAATATTCGACAAAAGAATTCCAATTCTACACAATTAGCCTCTGATGTAATTAAAAACATTTTTCTATTTTTAGTATTACCAATTATCGTCATACTAGTCATCATTTTGATAATTGTCTTAATCGTTAAAAATTCTAAAAAATAAGCCATCATCAAATCGCAGTATTATAAAATATATAAACCCTATGGCTATTTAAGTCAGTTTATAAATCATCAAAATAAAAGACGAAACAAAAAGCTTTTAAGTGAGCTCTTTGATTTATCTAAAGATGTTATGGCTGTTGGTCGTTTAGATGAAAAATCTGAAGGATTATTACTTCTAACCACAGATGGAAAATTTAGTAATCATATAACAAGTTCTAATTTTGAAAAGGAATATCATGTTATGGTTGATGGAATCATAACACCCGAAATTATAGAAGAGCTAAAAACTGGTGTAGAGATTTCTGTAGAAGGAAAACCCTACAAAACTAAAGCTTGTAAGGCTGAAATATTAGAGGATACATCACATATATCTGAGCGTTTTGTGCGCGACGAAAGACATGGAATTACAACATGGTTGTCCATTACTTTAACTGAAGGGAAATTTAGGCAAGTACGAAAAATGACTGCAAAAGTAGGATTACCAACATTAAGATTGGTTAGAGTAAGAATTGGAGATTATAAGCTAGATAGAATGAAACCTGGAGAAATATTACCTATTAGTTATTAGAAGCAGTTTCTTTCTTCTCTTTTTCTTCTGTTTCCTTTTCGGTGATAATCATTTTTTCATTATTGAAAATAATGGTCGCTTTAACACCTGTTAAAAGATTCCATTCTTTAGAAGAAATAACGTTTCCTCTATCATCGTAGACTACAAATTCAGCTGTGTTTGGACCTGAATCACCTTGATTTAATGCCACAATATCAACCGTGTTTTTACCATCGACTAAATCAACTTCAACACGTCTGTAACTGCTAGTTAGTAATAAGTTACTCTTAATTACTGCACCATTTATCAAAATCTGAACACGATCACCATCAGGATATTGGTGATCTCGACAAACTATATTTACAAATTTAGTATCTACGTTGTGTTCGCCTAAAAATTGATCAGACATTTCTCTAATAATTCCACCTTTAACAGCTTCCTTATTCCAACGCTTTTCATAAATTTCACTAGGACTTTTTAAACCGTCATTTTCTGTCATTGAAAATGGTTTTTCGGTTTCTTTTATAATAAACTTTTTTTCCTCGTCTTTAGCCTTATTGTTCGACTTTTTGTCTTCATCTTCCTTTTTAAGAATAGGAGCTACTTTAACTTTAATCAAAGTAGAATCTTTATCTTTTTTAGATTCAACAGCCGGAATATGAATAGTTTTAGTCTTCTTATCTTTAATTTGAGCAAAAACCATGCTACTGCAAAATATGCAGAACATAAATACTATAAATTTTGTGGTTTTCACTTTCAATTAATTCTTTTATTGTTTGTCGTATAATTTACAAAAACCATACCTTAATACTAATAGTTTCAAAATAAACGTATAAAAATAGAAATCTTTACAAAAAAACGTTAAAACTTACCATTAAAGCTAATTCTTAAGCGTCTGTTATATTCTTCAAAAAGCCAATCTTTATAGTTTTGTGTACTATTCATTATACAATAACAGTATTGTTTTACTCTAAACGCAATTTCGTCTTGTAAATCTTTTATTAACTCCCTAGCATCGTAAACATCTTCACTATTGTCAACACATATTTGAGAATGCTGAGCAATAGAACGTTCAATTACGGTGAACGATTTTTTACCAGAATTAACAACGTCTTTATATTCTTCTTTTACATCAAAATTTAAAGTAAATGATTTTTTGAATTTTACTTTTAAAGAATCTGGCATAGTGTAAACAAAATCGCGCTCTAACAATTCATCATCAACAATATTATCTAAATAAAGATCCGGATATTTAAAAATATGTTGCCAATCTACAGGTTGATTCCATGGTCCAAATCTCGCTTCATTATTACCTAAATCAATAACCTGAAAGGTCTTTCTATCTTTATAAATTCTACTACCACGACCTATCATCTGAAAATATAGAGTCAAAGAGCGAGTAGCTCTATTCAAAATTATAGTTTCTACTGTTGGTTCATCAAAACCTGTGGTTAGAATACTAACAGAAGACAACACCGCATCTGGTGTATGTTTAAACCATTTTAAAATGTCTTTTCGTTCTTGTTTACCCGCTGTATTATCTAAATGTCTTACGTTATAACCTGCTTTTTTAAAGGTGTAATAAACTTCTTTAGATGTATAAATACCGTTGTTAAATATTAAGGTTTTTTTACCCTTTGCCATTTCCTCATAAGCAGACAAAAGCTTTGTTTGCATTAGGCTATTGGTATATAAAGCTTCAGAAGATTTCACCGTATAATCACCATTAATACCAATTTTTAAGGTGGTTAAACCAACATCATAATTATAAACTTCTGCGTTTGCTAAAAAACCATTTTTTATTAAGGTTTCAATATCATCTCCAACAATTAGCTTTTTATAGTTATCCTTCATCGGAAGTTTAATATTACTACTCAAAGGTGTTGCTGTAACTCCCAGAATAAAACAGTTTTCAAAAAACTTAAATAACTTTCTGAAAGAGTTATAATGCGCTTCATCAATAATAACCAATCCAATGTTTTTCAACTCAAAATCATTATCCGATAGACGATTATTTAAGGTTTCTACCATAGCCACAAAACACTGATATTCGTCTTGATCTGGTAACGTTTTCACCTTACTATTAATCACTTTGTTTTTTACATTAAAGCCTGATAATACGTTTGATGTTTGCTTACAAAGTTCTATTCTATGCGTAAGAATTACTACTTTTTTCTGATGTTGTTCTGCATAACGCCTTACAATTTCGGAAAAAATAACAGTTTTTCCACCTCCTGTAGGTAATTGATACAATAAGTTGAAATCATCAGATTCATTCTCCATCACATCAAAAATGCGATTAAGGTCTTTACTTTGATAATCGTAAAGACTTTTCTCGGTTGCATTTTCTTGAATGATTTCAGTTTCTGATGACATAAATTGACTTTTGCAAATGGTTAATTTTGCAAAAATAACACATTGTAAAGGTTTTTAAGATGAATTGTTAACAAGATTTTACAAGATTGGTACTGTTGTTGTGAATGTTAAAGAATTAACATTTAAAACTTTATATTATGAAATCATTTAGAAGACACGCTGCATCGGTCAATGCAGGATCAATGGCAGACATTGCCTTTTTACTACTCATTTTCTTTTTAGTAACCACAACTATTTCTGCTGACAAAGGTATTTTACGACAACTTCCCAGTATTTGCGAATCTGGTGATTGTGTAGCTGATATTGCCGAGCGAAACCTATTGCGTGTAAGGGTTAATGAACAGCAACAAATAATGATTGAGGACAGAGTTGTAAAATTAACGGAAATTAAATCTATTGTAGAATCCTTTATTGATAACAATGGATTTTCTACATGTGATTATTGCGAAGGTGAACAATTTAAAAAATCTTCCGACCATCCTAAAAAGGCTGTAATTTCACTAAGCCATGAAGCATTAACCAAATATGAACGTTTTATTGCTGTCCAAGATGAAATTACAAAAGCGTATTACCAACTTCGTTTACGTTATGCAAAACAAATGTTTAACAAAACACCAGAACAATTATCTAAAGCGGAATTAAAACAAGTGCAAGATGCATTTCCTTTTAAAGTATCTGAAATAATGGTAAAACGTTCTAATTAACCTGAAATAGAATCCTTTACTGGTAAACAGTATTGGATTTTCACTTTTCTTTTGCCCCAAGTTTTAGCTTTTTTAACATCGTTGCCCATATAGATATCTATGCGTTTACGCCAGCGACGGTTCATTTTATCCTTAACAGTATATAAACTATCAAAACCTTGAATCTTAACCTGCGTGTTATGTACTAAACCCGAATCTATTAAGTCTCTCGATACTGCGATATATCTTAATCCTGGTTTTAAACTGTCTCCAAATGCAGTAATTGTAGGATTAGAATTGGTCTGGTATGCTAAAGAATTATAGGCAGTTGCAGTAACTTTAATATGTTTTTTATTGCAATCTTCTTCTACTCTAGCGTTACAACTGAATAGAATGATTAACAATGATAATATTACTATATAAGAAGGTTTCATGTTTATAAATATAATGATTATTGTTAAAAACTGTTAAATCATTACTTTGTATTGCACAGTACTGTAACAAAATTCAAAATTTGTCGTCTATCTAGTATAACCAATTAAAAACATATATTATGAGAACTTTAAACAGTAACCAAATTACAAGTAAATCTGCAGAAACTAAAAGTTATTCTTGGAACAGTAAAAGACGTTTTAGATAAAATAACTTTATTCATCAATCAATCAATCAATCAATCAAAAAATTATGAAAGCATTATCAAAAATTGTCAATACATCTAATAGTCTAGCTGATGACTTAAAAACCATTAGAGTTTAGTCTTAAAGCCATTAATTTTAAGAATTAGTCTAATAAAAAAAGTCAGTTTCCTTTTAAAGAAACTGACTTTTTTTATCGTTAAAATAAAGCTTACTTTTTTATTAACTTCTTAGTTATAGTATGCGTTCCTGTAGATAATTTCACAAAATATACACCACTTTGAAATGGAGACACATTTATTTGATTCACTATATTAGAATCTAAATTACCTTTTACAATTTCTTGACCTAATGTATTAAATATTGAATAATCAACTTTAGTATTTATATTAGTAAATTCTATATTTATAATATCATTTATTGGGTTAGGATATACCTTAATTGCATTATATAAATCAAAATCGTTAATACCTAATGCTTCTTCAGCTTTAAAAGTTATTGATTCTTCCGTACTAAAATCTCCACCAGAAATTAAAACAATTCCATTCTCATCAGATAAAGAATAAGACCCATTTCCTGTGAAATTACCACAACATATACCATCTCCATAAGAATCAGAAATAGTAAATGTATAACATTCATTAAATACTGGAATTGTAATTATTTCTTGATATGTTATAGCGTCTCCATAGGTTGATGCAGGAATACTGCTTATAACTGTACCACTGCTATTTGTAAATGTCCAAGAAGTTTCATAACCATAGTTATCTGTTATAAGATCCAATGTTAAGGTTGATGTAGCATAAGAAGGAGAAATATCAAAATTAAAGCCAGATGCATCATTAGTTGTATTCTCATCTGATGTTCCATTTGGATTAGAAACATTTATAGTAAAGGCATGACTACCTGAGGCTAAATCTGAATATGCAGGAGTTGCAACCACTTCGCTTGAGCCACTAGCCAAATTACCAGTCCATGAAACCACAGTTGGTGTTTCAGAGTCTAAATAATAAGATACAGTCGCAGACGTTAATGCCAAATTTCCAGGATTTGTTAATGTAACTTGTGGTGAAAAATCTTCTCCGCAAAGTTCTACGCTATTTGAGCCTGAACTTACAGTCGCATCATTATCATAAGTCTGAAGCGTTGGGTATTGACCAATTGTAGCTACACCAGAATTTGTTGGATCTAACCATTCCTTAAGTCTAGTTGCTGAAGTACTACCATAATCCCAGGCAACACCAAATCTTCCATAAAAATCATATTGTCCATTATTAGAAGTTCCGCTACAAGCCGCAACACCACCAGATAACATTCCTATTAATTCTCCACTTTCATTAAATAAACCAGATCCAGATGACCCTTGTTCAGTAACACCTAACTCCCACTCTGTGATATACCACATCTGTGTGTTTGCGTTTCCGTTAAAATTTACAACGTTTCTTGCCGCACCATCATCATCTCTGCACGCTTTTTGTATATCTCCACTTGGGTGATGTACTCCAAAATTAACTACTGGTGTTTGCGTAGTAGAATTATTCCAACCTGCCCAAACCACGTCTGGATTATTGTTAAAAAAACTCGTATCAGTAATTTCTACTAACTCCATATCTGATTGTGAGCTATTTGCTCTTAAAGTAGCTCCACTTACAGTTTGATCATAAGAACCATTTGGGCTACTTGCCGTTGTACTACAAGATGGTGTTGGACTTCTCCAGTTAAATCTAAATGCCCAACTACCTTCACCTCCACTACAGTGATTAGCCGTAATAAAATAAGGCGTACCATCATTATTAGTATTATTAACTAAAGTACCAGAACAAAAACCTGAACCTCCCGTTACTAACATACCTGCCGCTTTCTTTACATTCTCTTTTATAGTATTTAAACCATAAGGATCCGTAGTTGGCGAGATATCACAATCAACATCTTGATTACAGTTACCAGAATCACCTAAAGCTTTTTGGTAAGACTTAGCAGTTCTGTAACCGTGTACAACTGAACCTACCACAATATTAGCTGTACCACTTACATTTGCTGGTTGGTAATATTCTATAATAGCTTCATTGCCTTCTACCATCCAAGTTCCTAAAACATTCTCATCGTTATTATTATAATGTGTAAATGGTCTTAATAAATCAGTTTTATCACTATTATAAACATAGAGTTTAGCGCCTTCTGGAATGTTAAAAACATCGAACATAAAGTTTAATGAATATGCGTTTTCAGAAGTGTATGCCATTCTCCAAATTCGGTCACCGTTTTCTAAGGTTGTCCACTCACCTACACTATTAAAATTATGACCAACATATAATTGATGTCCAAATCTCCAAGGAATAGATTTGTTTTTATCATTGATTTTATCTTCATTCTGAAGTTTTTTCAAATCAAAAGATTGAAGTTCAAATGGGACCAAACTCGTTAAGTTTTTTTGATGCCAACTAGGTGGTTTAATATCTTCTGGGATTTGTTGTGCAAAAGATAAAATGGTGATAAATAATAAAGGGACTAGTAATTTTACTTTCATAAGGAATATTTTAATAAGTGCTAAAATTAATGATTTAAATACAATGTTTTCAAAATTAACACCAAATGAATAGCATATGCTGAAGATATCGTAATTAATATTAAGGATAATGAAATGGAATAGAGAGCTCTATCCATTTATCAAAGTAAACGAACCATATGCACTTTTCAAAGTAAATTATACGTAACCGTATTTTGTATCTACTAAAATCGAATTTTAATCTACAAATAAACAGAAGTTAGTACGCCAATACATCTCTTAAAGCATTTTCAAACTTACCTTTTGCCATATACTGATCTTCCAATTGACCAATAAATGGAATTGGCGTTTCCATACTCGCAACGCGCTTAACTGGTGCGTCTAGGTACTCAAAACACTCTTCCATTAATAATGCAGATAAATCGCTGGCAATACCTCCAAACAGAGAGTCTTCTTGAAGAATAATAGCTCTTCCTGTCTTTTTAACAGAGTTTATAATAGCATCCTTATCTAAAGGCTGTAAAGTTCTTAAATCTATTAAATCTGCTGAAATATCAGCGTTTTTTTCTAATGTTTCTAAAGCCCAATGAACTCCTGCTCCATAAGTGATAATAGTAACATTTTCACCTACTTTTAATTGAGCAGCTTTACCAAATGGAATAGTAAAATAATCTGTTGGAACCTCTTGTCTAATGCTTCTATATAATGCCTTGTGCTCAAAGAATAATACTGGATTTGGATCATTAATTGCTGTTGCTAGTAATCCTTTTGCATCATAAGGAAACGCAGGATATACAACCTTTAGACCTGGTGTTTTAGTAAACCAAGCTTCGTTTGTTTGCGAGTGAAATGGTCCTGCTGCAACACCTCCACCACAAGGCATTCTTACTACAATATCTGCTTGTTGCTCCCATCTGTAATGAGATTTTGCTAAATAATTTACAACCGGATTAAAGCCTGATGTTACAAAATCTGCAAATTGCATTTCTACAACCGATTTGATGCCAGAAATAGATAATCCCATTGCCGTTTCAACAATTGCCGATTCACAAATAGGTGTATTTCTAACACGTTCTTTTCCAAAGGCTTCAAGAAAACCTTCGGTGATTTTAAAAACACCACCATATTCTGCAATATCCTGCCCCATAATAACAAGGTCGCTGTGTCTCTCCATAGATTGTTTTAAGCCTTTAGAAATAGCATCGATTAATCGTAAATCTTCAACTTTATTATTTGGCTTAAACTCCTTATAGTCAAATGATTTATAGACATCAGTCAACTCAGTAGTTTCATTTGGTATAATCTCTGGTTCTGCGTTTGCGGATATTAAAGCTGCATCTATTTCAGCCTTTATTTCTGAAGTATAAGTCTCATCTGTAGCAGGACTTAAAATCTTTTTACTGTATAAATAACTTCTAAAATTGTCTAAGGGGTCTTTTGCTTCCCACTCATCCATTAATTCTTTTGGAACATATTTAGTTCCACTTGCCTCTTCGTGCCCTCTTCTTCTAAACGTTTTAAATTCTATTAAAATAGGTCGTGGACGTTTTCTTATACTCTCTGCAAGTTTCTGAACCTTTGTATAGGTCTCAATAACATTATTACCGTCTAAAATAAAAGATTCAATGCCATAACCTTTACCTCTATCAGCTAAATTTTTGCAATGATATTGCTCATTGGCAGGCGTAGAAAGTCCATATCCATTATTTTCAATACAAAATATCACAGGTAATTGCCAAACAGAAGCAACATTTAACGCTTCATGAAAATCACCTTCACTCGTTCCGCCTTCTCCTGTAAAAACAGCAGTTACTTTACCATTTTTCTTTAATAAATTGGCTAAAGCAATACCATCTGCAACACCTAATTGTGGTCCTAAATGAGAAATCATTCCAACAAGGTTATACTCTTGTGTGCCAAAATGGAAAGAGCGATCTCTACCTTTTGTAAATCCGCTTGCTTTTCCTTGCCATTGACAAAATAAACGATGTAACGGAATCTCTCGAGTAGTAAACACACCAAGATTTCTATGCATTGGTAAGATGTATTCGTTTGGCTCTAAAGCCATAGTTACACCAACTGATATAGCTTCTTGGCCTATGCCAGAAAACCATTTAGAGACCTTACCTTGACGCAATAGAATGAGCATTTTCTCTTCTATTAATCGAGGTTTAAGCATATTATAATAGAGTTCTAATAACGTTTTGTTATCTAGATTTCTTTTGTCGTAGGTTATGTTACTTTTTGTGATTGTTGGCATATATTGAAATTTCGCTAATGAATCAAATGTAATTAAAATTGCCACAATAAACCATAATAGGCTCCAAATTGTCAATAAATTCGACCTAATATTTATCACTATTATTGTTAACTTTGTATATTGACAAAAATTTAAACAACAATCCAATGGATAGAATACCTAGCGTAG
>TARA_R110002033_G_scaffold43287_1_pt1 | contig 17328 bp, 10 predicted proteins | sample TARA_R110002033 | Tara Oceans TARA_R110002033 (sample SAMEA4397051) | marine metagenome | biome: Polar Biome; feature: [SRF] surface water layer (ENVO:00010504); material: water (ENVO:00002006), including particulate matter (ENVO:01000060) such as... | depth 5 m
GCGATATATGTAATTATTAAACTAATTAAATGCTTTGTTTTAGGCGAGTATGTAGATAAACAGATATATTAATTATTCTATAAAATCAAAGAGTTAAATTTGTTTGAAATTGTGATTTTTAAATTTTTATAGTACTCTTTTTTTTCTTCAGTAAGTTTTTCTTCTAATTTAATAGATTCATTCACTATTGATAATAGTTCATTTTTCGATTTTAATTCAAATAAATTACAAAAATCTAAATTAAGTTGTTGGCTGATAGAGTATATTTTATCCCAACTACTGGTGCTTTCAAATCTTAGGATCTAGTGCCGCGAGGTGTGGGAGTTCGAGTCTCCCCGCCCGCACTAATAAAGGTTAAGCTTCTTGGAAACAAGAAGCTTTTTTTATTTATGAGATATTAAAATAATATGTCTTTTTTTACCCTTCGCTAAAAAGAGATATCACAGCAGAAATAGCAATACAACAACTAGTTTGTACTTCTTGGCTGGTAAAATAGCAAACAAATTAGAAAATACTGCTGTTTTTTAGGTTTCTACTTCATCTTACTTTTGCTTCATAAAATGATTAAATAAATAAGTATGAAAAATATAAAATTTAATGGAAATATTTGGCAAACATATCACTCACTTTGGTTAGATATGTACCAATATGATTCAAAAGGCAGATATAAATTAGACCTAGTATTGAATAACACATATGTTGCCCAAATGAACGTGTCTGAAATGAATTTGAAGATAACGAAAATTACTGCTTTTGATGCTAATGGAAAAGAGCACATCGTCGTGGACTTTAAAGAATCAAGATTAATGAAAATTAAAGGCATTTTTCAAGGGTATTCTATAAAATCTCAAAGCATTCCATCTTTAGGAAACGGGTCATACAAAACGTTGCGCTTTTATATTAATGATTCGGAAAGTAGCTTTGTTTGTAATGACAAAAATACAAAGTCAATATTTGGAAATAAATTCCTTGATTTTGAAATAAAAAATGGACTAAACATTACAGGTAATGAAGCGCCTGAAGCACTATTGAGATTTGATTTGATGCCGTTTGAAAGATTTAATTATTTGAAGTCGGTTACAGATTTATTCAAAAAATCTCAATCTTTAACAGGAAAACTTGCTAGTAGGTTAGGGATATTTTAAGACGGTTATTATGATTGGAAGTCTTTATTTTCCAACATTAAAACAATAAAAAAAGCCAAGGATTTATACTTGGCTTTTTTTTATTGTTAAATTTTAATTTATCTTAAATTGGAATACTTCTGATTCAGACGTATTATTTTGTCCGTCGGTCGTTAATATTCTCCAATAATAGGTGGTTCCAGAAGTGACATTTACAGACATATTTGTTGCAGTTGTTGTTCCTTGGTTATTAGTTGGCGGATTAGCTGTTCCAAAAACAACATCGTAATTTACAATATCATTATCAACATCACTTCCTTTCCATTGTAAAGTTACACTGGTTGTGGAAGCTGATAACCCTGTTCCCATTTCTGGGCTCTCTAATTCAGCAGGGAACGGCGCATAAGATGAAACAGCTTCTCCGGCGTTATAAAATTTCCAAGTCGCACTCTGAGCAGTTTTTGTTCCAGAATTTTTAGAAATTACATACCATGAATAGGGTGTACTTCTTAAAAGCGTTACACTAAGTTGAGAGGTAGAACTAGTATAATTCGTGGTTGTTTGAGTGTCTAAATTTTTTAAATATAATTGATAAGATTCTGCATTGGCAGCATCATTCCAATCAAAAATAACATCACTTTCCGAGCTTGTTGCGTTAGTTCCTTCAGTACATTCTGAATTCTCGTTTGGAAAAATTAAAGTAGCAACTCCTGGTGGGTCTACAATGACTGGGTCTGGACCTGGATTTGGGTCATCACCGCCTCCGCCACTGCAATTAGTAGTGCATGGGAAGAAAATGGTGAAAACAACTAAGTATATAAATAATTTTTTCATTAGTTCTTTATGATTTTAAAACTTCTAACATCATTATTAGTAGTTACATTTAAAATGTACATTCCTTTTGAAAAACTAGAAGCATCAATTTTTACATTATTTTCAGTGGTCTTTTCAGTATATATTTGATTACCTAACATAGAATATACCGTTATAGTAGATAATTCAGAATTGAAATCACCCAAATAAATATTTAAAATATTATCAGTAATAGGATTCGGAAATAGTTTCACATCCTCACCATAAAAGATGGTTTCTTTATAAAGTCCTTGACATATTTTATCGCCTTCAACACTAATTGTATTAGTTCCTTTACTTAATTGCAACTCAATATTTGATTGAGATGTTTCGGTGGTAACCCCGTTTAATGTGACCTTATAAAGAGTGCTTCCACTCATATCAAGCGAAACAGAATTTTTGGTATTACTAACTTTTGAAAGCACGGCGATATCTTCAGGTTGAGAAATAGATACATTAAAGCATTGCTTATAGTTTGATTGTCCATCAACAGTGATGCAAACATCATAGTCACCAGCTTCTAAATTATCGGCTGTATAATTTGTTGTAAATGTGTTAGTTTGATTAATTCCATTACCAATAATCGTAGCTGTATAATTTAGGTTTTGTGCGGCGGCAATAGAAATACTACCATTGTTACTGCTACGACATGTTTCTCCAGTTACCTGCAAAGAGAAATTAGTTGTTGGCAGTGTAAATACCTCACAACCGTTCACGTCTACCGTAGCGCCTAACGGCGTATTACTACACGTATCATTAACATTTAAAACGCCATCACTATCTAAATCATCAGGGTTTATATATGGATTATTTCCATAAACTTTAAATTCTCCAGGAGCTAATTCTATAACAGAGGATGTGCTTGATACGTCATACGGTGTATTTTTGTTCAGTAAATTATACCAAGTTCCAGTTTCTTGAAAAACAGGATTTATATTTTGAGTCGTTAAACCAAAATTTCCAATAATAGTAACATATTTAATCTCGTTTCCAGTAGCACTAGGCAGATTTAAGTGAATGGTTTTTAGTCCAGTTGTACTGCTAGCATCTATAGTGAAATCGGTAGTTTTAAAAGCGGGAACTTTGTGTTTTAAATCTATTAGTTTTGACCATGTATTGTATATGGCCATTCTGTTAGGATCATCAAGATATTCCCAGCGGATAGGTTTGTTACCTGTTCTTCCATTAAAATTAATATCGACTTCGTAACCTAGTTCTCCAAATTGCCAAATCATTTTTGGACCTGGAACTGTAAAGAAAAAGGCACCAGCAGTTTCCATGCGTTCTAAAGCTGTATTTAAATCTTTAACATTATAATCACCACTACTTTTACCTTCGGTTAAATTTCTATACATAACACGTTGCTCGTCATGACTTTCCATATACGACACCGCTGACGGACCGTCAAATCCTTTAGCGGCATAGGATACATTAGAAAAGTTGGATGCTCCATTTACATGATTTCCAATAGTTGCTTCACTATAAGGTGGATCTAATCGATTCCATAGCATAATACCTTTACCTTCATTTGCTCTGTAATCTGCCCATTGTTTTTCTTCGGTGATGCCTCCTAAATGCTCAAAGATTACGTAAAAATTTGGGTCTACATCCCATTGGTAATCTGCATAAAGTTTTAAAACATCAACGCGATCTTGTTGGTAACTATCTGTACAACCTCCGTCTGAAGAGGAACAATTTTGAGTGAACCCTTTGGTTAAATCCCATCTAAAGCCATCAATTTTAAATTCACTAATCCAATACTGAGTTGTCCTTTTTACATAATCTCTTGTTGCTTGTTTACTATGGTTAAAATCATTGTAAACACTATAAGCATGTGTGGCTGTTTGATTGAAGAAAGGACTGTCTACCGAAGCTTGCCCATTATAACCTCCATTGTCAGTATTCCATAATCTGTAATATGGATTTTGTCCTGATGCATGATTATAAACGACGTCCATTATTACGGCGATACCTCTGCTGTGGCACTCATCAATTAACTGCTTAAAAGCATTTGTTGTACCGTAATATTTATCTAATGCCATATGGAAAGCTGGATTATAACCCCAACTTAAGTTTCCATCGAATTCGTTTACAGGCATTAATTCTATGGCGTTTACTCCAAGAGATTCAATGTAATCCAATCGAGCTTTAACTGCATCAAAACTATGGAGTTCATCAAAATCACGAACTAAAAGCTCATAAATAACTAAATCGGTTTTTTCAGGTCGGGTAAAATTTGTAGTCTGCCAATTATAGTCAGGATCGCCTGTTCTTAATAGTGTGACATCGTAGGTGGTTAGTCCACTTGGATACGCTGGTAAATTGGGATACGTTGTACTATCTAAATATTGATCTTCTGTAGGATCTAAAATAACTGTTGAATACGGATCTGCAACTTTAATAGTAGAGTCTACCAAATATTGATACATATGATTGAATTGAGGTGTTAACCCGGTTAACTCAATCCAAAATCGGTCTCTGGCTGTATCATGATTCATTAAGTAATTAGCATCCTCTTGCCAATTATTAAAATCGCCTATAACATGAACCGTTTGTTTTCCTGGAGCATATAAGACTAAGGTTGCTTTTGTATTATCATTAGGATCTAGATTTATTCCATCGAGCATTCCACTTGGTACTGGGAATTGTGAAGGAAGTCTAGCCGAAAATGTTTTACTTAATACTTGGTTGCCGTCATTGGCTTCCAATATAAATTCTGTATCTTCAGTAACTGTAAAATTGTAGCTATAGCTAGTTGTTCCTGTTGCAGAATTGACTTCGATTCCATTCGCTTTTAGCGAGAAATCTGAGGTAAATATTGTTGATGCAGAAATATTGATTTGTGTACCAGAATCTACAATAACTGGGTTTTCTGTTGGAGATGTTAGTGTAAGTTGGTTAATTTCTAAATCCGTTAAGATGTCTTGCGATTTTTTATCACCATCACCATTTTTGGCTTTTACTAAGAAACCAATTCTCCCTATACCAGTTCTTGCATAAAATGTTGAAGGCACGAATGATATACTGTAGGTGTCTGACCCACTATTATATGTCAATTTGTTGGCTTCGTTAGAACTAGTCCAACTTCCATTAGTAGGGCAATCTATTCCATTTCCAAAGCTTAAATCGTAAGACCAAGCCCAAAGATATAAGGCGTTGTCAGTTACTCCCCAAGCAGCCTCATCGATACTAGTTCCATCAAATGTAACGGTAATAGTTTCGTTTTCAGTAAACGTTGGAGGACTAATAGTATACGTGATAGTTTGCTGTTGAGCAAAGCACCAATTGGTTGTTATTAAAAGAATAAGTAATATTTTTTTCATAGTATTATTTTAAAACATAAAGCCTGTATAAAGTTATAACATATACAGGCTTTAGTTGTTCAATCATATAGAAATTTTATTCTATTCCAATGTGATGGTTTTGTTTACAGTATCAACAGTTAAAAAATATTTTCCTGGAGTTCCAACAAAGAGGAAGTTACTGTCACCGTCGTTAGCATTTGTAAAGTTAGAATCGATAGTGTAACCTTGGTCGCTAAAATAAGGATAATTTTCACCGCTGCCCCAATCGCCTTCAACTGTAAAGAATCTAAAATTACCTTCTAAATCGTCTGGTGTTGCGACATTATCAATGTCAAATGTCACATAATTTGAATAAATACCGTTACCATTACAAACAATTTTCACTGGAGTAGACCAGCCCCAACCGGCATCAGGAACGCCAGAACCAACTAACCAAAGTTGGTCATAATCACAGCCTCCCATTGATTGTGGTTCATTAAGGCTAATAGTTTTGTTTACAGTGTCAACTTCGAGATAATAGTACCCTGGAGTTCCAACAAATAAAAAGTTCTTGTCACCATCATTAGCATTTGTAAATTTAGAATCAATAGTGTAACCTTGATCTATGAAATAAGGATAATTTTGACCTGAATTCCAGTCACCTTCCGATGTGAAGAATCTGAAATTGCCCTCTAAATCATCAGGAGTTGCAACATCATCAATGGTCAATTTTATATTACCTGAATAAATTCCGTCTCCATTACAAGATAGGGCTACAGGAGTAGACCAACCCCAACCAGCATCTGGAACGCCGGAGCCTACTAGCCATAATTGATCAAGGTTACAGACAGGACCACCAGTACTTTGTTCTGGTAAATACAATGTTAATGCTTGAATTGGAGAATATACTTCTAAAGCATCAGTTCCAACAGAGGCTTTTAATCTGAAAGAAACTACGCCAGTATCTGGTGCTTCTGTGTTAGGGTCATTATCTAAACCTAGTTCAGTTGCATAACTTAGCAAGTCTCCTATAGTAATAGCTAATTCGTTGCCATTGGTTTCACCAATAGTTTCAGCATCTGTAAAATCTCCGGTAATTGATTTTTCGAGTTTATAATTTACCAAGGTTGGCACACCATAATCAGCACTAGTCCAAGTGAAACGTTCACCTAAATTGCTTGACGTCGCTGGAGTTAGTACATATGATTCAAGAAAAGAATTTGTAAAACTTATTCCTGAAGAAGGTTCTTTAGCCGTAAACTTGAAATCATCATCTTGCGTACAAGAGGAGAAAGTAATAACGGCTAGCATTAATAGTCCTAAAATTTTTATATGTTTCATTTTATTTAGTTTTTAGTTTAGTATCCTGGATTTTGTTGTAAGTTAGAGTTTGCTTCTAGAGCAGTAAGTGGAATTGGAAATAATCTATAGGTATCTGGTATTGAAGTACCATCTAATGAGTTTCCTTTCCAAGGCCATAAGTAACTTCCACCTGTGAATTTTCCAAATCTAATTAGATCGGTACGTCTTTGGCCTTCAAAATTTAATTCTCTTCCACGCTCATCAATCATAAAATCTAATGTTAAAGCAGATTGTGAAATGGTGCTCGCATGAGACCGTGTTCTAACATCATTTACATATTGCGTTGCAGTACCCATGTCTGTTCCAGCAGCGCCTCTTACAGCACATTCAGCATAAATTAAATAGGCATCTGCTAATCGGAAAAGTGGGAAGTCAGTTCCTGAAAATGATGTTGGGCTTGATGGTGAATTAAAATTAGAATTTCTGAATTTAATAGAAGGATATCCATCGGTCCATTCTTTGTAATCTGTCATTTCATAGTTGTGACCTTCGGTCCAGAAAAGTTTAGCTCTATCATCAGTTGATGTATCTAAATCTCCAAATAATCCGTACCATGCTTTAGTTGATCTATGTCCTCCCCAACCTTCAGCAGCTCCATAATCTGATAACGTCATGGTGTCAGCACTAAGACTACCATTTACGATGTAGGTCGTGTTTCCGTAACTTTGACTGTTAACAGCATCAGCAATTAAAGGAAATATGATTTCGGGTGAACTGTCATTGTCACCAGAGAAGATAGCTACAAAATTAGGATCTAACTGATATCCACCGTCATCAATAACTTTTTTAATATAAGTTGCTGCATCGTCATATCTAGGTGTTCCTGTGTATACTTCAGCGTTTAAATAAAGTTTAGCTAATAACATTTGGGCTACTGCTTTATTAGCTTGACCGTATCCATTAGTTTGTGGTAAAAGATCAATACTTGCTAATAATTCTGATTCAACATAATTAAACAATTCTGTTCTGCTTGCTTCTGGTAATGATTCAGTGGTACCAAAATTATCTTCGGTGGCTAATACACCTTTTCCGAAAACGTCAATTAAGTAGTAGTAAGCTAAGGATCTGATGAAACGAACTTCACCGATAACCTGATCTTTACCTTCTACGTCAACGTTTCCTAAAACAGATAACAAGTTGTTACATTGTGGAATGGTGTAATAAATTCTGTTATATAAATATTTAAAGAACTTATTATTTTCATCCCAATCAGATGTTGTTGTTAATTGGTCTAAACCGTCATCACCCCATCTGTTTTTCATTGCATCTGCCGTAAAATCTTCAAGGTTTATAATTCCTCGTAAGAATGGAGATTCTCCTGGATCATCACTAACGTCTGAACTTCCTGGGCCATTTGGTCCAGATAACGCAAACGATGCGTAAAGTCGAGAGACGATACCTGCTACAGCTTGCGGGTCTTTGGCTAAAAGTTCATCCAAAGTAAGCTCTACTTTTGGATTTGTATCTAGTTCGTTGGTGCATCCTGTAAAAGAAAGCACTGTCATAACTAGAAATATATAAACTATTTTTTTCATAATTATTTTTTTAAAAGTCTAAATTAATACCCACTGTGTAAACCGTAGGTCTTGGGTAAAAATTATTATCTATAGCATTAAAGTTTTCTGGATCCTGTCCGCTATAATTAGTAAATATAAACGGATTGTTAACAGCTCCATAAATACGTAATGTGGTATCTTTCAAAACGTTTTCAATTCGGCATCCCAAAACAATATTTTCGCATCTTAGGAATGATGCATCTTCAAGAAAATAATCTGAGAAAGGCACGTTTCCTATAACATTTTGAAATGCAGGGTTAGCCGCTCCAGAATAAAAATCTAATACATTACTTAGACTGTTAGAGTTAACAGGAATAGCTTTATCTATCCAGCCTGAGGTTAGTCGTCTTGAGTTATAAACCAAACCACCTACTTGACCTCTTAAGCTAGTACTTAAATCCCAGTTTTTATAATTAACAGTCATACCAAAACCGTAAGTCCAATTAGGACGCATTGTTTTATAATATCTATCGTCATTAGTTATTTGATTATCACCGTTAGTATCAACAAAACCATTGAATATTGGATCGCCATTGGTATCATATACTTGTTTGAAAACCCAAGCAGAGTAAGGTTGATAGCCTACGGCATGATAACCAATAAGTACACCAGTACCAGTTGGTATTCCAGATTCGCTAGCTGTAATTCTTGACGTGCCTTTTAAATCGGTAACTTCTGTTCTGTTATAGCCCACATTTGAATTAAACTCAATATTTAAGTTGTCTGTTTTTATTGGGTTTAGATTTAAGTTAACTTCAAATCCTTTGCTTTCTGTAGACCCTACATTTTTTATAAAGGTATCAGATAATCCTTGTCCTGGAGGTAAAGGAGTTCTAGCTAATAAGTCCTTAGTGTCTTTCATGTAAAAATCAACAGATCCGCTAATAAAGCTGTGATTAAAGAAGTCAAAATCTAAACCAATATTTGATGTTGTTGTTTTTTCCCATGTTAAATCTGGATTAAAGGCGCTTGCTGAATATAAAGAAACTCCTGGTAAATATTGACTTGTACTAGATCCGGCAATGAATAAAGGAGAAGACGGGTAATATCCAACGTTGCCAGTTATATCTTGTTGACCAGTTTTACCATAACCAATACGAAGCTTTAAATCGTTTACAAAATCAACATCTTTTAAAAATGATTCTTCTTTTACTTTCCAGGCAAGTGCACCGGCAGGAAAATAACCCCATCGATTTACCTTAGTAAATAATGAAGATCCATCAGCTCTAACAGATAATGTAATTAAATATTTATCTAAGATATTAATGTTTGAACGTCCAAAAAAGGATTGTAGGTTTAAAACATTATAATATCTGTTATTTGGATTATCAGGATTTTCTTGAATTTCTCTTAAACCGGAATCGTTATTGTATTGATAAATAACTTTATTTCCATCATTTTTGAAATTTTGATATGAGTAACCACCTTGAACTTCAAAACGTTTTACAATACCTTCTAGCTCTTTAGCATACACCAAATAACCATCCATAGTTGTGTTAGTAATACGTTGATTTTCTAAATAGTTTACGCCAGGGTTGAATACGTAATTAGTGTTTATATCTGTGTTATTACTGTCAAATCTATAAGTAGCGATTGAATTGTCTGAATAGGTCTCTTTTATTTTTGCTTTTGAGGCCTCTAAACCTAAGTTAACAACGGCTCTTAATTCAGGTAAAAAATGCATTTTATAGTCAAATTCTATGTTACTTAGAATTTTATAAACATTTTCAGGGCGTTGTCTTTGCTCTAATATAGCTAATGGGCTCCATTGTCCATCTAAAAGTAATCTGTCTCCATCAACTCTTGTTGGTGCAAAAAAGCCACCAAATCTGTTGTCGGGAGAATTATTATACACAGGTTTTGTGGGATCCATATTAACAGCACCACCTAAAGCGCCACCTTCATCAATGGCATTCTTTTCAGAATATAATCCTTTTGCATTAAAATCAATTTTTAAATGATCGTCAAGAAGCATAGGTGTTGCTTTTACAGACATGCTATAACGCTCATAATCATTAGTTTTTACTATACCCTCATTTTTGGTATAGCCTAAAGATCCTCTAAACGGTATTTTACCAAAAAGGTTGGCACGAGCACTAAAATTACTATTAGATGATATGGACGTTCTGTAAATAGCATCTTGCCAATCTGTATTATAAATAGCCCTGCCATTAATTATTTGGGAAACAGGCTCATTAGTTTGAACACTATTAATAGGAACACCAAGTAAATTAGCATAACTAGGATGGTAATCTTGAATAAAATTAACAAACTGATTACCAGTCATTAAATCTATTTTATTGCTTACATTACTTACGGAAACATCTGATGAAAAATTATATTTCACATCTCCAGATGTTCCTTTTCTGGTTGTAATAATAATAACTCCATTGGAAGCTCTAGAACCATAGATGGCAGTTGCCGAAGCATCTTTTAAAACACTGAAACTTTCAATGTCATTTGGATTGATTAATGATAAAGGGTTTCCTACACCTGCTGGATTCGTGTTATCGATAGGAATTCCGTCAATAACAATTAATGGACTGTTGTTAGCATTTAAAGACGAACCACCTCTAATACGAATATTAGGAGCAGAATCTGGTTGACCTCCATTAGATGTTATTCTAACGCCAGCTAACTTTCCAGTTAGTAATTGATCGGCCGAAAGCACCGCTCCTTTATTAAAATCTTTAGAGGAAATAACATCTACAGATCCTGTTAAATCTTCTTTTTTAACACTACCATAACCAATAATAACTACCTCGTCTAGTTGGGCAGTATTTTCTACAAGTTGAATGTTTAATGTGGATTGCCCTGTATAGGTTATTTCTACAGGATTATAACCTACATAGGAGAATACAATAACATCTCCGTTGTTTACATTAATTTGATAATTCCCATCAAAATCCGTCGCCGTTCCAGTAGCAGTTCCTTTAATAAGGATATTTACTCCTGGAAGCGGTATTGAAGTTGATTGTTCTGTTACCGTTCCTTTAAGAGTCGTTTGTCCAAAAATACAAATTGGAGCAAAGAATAAGAGAAACAGTAAGCTGTTTACAGTTGTTTTCATACAATACTTTGAATTAGTGTAATAATTAGTTTGTTATATTTTCACTTCTCGGGTTAAAACAACGTAAATTTAAAGTAAACTTTTAACAAAAAATTATCATTTCCTCAACGAAAACGTTTGCATGTTGACAACTTTTATGGAATTCGTAACGGAAACGTTTGCGTGTTGAGAACTTTATGGTTTTTTATGTAACTAGGGAGAAAAAGTATTAAATTAGCTTTAAAATAAGATTTCAATAAATTACATTAATAGGTTTATAAATTATGAAACGAAAAGTAACCTTAAAGCAAATAGCCAAAGAACTAGATGTTTCAATATCAACAGTTTCAAGAGCCCTAAGCAACAGCAAAGAAATAGGAGAGGAAACACGACAGAAAATTCAAGCATTTGCTAAGTTCTATAATTACAAACCTAACAATATTGCGTTAAGTTTAAAAAACAGAAAAACAAAAACAATAGGTATTTTGATACCTGAAATTGTACATCACTTTTTTTCAACGGTTATTAGAGGAATTGAAATTGTTGCCAATAAAAGAGGTTATAATGTTATTATTGGGTTATCAAATGAGTCTTTTAGTAAAGAGGTTATCAATATGGAAATGCTTGCCAATGGAAGTATAGACGGCTTTATTTTGTCTATTTCTAAAGAAACCTTATTAAAACAGGATTATCACCATTTTAAAGAAACCATTAGTCAAGGTATCCCCATAGTTATGTTTGACAGGGTAGTTAATGAAGTGGATTGTGATAAAGTTATTGTTGATGATTTTAAAGGCTCTGTAAATGCGGTTAAAAAATTATTATCAACTGGCTGTAAAAACATAGCATTAATAACAACAATGGATTATGTGAGTGTTGGCAAATTAAGAACACAGGGGTATTTGCGTGCGTTACAAGAAAGTCATATGAATCCTAAGGCCAGTTTAATTTTAAAATTAGATGACAGTTTAGCCCTTGAAGAACATTTAGATATTCTAGAAAATGAAATTGAACAGTTTTTTAATAGTAATACTAAAATTGATGGGGTGTTTGCGGTTAATGAATTGTATGCAGTCACAGCTATGAAAGTAGCCAGAAAATTAAATTTTAATATTCCTGAAGATATTCAAGTTATTGGTTTTACAGATGGTGTTCTATCAAAACATGCAAGACCAAGTTTAACAACTGTAAGTCAACATGGACAAAAAATGGGGGAGCAAGCTGCTCATTTATTGATTGATAGATTAGAACTTGATGATGACGATGAGTCAGATACGTATATTGATGAAAATGAGATAGATAGTGATTTTAAAACCGTGGTTATAGAAACAGGGTTAATAGAAAGGGATTCAACTAAATAAATTTTTTTAGTTGGTCGAATTAATTTATTTTATATCTTTGACCCATATCGAAACTTATATTTTCACTTCTCACCAAAAAGTTTTGATAAGTAATATGCTTATCAAGTAGTAATCATTTTAACTTACTATCTATGAAAAAGCGTACGCTAGGTTTTTGGGAAATATGGAACATGAGTTTCGGTTTCCTAGGAATTCAAATGGGTTTTGCCCTTCAAAATGCCAACGTAAGTCGAATTTTTCAAACCCTAGGAGCTCAAATCGAGGATATTCCAATTTTATGGGTTGCGGCACCTCTTACGGGTCTTATAATTCAACCTATTATTGGTTATTTTAGCGATAGAACATGGCATCCAAAACTTGGTCGTAGAAGGCCATATTTTTTAGTTGGAGCTATTCTTGCTTCTTTGGCTCTATTCATTATGCCTAATTCTCCAGTGTTATGGTTTGCAGCAGGAATGTTGTGGATTATGGATGCATCTATAAATGTTTCTATGGAGCCTTTTAGAGCTTTTGTTGGAGATAATTTACCAGATCATCAAACCACCAGAGGTTTTGCAATGCAAAGTTTCTTTATTGGAATTGGTGCTTATGTAGCCTCAAAACTTCCTAATATTCTCACCTATTTTGGTGTCGCTAATACTGCGGCAGAAGGTATAATTCCTGATTCTGTAAAATATTCTTTTTACATAGGTGGCGCTGTCTTCTTGGTTGCTGTTTTATGGACGGTAATTAGCACTAAAGAATACAGTCCAGAAGAAATGAAAGTATTTGAAGAAGCCGAAGCAAACGACTTTATCAAAGAAGAAAAACCAGAAGGATGGTTTGCTACTAATGGAAACATCCATATGCGAAATGGATTTATTGTCCTGCTGATTGGTTTAATAGCCAGTTACTTTATTTATAGTTACGATTTGAAGAAGGATTTATATGTCTTAACATTAGGACTACTTGGTTTTGGTGGTCTAGCATTAATCATATCTGGTTTTATGCAAAAAGGTAATAATCACGATAATGGTTTTGTAACTATTATGAATGATTTTCAGAATATGCCTACTGTAATGAAACAATTAGCGTGGGTGCAATTTTTCTCTTGGTTCGCATTATTTTCAATGTGGATTTACATGACACCTGCAGTAACAGAACATATTTATAAAACATTAGATACCACTTCAGAAGCTTATAACAATGGGGCTAATCAAGTTGGAGAAATGTTTGCTAACTATAATATTATAGCCGCAGCTGTGGCTTTTTTATTGCCATTATTGGCCAAACGAACGAGTAGAAAATTTACTCACTTTTTAGCCTTAGTTGCTGGTGGTCTTGGTTTAATGTCTATTTATTTTATCACGAACCCGACAGCAATTAATTTAGAATGGCTACCAATGATTGGCGTAGGTATTGCATGGGCTTCAATTCTTTCAATACCATATGCGATGTTATCTGGAGCACTTCCTGCAAGCAAAATGGGTTACTACATGGGTGTGTTCAATTTTTTTATTGTAATTCCACAACTTGTAGCTGCTTCAATTTTAGGCTTTATGGTTTCTAAATTTTTTAATAACGAACCAGTCTATGCTTTATTTGTAGGGGGCGTTTCTATGATTATAGCAGGCATCTTAACCTTGAGAGTTAACGACACGGTTTCAAAATAAATTAAATGAACAAAAAAGGATTTATATTCGATTTGGACGGCGTAATTGTAGATACAGCAAAGTATCACTTTTTAGCATGGAAAAAACTTGCCAATAGTATTGGTGTAGATTTTACCGAAGTTCAAAACGAACAACTTAAAGGTGTTAGTCGTATAAAATCCCTTCAGAAAATTTTAAAATGGGGAAACAAAACCCTTTCTGAGGCAGAATTTAATCGGTTAATGTCAATGAAGAATGAAGATTATCTGAGCTATATCTCTAAAATGGATACGTCAGAAATCTTGCCGGATGTCACTAAGACATTAGATTTTTTAATAGAAAATAGCCAACCAATTGCTTTAGGATCGGCAAGTAAAAATGCGCCTGAAATTCTTAATAAAGTAAACTTGTTTAATCAGTTTAATGCTATTGTAGATGGTAATGCTGTTTCAAAAGCAAAACCTGACCCAGAAGTATTTTTAAAGGCTGCCGAAGCGATTAAAATTATTCCAGAAGATTGTATTGTTTTTGAAGATTCTGTCGCCGGAATTCAAGCTGCCAATGCAGCTCACATGATTTCTATTGGAATTGGAGATGAAAATGTGCTTTTCGAAGCAGATTATATTTTTAAAGATTTTACCCAGATAAGTGCGGATTTTATAACGAAGCTTATCGAAAAATAAAAAAATAAAAAACCAAAGAAATAAGACAATTAGAAAGTAAATCAAGCTATGAATTACACTAATGAAGCGACGTGGTGTCTATTGTCTAAAATTGAAAGAATATGAATCAAGATTATATAAAACCAGATAATTGGTCCATCATAGAAGAAGGCTTTGATGTTAATAAAGTAAAATCTTCAGAGAGTTTGTTTAGTATTGGTAATGGAGCCATGGGGCAACGTGCTAATTTCGAAGAGCATTACTCCGGACCAACATTTCAAGGAAGTTATATTGCGGGTGTTTATTATCCCGATAAAACCAGAGTAGGTTGGTGGAAAAACGGCTATCCGGAATATTTTGCTAAAGTATTGAATGCACCCAATTGGATTGGGATTAATGTAACTGTCAATGGGGAAGCGTTAGATTTGTTTACGTGTGTAAAAGTAGAAGACTTCCGCAGAGAACTTAATATGCAGGAAGGTTGGTTGTCGAGAAGTTTTAAGGCAACGTTGCAAAACCGTACAGAAATACAAGTAGAAACCAAACGATTTCTGAGTTTGGATGTCGATGAGGTAGGCGCTATTGAATACAATGTTACACCATTAAATAATGATGCAGACATAAATTTTACTCCCTATTTAGATAATGGCATTACTAATGAAGACTCTAATTGGGATGATAAATTTTGGGATGTTTTGAGTGTGTATTATGAAAATAATCATGCTTGCATATTGTCTCGTACCATGAAAACTCATTTTTATGTGTGTACATCAATGAGAACATTGGTGTCATTAAATGGTACTGTTTTAAATCAAAAAAATAAAGTAAAGGAGACTGCTAACTATATTGAATTTCAATATGAAAATAAAGTAAGTAGAGGAGATACCTTAACGCTTACAAAATTTGGTGGTTACACGGTTGATAGAAATCACGATAGAAACGAATTGATATCGGTAGCCAAAGGAACACTTGACGGTATTATCAAAAAGGGGTTTAATGCGCTTCTGGACATGCAAAAAGCGGCTTGGGCTAAAATTTGGGAGATGGCAGATATTACTATTCAAGGCGATGTGAAAGCACAACAAGGAATACGTTTTAATATTTTTCAGTTAAATCAAACCTATTTGGGTAAAGACGCTCGATTAAATATTGGTCCAAAAGGATTTACCGGAGAAAAATATGGAGGAAGTACGTATTGGGATACTGAGGCCTATTGTATACCATTTTATTTAGCCACCAAAAATCAAAAGGTAGCAAGAAATTTATTGAAATACCGTTATCACCACCTTGATAAAGCTATTGAAAATGCTGAAAAATTAGGATTTACCAATGGAGCCGCTTTATATCCAATGGTGACCATGAATGGTGAAGAGTGTCACAATGAATGGGAAATTACCTTTGAAGAAATTCACCGTAATGGAGCTATAGCATATGCAATATTCAATTATCATCGTTTTACCTCAGATTATAGTTATATTCCTGAAAAAGGATTAGAGGTTTTAATAGGTATTGCTCGCTTTTGGCATCAACGCGCTACTTTTTCAGAAGCTAGAAAAAAATATGTTATTCTTGGTGTAACAGGACCAAATGAATACGAAAATAACGTAAACAATAATTTCTATACCAATTATATAGCCAAGTGGTGTATTAACTATGCTGTTGAAAATATAGATATTGTTGAAAAAGACTATCCTTCAGATTTTACAAGAATCATGAACAAGGTGAAGCTTTCTAAAGCTGAAATAACACAATGGAAAGCGGTGGCAGACCAAATGTATTTCCCTTATTCAGAAGAGAAACAAGTGTATTTACAACAAGATGGCTTTTTAGATAAAGAATTAATTGCAGCGGAAAACCTTGATGCATCACAACGACCTATCAATCAAAAATGGTCTTGGGATCGGATTTTGCGTTCTCCATATATTAAACAAGCCGATACGCTTCAAGGGTTTTACTTTTTCGAAGATGATTTTACCACGGAAGAATTAGAGCGTCATTTTGATTTCTATGAGCCATTTACGGTTCATGAAAGCTCGTTATCTCCATGTGTTCACAGTATTCAAGCAGCTAAATTAAACCGAATGGAGCAGGCGTATACCTTTTACCTGCGCACCTCACGCCTAGATTTAGATGATTACAATCATGAAGTGCATGAAGGGTTGCATATAACAAGTATGGCAGGAACCTGGATGAGTATTGTAGAAGGTTTCGGTGGTATGCGCGTTAAAAATAATAGGCTGTCGTTTAATCCTAAAATACCAAAACAATGGGAAACTTACTCTTTTAAAATTAATTTCAGAAATCAAATTTTAAAAGTTAATGTGTGTCAAAACGAAATTCATTTTGAGTTAGAAGGAACGTCTGCTTTAGATATTATGGTTCATGATAAATTGGTTTCAATACGTCCTCATAGTTTAGTTACGGTGTAGTTTATAAAATTTAAAAAA
>TARA_R110002033_G_C3896713_1_pt1 | contig 17325 bp, 13 predicted proteins | sample TARA_R110002033 | Tara Oceans TARA_R110002033 (sample SAMEA4397051) | marine metagenome | biome: Polar Biome; feature: [SRF] surface water layer (ENVO:00010504); material: water (ENVO:00002006), including particulate matter (ENVO:01000060) such as... | depth 5 m
ATTTGAGAGCAAGGAGAAACGTTACTCTACATTTTGGATCTGAATGATCACTGAGTTTAATAAAGTTATAATTTTCAGTATTTTAATGTATTTTTGTCTGTGAAGTTTTGTTTTGTGTAATACTTTATGTCACACCCTGTTTTGCTTCTTCAACTCATTGTATATGACCGACACCCTCTGAGGTGTTCGGCCTACTTTTGCTGCAATTTCTTTTTGAACAGGTTCGATTCCTTGTGACTTATATTCTTTTACGATGGCAACTATCCGATTTCTAAGTTCGATATCTTTTCCTCTATTTGTACCACCGCGCCTAAGTTCCATTTCACTGATCAATTCAAAAACCTCATGCCTGGCTAGCATCTCTATTACCAAAGGAATCCAAATCTCCGCATCCTTACCAACTTCTAAGCTCGCACTTCGAATTGGTAACGTCTCTTGATCATCCCTAGTAGTTAGAGCTGATATTAAAGTGTCAGCAAAGTCCTCTTTATCCTTAAAAGTCGTGCCAATTAAGTATTTAGTTTTCTTATAAGTAAGCGGATAAGCCCAACTAATCAGACTGAAAATCGCGACAGATTGCTTAGCAATTCCTAATGAAGTAAAAGTCATTCTTGAAAGAGCGTAAGAAGGAGAAATAGTCAACTTCAACACATTTTCATAAATCTTCGTATATCGATTATGTCTTGGAAGCTTGTCATCTACAGCAAGCTTTTTTAACTTCAATGTCGCATATAGTCTTCTCTTGTAATTTTCATGTGCTGTTTTTGTTGCTCCTGTAGATTTGTGCAGACTACAAAAATACTGTGTTCTACCTAGTCGCTTGCCTGTATTAGCGATAGAACGCCAACAGAAAACACAAAAGTTAAAATTTTTTTTATTCATATTTGTCAGTCGCTTAGTTTGATTTTGATGTTTTACATGGATCTGGATCAATATCGATAAGCGATTATAAGATTCGTTTGAGATCAAATCCACTAACATAACTTTCGTTAAGTTAGCTTATTAACCAAAGTCTTTATAAAAATTGAAACGGAGTTCATATGTATTTCAAACAACAAATCGTTCGTCCAGCAGAGTTAGCTGCAACACTCGGTGTTAGCACTGTGACTCTTTGGAGCTGGCGTCGAAAAGGTATTTTACCAGAGCCAATGACACTTGGCCCCAGATTCATTGGCTGGCGAAATGATGTTTTAAACGATTGGCTCAAGGCACAAGAATGAAGCTGGTTTTGAGTGCATTAAGACTTGAACATGCTCGTGCAAACAACTTACTGCACCCGAAAGTGTTTACAACAAAAATTCTCAGACCCCATGCACCTTCGATGCTCCCTGAATTAGTCAGAATTCGTCTTTAACCCTTTTGGCATAAGCTATAGCGTTAAATTCGACACTGAAACCGATTCAACACACGACTTACTAAACAGCCCTTTACGTTTGAGGGTTTCATTGAATTCAAGGAGGATTTCAAATGAAAAAAGCTAAATCATCTGCGACAAAACAGATCAGTATTCGTCTCTCTGCTAAAGACTACGAGCGTCTGGAGCTTGCAGCGGAAAAAGATGGGACCACAATTGCTGATATTGCGAGACAACGAATTCAGCAGGGCGAAAAACAATTAGATCAAGTAAACCTAATGCAAACACTTTTGAAACACATAACAAAACGCGTTTTTGTTATCACATCAGAAATTGCTGACTTGGACGATGAAGAAAAAAGTGAAGCTTTAGGTAAGATTGAATCGTCGATAGGGCAGCCAATTCTATGACGACCCAAAATAAGGTTCAGAAATGGTTGCAGCATCTTGCTGTAACCACAGCTTTAACCGTGTTACTAACATTGTTTTGTAATATTGTTTATCTTTCAATCTTCAAATTGTGGCCAGAATTTGATCAGCTACTAACTTGGTTCATATTCGATTATCTTTATGACATTGTTTTTTTTCATTCAGCGCCAGCACTTGAACGATCACTATCTAACGCCATTTTAGGCGCTCTATTACTTGTACCTGCAACTTCACTTGTGCTTAGTTGTGCTGTTGTTTGGTATTTTCGCATACTAAAAAACGTTAATACAACCAGCAAACATTTAGACGGGCCAATCCTGCTAGACGGTAAAGCTGCGTTTAAAAGTATAAATAAATTGACGAAAAAAGAAGGGGCCGTGGGACTAAAAATACACCCAAAAGCATCTATACCTATACATCGAGAACTAGGGAATATTTTCGTATGGGGGATGCAAGGCGCGGGTAAGTCAAACTTCATAAAGTTCTTACTAAAACAGATAATTCATCGTGCTGACAAAGCAATTATTTATGACATTAAGGGGGAGTACACACAGCTTTTTTTCAATGAAAAATCGACGCTTATAAGCCCCAGAGACCTGAGATCAGCGGCATGGGATATCAGCAAAGATATAACAGACACAGGTTTAGCAGAGGTCTTTGCTGAGTCAGTATTGTCAGCAGAAGCGACCACTGAATCGTTTTGGATCGATTCTGCTAGAACAGTACTCAAAGGTGTATTAATTGGGCTAATAAATTCACCAGAAGACTGGGGATGGTCGGAATTAAATGATGCACTTTTCTCTTCTGACAAAGAGTTAAACAGCTTTTTAATCAAGCACTACAAACCTGCGGCTGTTCTTATACAGCCAGATGATAAAATGACCGCATCTATTCGCTCTATGATATCAGCACAGCTGTCGTGGATTAGCGAAGTTGCTAAATACTGGGGAAACAGTGACAACACTTTTTCAATCTCAGAATGGCTATCAAATGCCGAAAAAACAACACTAATAGTTCAAGGTGATTTGAAATCACCGACATTGAGTTCGGCATTAATTACAGCATTAATGTCACTCGCAACTTGTGCTGTTTTAGCGCGTCAAGACACTAAAGATGATCGCGTTTGGTTAGTGCTTGACGAGCTAGGGAATTTAAACAAATCGCGCTCACTTGAACAGTGGTTGTCGCTAGGAAGAAGCAAGGGATGCCGTACTCTAGCTGGAACCCAACAGCTATCTCAAATGAATTCTATTTACGGAGAGAATAATGCCAACACGATTCTCGGATTATTTAATAACGTCATAGTGTTTAAGCTAGCCCCCTCGGGAAATTCTCCAGATACAGCCTCAAAATTATTCGGTGAGCACAGAGTTGAATTTGTTACAGAATCAACAGATCACAAAGGCAATAAGTCATTCACTGTACATCAAGAAAACAGACCCTTAGTTGAACCTAGTAAATTTGTACACTTACCACAGCCCAGCTTAAAAGATGGTATTCATGGCTACATGCTCATTGCGGGCTCTAATGCTGCTTACAAATTAAAGTGGCCTATTGAAACATCGCTAACTGAAATTGCAGAGGCATCTGTAACTCAAAAAATAAGCATCTCACCGGCTATCGAGGCCAAGCAAGACAACAAAGTAAATCGATTAGCCAGGAAGAAGACATCATGATGACTTTCTCCAAAGTAAGTGACCAAAACTATTACCTAAATCTTGCTGCTGAAGACTACTACTTAAAAGGGGGCGAGCCTCCAGGTGTCTGGGTCGGTGCTGGAGCTAAAATATTAAAGCTTAAAGGCAAGGTTGAAGCGAGCGAACTCAATCACATAATGGATGGATTTACACCCGAAGGTAAACAAGCATTGTGTCAGCAAACGGGTAAACAGCATCAATCTGGATGGGATTTAACGTTCGGAGCCCCAAAGTCAATTTCTGTTCTGTGGGCCGCTGCACATGATGAATTAAAAGCTGAAATCCAAAAAGCTCAGCTATATGCTGTCAAAATGGCAATGGCTTTTATCGAAGAAAATGCGGCATATACTCGACGAGGCGCTCAGGGGAGCGAACGAGAAAAAGTGGCGGGTCTTGTTACTGCATTATTTGAGCACTCGACTAGTCGAGCATTAGATCCTCACCTTCACACACACGCAGTGCTTGCTAATATTGCACCGCGTGAAGATGGTACATGGGGAACTATTGATTCACGTACTATCATGAACTGGCAAAAAGCGGCGGGCATGATTTATAAAGCGAGTTTAGCAGGGTCTATAAGGGAGCTTGGTTTTGAGACGGAAGCGGATAATGACTCCTTTAAAGTTAAAGGTGTATCTGAAAAAATATGTATGCATTTTTCAAAACGCTCTCAGCAGATAACCAAAGCATTAAAAAAAGCTGGGATTAAAAGTCGCACATCTAAAGCTGGTGACATTGTGGCGCTTGCGACAAGAGATACTAAAACAAAAATTGACAGGCCTGCACTTTTTAAAAAATGGCAAATGGAGTTATCATCAAACGGCCTCGACAGTAATGTAGTAGATAAGTTAAGACTAACCAAGATACAGCTATCTGAAATTGATCCGTTTGAAATGAAAACTTTTGATGAGCAGCAGTTGTTATCGGAATTAACAGAAAACAACTCAACATTTCGACTTCAAGATGCTTTTTTTCATGCTGGTAAATTATCCATCCAACATAACCAAGCAAATAACAATTTTCAGTATGCCGTTCAACAAGCAATTCAATCAAAAGACGCAATATCACTTGGGGTCGACTGGAAGCACAATCAACTATTTACTACCAAGACTGTAATTGAAACAGAGCAAATAATGGTTGATACAGCAAAAAGGCTCAGAAGTTCTGAATATTCTAAGACAAATGACAGTGTTATTAACCGTATTATAGACAATCAACCATTTGACTTGTCTGAAGAGCAAAGATTCGCAGTATTGAACGTGTGTGATGGTTCTCAATTATCAATACTCCAAGGCTCAGCAGGATCGGGGAAGTCAGCATCCATGCTGAGTGTCCGTGATGTATACAAGGCACAAAACAAGCAAGTTATTGGTGCTGCTATTTCAAAAGCTGCTGCTAATAACCTAGCTCAAGAAGCTGATATTGAATGTCATACAATTGCTAGATTGTTGTTAGATTTGAACTCAAAAAAACCTCCCCTTACCCGAGGAGATGTATTAATCGTCGACGAAGCAGGGCAACTTGGTACCTTCCAGATGAAAGAGCTTTTGTGTTTTTCTGAGAATATAGGCTTTAAAGTAATCCTTGTCGGCGAAGACAAACAGTTAGACGCTATCCAGCATGGTGGAGTGCTTAGGTATTTATCTTCTCCCGAAATAATTGGTACAACACGAGTCGAAACGATCCGCAGACAAACAGAATCGTGGGACCGGAAAGCTGTAGCGGATTTTCGTGATGGATATGCCCACCAAGCATTAGCTCAATACAGCCAACGTGGTCAATTGTATTTTGCAGATAATGATGAGGCTGCGAAAGTAAGCTTAATCAATGCATGGAGTGAGTTCCGGCACCTATCACCGGACAAAAAATCTCTCGTAATTGCACAAAGCTGGAACGATGTCATTCAATTGAACAATCAAATGCGTCGAGTATTGCAAAGTGAAGGCCTGGTAGGACATGACAATATCCCAGTGAAAGGAACGGTCAGTGAGCGAGATATTGAATTTAATGTGTCTGTAGGCGAGCGGATCAGGTTTACCAAAAACGATTACAACCGGAAGTATACCAACGGTGACATTGGCACAGTAACCAAAGTCCAACTTATGGATGATGGGGATATTTGGCTTAGAGTGCATCTGGATTCTGGACGTCAAACTCAGTTCATGCTGTCTGATTACTGTAACGAGGATGGTAGAGCATATTTAACCCAAGCTTATGCTCAAACAGTCTACAGCTCACAGGGACTAACAATGGATGGTGATGTGTTTGTATATTACACACAAAATATGGACAGGGCTCACTCTTATGTATCTTGCTCACGACATAAAGACAAAGCGCATATTTTTGCAAACTCACAAGAGCTTGAAGACGACATCCCAGAAGCATTTAAACACGCACCGCATCACAAAGGCTTACTCGAAGCATTAGCTAAAAACATGTCTCGAGAAAATAGACCTAAGCTAGCCATTGAGCATTTATCTGATGATGAATTATTTCGACTAACGGGGATAAACCGGTCTACTCAGATAGAACCAAAAAAATTGATATTACGATAACGCAAACTCGAGTATTTTTTGTAGCATCACCTATCTAAATTTTATAGGTGATGCTAACACCACTCATAAGACCGATAGGCCAATGTTAATAAAGAGTATTTCCTAGCGAGACTGCGAGACAACATTTGTCGTTCGTTATAACACCTCAAATACATCATTAAGTATTATCTTGTTATATATCACTTAAATTACAATGCAAAGTTGCCATTTATTGATTGATGGTATGCCCTATTTGCCATACCCTCTATATATCTGAGTAGATATGTAGATACCTATGACCATTGAAAAAATTACGCTCTCCCAGCTTGAGCAATACCTATCAAAAGCCGCATGGATTTTAAAAGGCCCTGTCGATGCTTCTGACTTTAAAGTGTACATCTTCCCACTGCTTTTCTTTAAGCGCATTTCTGATGTATACGATGAAGAATACCGTATAGCACTCGAAGAATCTGATGGTGATGAAGAATACGCCGCATTGCCTGAAATGCACCGCTTTGAAATCCCTGAAGGTTGCCACTGGCAAGATGTACGTGAAACTAGCACCAATGTAGGCCTAGCAATCGAAAGCGCCTTACGAGGCATTGAGCAAGCTAACCAACAATATTTATATGGCATATTTGGTGATGCTCAATGGAGTAACAAAAATAAGCTTTCCGATGCATTGCTCATCAATTTAATTGAACACTTTTCAGGCCACACATTAGGCAATCAAAATGTTGCCCCTGATATGCTCGGTAATGCTTACGAATACCTTATTAAACACTTTGCCGATTTAACCAACAAAAAAGCAGGTGAGTTCTATACGCCTCGCTCAGTAGTGCATTTACTTGGTATGATCTTAGACCCACATGAAGGTCAAACGATTTACGACCCTGCATGTGGTACAGGTGGAATGCTGCTTGAGTGCGTCGATCACCTCAAGCACAACAACGAAGATTACCGTACCCTGAAATTATTCGGTCAAGAAAAAAACCTTACATCAAGCTCTATCGCCCGAATGAACATGTTCTTACATGGCATTGAAGATTTTGAAATTCTTCGAGGTGACACTTTACGTCATCCTGCATTCTTCGAAGCCGATGGCCTCAAAACTTTTGACTGTGTTATTGCTAACCCTCCGTTCTCGTTAAAAGATTGGGGCGCAGAAAACTGGGCTAATGATCCTTATGGCCGCAACATTGCTGGCGTACCTCCGCAAGGAAATGGTGATATGGCCTGGGTTCAGCACATGGTCAAATCGATGAATAGCACCGGCAGCATGACCGTCGTACTACCGCATGGCGCATTATTTAGAAAAGGTGCAGAAGGCAAAATACGTGAAGCGCTGCTAAAACAAGACATGCTTGAAGCCGTTATTGGTTTAGGGCCTAATGTATTTTACGGTACACAGTTAGCAGCCTGTGTAATCGTATTCAAACAGAACAAGCAAGCCGATAAAAAAGGTAAAGTATTGTTTATCGATGCATCAGATCAAGTTCGTGTCGGTCGTGCTCAAAATTATCTTGAGCCAAGCCACGTTCAACAAATTTATGATTGGTATCATAACTACCAAGACGTCGAAAACTACGTCAAGGTAGCATTCCAAGCCGACCTAGCAGAAAATGACTTTAACCTTAACATTCCGCTTTACGTTGAAAAGATTATCGAAGACAACCTGCCGTCTGTTGAAGACGCTATGGCCGATTTGAAACAAGCATGGCAAGCCAGCCTTGATGCGGAAGACAAATTTAAAAAGGTATTGGAGAAATTTATCCAATGATGACTCAACAAGATTTAGAAAAGTACCTGTGGGGTGCCGCTACAACGCTACGTGGCACTATTGATGCGGGTGATTACAAGCAGTACATCTTCCCGTTAATGTTCTTTAAACGTATATCTGATGTATACGATGAAGAGTTTGAAAGCGCTTTAGCTGAAGGTAATGGCGATCTGGAATATGCAGCCTTTGCTGAAAACCATCACTTTCAAATTCCCCAAGGGGCTCACTGGAACGATGTACGTGAAACCACGACCAACATAGGTTTGGCACTACAAAACGCCATGCGAGCGATTGAGCAAGCTAACCCAGATACCCTTGAAGGGATATTTGGTGATGCTAGTTGGACCAATAAAGAGCGTCTTTCAGATGCCATGCTGACCAACCTGATTGAACACTACTCGCAACAAAAACTGAATCTGAAAAATGTACCTGACGATAAATTAGGTAACGCATACGAATACCTGATTAAAGAATTTGCTGATGACAGTGGCCATACCGCCGCAGAGTTTTACACCAACCGTACTGTCGTAAAACTCATGACCATGATAATGGACCCACAACCGGGTGAGTCAGTATACGACCCTACCTGTGGCTCAGGTGGTTTATTACTTAACTGTGCCTTGCACCTTAAAGATGAAGGCAAAGAATACCGAACGCTTAAATTATACGGCCAAGAGATTAATCTATTAACCTCAGCCATTGCCCGTATGAACATGTTTATGCATGGCATTGAAGAGTTCAATATCGTCCGTGGTAATACATTAAGTCATCCTGGCTTACTAGAAAATGACGAGCTAAAGAAATTCAACGTTATTCTAGCTAACCCGCCATATTCAATAAAATCTTGGGACCGTAAAACCTTTGAAAGTGACCCATATGGCCGAAATGTTTGGGGAACGCCACCACAAGGTTGTGCGGATTATGCTTTTCAGCAGCATATTCAGAAGAGTCTCGATTTAGGCAATGGTCGTTCCATTTCATTATGGCCACACGGTATTTTGTTCCGTGATGCTGAAACGGCAATGCGTAAAAAAATGATTGAGCAAGACCAAGTTGAATGTGTAATTGGCCTTGGACCAAACCTATTTTATAACTCGCCAATGGAAGCGTGTTTGTTGATCACTAAAACAAACAAGGAAGAAAGCAGAAAAGGCAAAGTACTGATCATCAATGCGGTTAAAGAAGTCCGTCAGGATAAGAACATCGCGTATCTTGAGCAGTGTCATATTGAACGTATTTATAACGCTTATACAAGTTACACAGACATAGATGGTTTCAGCAAAATAATCACTATAGACGAAGTGCTTGCCCACAAAGCAAGTCTAAATATGGCGCTTTATGTCAGTAATGTTGATAGCAGTAAAGTTCAGACATCCTTGGATGATGCACTTGCTAACTGGCAAAAATCATCAGCGAAGTTAGCGACCAGTATGGAACAATTATTTAAGGAATTAGGTTAATCATGTCAAAAGCAAAAATAGACTTAAATAATTTAGACAAGTCCAACTGGAAAACTTACCGTTTTGATGAAATAGCACAGAATATTTCTGAGCGTGTAGACCCCAATAATACCGATTTAACCGTGTATATAGGCCTTGAACATCTTGATTCTGAGTCTCTTCACATTAAACGTCACGGTACAGCAGATGACGTCAATGGCACAAAGTTAAGGTTCTATAAAGGCGATATAATCTTTGGTCGCCGACGAGCTTATCAACGTAAAGCAGGGATCGCTACATGGGATGGTTTCTGTTCAGCACATGCTCTAGTGCTTAGGGCAAAACCTGACGTCATAGACCCTGAGTTATTTCCATTTTTCCTGCATTCTGATTTATTCATGAATCGTGCTGTTGATATTTCTGTGGGTTCTTTATCTCCAACGATTAACTGGGGGACATTAAAACATCAAGAGTTTAAAGTCCCTCCTATAAATATTCAAAAAAAACTATATCAAATACTTAAATCAAAGGATTTTTTTATTCAAAGTGAAATTAAAACATTGAGCAAAATTGAAATAGTTAAGTCGTCTATATTTAATAAACTACATGAGTTGAGATACGAAAATTATGTAAATTTAGAAGACCTCTGCAAGAAAATTTCGTCCGGGGGTACACCAAATAGAGCAAAAGAAGGCGAATATTTTAATGGAGATGTCAAATGGGTAAAAACAAAAGAACTAAATGATTGGTTAATCGAAGATACCGAAGAGAAAATAACCTTAGAGGGACTAAAAAACTCTAGCGCCAAACTATATCCTCCTAAAACTATATTATTAGCAATGTATGGTGTGACCGTGGGGAAAATCGGTATCATTCAAAAAGAAATGGCCTGTAATCAAGCCTGTTGTGCATTAATCGTTGATGAAACAAAGGTTGAACATTGGTTTCTTTTTTATTATCTAATTGCTTTGAGAAAAAGGCTTATTGCTTTGTCTGTCGGTTCTGCTCAACCAAATATAAGTTCTGGAATTATAAAGAAGTTAAAAGTCCCCAATTTAGCAATGCATGCTCAAATAGAGTTTTCAAGAAAACTTAGGCAATTGGACGAAACTAAATCAACTCTCAAAGCTAACATTAAATCCTCAAAATCATTATCAAATAGTTTACTAAACAAGGTGTTTTAGGTATGGGATTTACCGAATTAAATAGTGTGGAACACTACATCATCCATCAAGTTAGTGGCATTAACTTAAACTCTTTACAAGATAAGAGGCAAGTTGCAGAGCCTAAGCCAGCCGCATTTGGCATTCAATGGCAATATCAATCTTCAGAGCAGCTTGGCCGCAGTGTGAACCAAGTTCTGATTGAATCTGAATTGGTTAGCGCGTTAGTTCGCCTTAACCCTGAGATTGAAGCTAACCCTCACTTTGCTGATGAAGTAATACATAAACTCCGCGCGATATTAATTTCGGTAAACCAAGTTGGCTTAGTAAAAGCTAATGAAGAGTTTTTCGCCTGGATGACAGGTGAAAAAACCATGCCCTTTGGTGAGAACAATCGCCATGTACCTGTAAACCTAATCGATTTTGATAACTTAACCCGTAACAATTACGTTGTCACAAATCAATTCCGTATTCACCACCGCGAAACCAAAATACCTGATGTGGTATTAATGATTAACGGTATTCCGGTAGTGGTAGGTGAAGCCAAAACGCCTATTCGTCCGTCAGTCAGTTGGTTAGACGGTGCCCACGAGATACACAGCATTTACGAACATGCAGTACCGCAATTGTTTGTACCTAACATTTTATCTTTCGCTACCGAAGGCAAAGAATTGTTCTACGGCGCAATACGTTGCCCATTAGAATTCTGGGCACCTTGGCGCACTGATGCTGGCGATGATCAGCTATCAAGGGCTTTAGGATTAGCAGAGATAGGCAAAGAGCTAACAGACTTACTAAGCCCAGCACGTTTACTCGATATCATGCGCAACTTCTCATTATTTACCACCAATAAAAAGAAACAACGCATCAAGGTTATACCGCGCTTTCAGCAATACGAAGGCGCCAATAAAATTGTAGAACGGGTTATTGAGGGGAAGATTAAAAAAGGCTTGATTTGGCATTTTCAAGGCTCTGGTAAATCATTATTGATGGTGTTTGCGGCACAAAAACTGCGCCGTACAGCCGAGCTAAAAAGCCCAACCGTTATTGTATTGGTAGATAGAACCGATTTAGACACTCAAATCAGTGGTACGTTTAATGCCGCTGATGTTGCTAATGTTGAATCAACCGATAGCATTAAAGAGCTACAGCAAATGCTTGAGCGTGACACCCGCAAGATTATTATATCGATGATCCACAAGTTTCGTGATGCCAAACCCAACATGAATACTCGCGATAACATTATTGTGTTAGTTGATGAGGCGCATCGTACTCAAGAAGGTGATTTAGGACGTCAAATGCGTGCCGCATTGCCTAATGCCTTTTTGTTTGGTTTAACGGGTACACCAGTAAACAAAGCCGATAAAAATACCTTCTGGGCTTTTGGTGCAGCAGAAGACAAAGGCGGCTACATGAGCCGCTATACCTTCCATGATTCAATTCGTGATGAAGCGACATTACCATTACACTTTGAGCCTCGCTTAGTTGATGTGCATGTCGACAAAGAGTCCCTAGACCAAGCATTCAAAGACTTTAAAGAAAGTGCGGCGCTGAGTGATGAAGAGGCTGATGCGTTAAACCAAAAGTCAGCCAAAATGTCGGCCTTCTTAAAGTCTCCTGAGCGCGTTGAAAAGATTGTCGAAGACATTGCCATACACTTTATGGATAAAGTCGATCCTCATGGCTTTAAAGCTATGATCGTCACACCAGACCGCTATGCCTGTGTGCAATACAAAGAAGAGTTAGATAAACACTTCCCGGAAGCTGCCAGTAAGGTTGTAATATCCACCAGTGCCAATGATGATTTTGAATTTAAACAGAAATGGGCCATTGATAAAAGCCAGCAAGAAAAGCTGGTAGATGAATTTAACGATCCACAATCAGAATTAAAGTTTTTGATTGTTACCGCTAAGTTATTGACGGGTTTTGATGCCCCGATACTACAAACCATGTACCTGGACAAGTCAATAAAAGACCATACGCTACTTCAGGCCATATGCCGTACTAACCGTTTGTACCCTAAAAAAACCTTTGGTTGTATTGTCGATTATTTTGGGGTTTTTGACGATGCTGCAAAAGCGCTAGAATTTGACGAAGAAAGTGTAAAACAAGTTATCACCAACTTGAGTGAACTACACGAGAAGCTGCCACAAGCGATGCTAGACACGTTAGCGCACTTTATTGGTGTTGATAGAACCATCGATGGTTTTGAGGGCTTAGAAGCAGCGCAAAATGCTATTGGCGATAACGAAAAGAAAGACGCATTCGCTTTAGACTTTAAGTACCTTGCAAAGCTCTGGGAGTCGCTCTCACCAGATAGTGTGCTTGACCAATACAATGAAGATTACAAATGGTTAGCCCAAGTATACGAATCGGTGAAACCTGCTTCAGACAATATCGGCAAGTTGTTATGGTTAGCATTAGGAGCCCAAACAACCCAACTTATTCATGACAATGTGCATGTGGGTGAAGTGCATAACCTAGAAGAGTTTGTACTTGATGCTGATGTTATCGAAAACATCTTCAACAATCCTGACCCACGCAAAACTAAGCAATTAGAAAAAGCTTTGGCAAAACGCTTTAAAGGTCGCACTGATTTACCTGTATTTAAGTCACTCAGTGAACGCTTAGAAGCCTTACGCGATAAAGCAGAAAAAGGCTTAATAGCCTCTATCGACTTTGTTAAAGAGCTTTGTAAAATAGCCAAAGAAACCGTTCAAGCCGAGAAAGACTTAGATACGGCGCTACAAGAAAAAACACCCAAAGCAGCATTAACTGATCTGTTCTTGGAACTTAAAGATGACCAAACGCCCGCAGTAGTAGAGCGTATAGTAACCGACATAGATGCCATTGTTCGCATAGTACGTTTCCCTGGTTGGCAAAACACCATAGGCGGCGAACGCGAAGTTCAAAAGTCACTACGCAAAGCGCTACTCAAGTACAAGCTACATACCGACCAAGTTTTGTTTGACAGGGCTTACGGGTATATTAAGGAATATTATTGATGAATCAATCTTCAAGGAAGAATAATGCAAGCATTAGATGATATTTGGGCATCCATCAAAGGAAACACCAAAACACGAATTAAAGACCCAATTATAGGCACATTTATAATCTCGTGGATCTTCTGTAACTGGGATAAATTGGCAACTTTATTTTTCGGTAGTCAAAAAGTGGATGAGCGCATTGAAGCTTTATCTGTGAGCATGTCTGTCCTAAACAATCCTAGCATAGTGTATAAAGACGTAGACCTAATCCTTTTGCCATCAATTATTACATTAGGGTATTTATTTGTTCTACCGATACTTTCACTATGGGTAAAAAACAAGCAAAAAAACGTAATTATTTCACAACATTCTTTCACTGTTGATTTAGATTTTGAGCAAGCAAAAAAACAAAGGCAACTCAATAAAGAACGGTTGAGATCAAATCCCGAAAAAGATTTTTTAGCTAAAGATGTAGAGTTAGATATTCAGCAAGAAAAAGACCGCATAGAGCGCAGGAACCGTATTAAAGACTATATAGACAAAAAAACAGAAGCAGCTTCTGTTATCTTGGAAAAAGCTAGAGCTGAAGCAGAAATACAGAAAAAAATAGCTGAAAAACAACAACTCGAAATTGAAGAAAAGCAAAGGAAAGGAGATAGAGAAAAGCAACGGTTTGAAGAACAATCGGCAGTACACAGCGCTACAATGGCTTCAAATCGATTCCCAGCAGCCTTTTACTTTATGGATTTACTTTCGAATAGCTTAAAAAAGGATAACATTGTCGTATCTATTAACGCCATTGCGTCTTGTATTGCAGCAATATTTGGTTATGAAGATGTAGACTCACTTTTACAAGATAAAAACTTTACAAACGAAACGGTAAAAGATTTAAAGTACATATACCTTCATGACGACTTGATTAAGAAATTAGATGCTATTGTCGAGATAGAGCAATCGGAAAACGAAGATTTTTCATCGGGGTTAATACATGACCATATCTATGGGCTATTCGATAATCTTCCTTTTCAAATTCTTTCACAAGAATCCATCGTTGAATCTGTTCATGAAGACATAACTGAAAATCAATACGACATGATTAACAGTGATGAGTTTTCAGGACCTATAGCTGAAGCAGATACACTGATTGAAGACATAGAATTGGATATTTCAGGTGTGGAGTATGATGAAGAAACTGGGTTACACATTTCTTTAAGTGGCTCCGCAAGTGGCTCACACAGCAAAGAGTATGATGTTGGAGGCAGAGGCTTATCCGTTAATGTTAACGCAACATGCGAGCCAATTTTAGGAAGGTTTGGCTTAAAAAACTATACTCTAGAGATTCAAGCTGAACCAACTAATTATGAGTAGTTCATAGCGTAATATTAGCCTTTGCTAATTTTTATCGGGCTAACTTTAAAGCTTATTTTCTGCGGTTTGTCTTGTAATGAACGTATAAAAAAATTCTCAGACTCTTCAGCTTTATAATTTTGGTCTACCATCTCGCATGCGTCAAGGTGGTCAATTAACCCCTTAATAGCATCCCGGTATTTCTCCGGAACCCTCATGACTACTGTCTTTTCGTATCTAGTTTTTCTACCAGCTCCGGTACGTGCACCGCCGTGTTTAGATTTATTTTCGTTGATTTTGTTTGTCATAAGACCTCCTGACTTGAAAGAGTTACAAAATCAAGATATATATAATTAGCAGTAAAGTCAAGATGAATCCTTTTGTTGGAGAGGAATCATTATGAGTATCATTATCAATGAAAAACCGACCTAAACGAATGTGATATATTAACAAGGGAACAGAGCTCTCATAAAAAAAGGATTTTATATGGCGATTACAACTGATGTAATTACGAACAAATTTGGTAAACTTTGCTTTCAATACGACACATACTCTGGTTATATCCCGAGCTATGTAGATACTGACAAATTGATGATACTATGCGAGAAAACTCATCCATCAATAGTTGCAGGTTCAGAAACTTGGTCAATGGTTATGTTGAAGAAAATTGAATCTGAATTTACTAAGAGTATTAACCCGGGCTATGCGCTAAATCTGCCGCAGGTTCACTTGAACGTTGAAAGACTCTCGTTTTGTAGCAAGCTGAGAAAAAAGTTTGATAAAAACTACGAAGACAACGCATATGATCGAGCATTTATCGGAATCAGTAGCGGACGTCACTGTATCAGGCTTTTGCATGAAATCAGAGTAAAGAGAATTCCTGTTTTAGCTGACAAAGTAAATCATGATTTGCTTATGAAGTTCGCTGATGGTGATCTGTATAAGTAAATTTACTAACTTAGACATGAGCTAACAGTACAAGTAAATCATCTTTATGTTGTCTGTTAGCTCATAAGCCTCATAGTACCTTGTCTATCAATAATACCCTTGCTCTGTAAGATCAAATAGAACATTAAACTAGTGGTGCTATTTGATCTGCTAATTGCTGATGTGCTTCAACTCTCTCTTCAAAATAAGCATCCCTGTTATAAATACCTTCTACTCCTTTTTTGACATGGTTAATACATTTCTCAGCAACCTCAGAGCGCACTTTGTTCTTAGACATTAAAGTCCTTGTTGTACGCCGAAGATCATGTATTACAAAATAATCAATGTTCGCTTCGCCTAATACATTACCAGTACTACTTTTAAGCTTGCCTGTTTTTTTACCGAATAGGTTTGTTAACGCATGGTTTAAAGTGTCATCTGATATATATCCTCGGCATTTACTCTTTCGCCTAGAGGGAAATACAAATGGTGAATTATGAGCTCTGATTTTCAATTCGTTAAGCCATATTCTAGCTTGCTCGGGAATTGGAATATCAATGGCTACATTATTTTTAGCCCGCTCTTCTGTAAGCCGCCATATAGTATTATCTTCGTTAAACTCATCCCACTTTAATGCGATTAACTCTCCTTTTCTTACTCCCAGGACAACAAATAGCGCGACAGCTAAATAATTTTCACGAATAAAGTGTGTGTGGTGCACCCTCATAATTTGAAAGACAATTGCCAGTTCATCCAAGGAAAGTGTTCGGTCTCTTGATTTTTCGCTACCGCCCGCATGCTTAGTTTTGAATGCCACAGCTGGGTTGTGATGAATTAGACCAAGAGTCACTCCGTGATCAAAAAGCTGCTTGAGATAAGTTAATGTGTCATTGACAATTGCTGGCCGTGGACTTTTTTTGCGTTCTTTCACGAACTTCAAAACACTTCTGATATCGAGACCAGTAATCTCGTTAAGTGAAATGCCTCCAATTTTGGGGCTTATCTCTTGTTGATATATTCGAACAGGTATTTGGGGATGCTCTAATCGAGTCGTTATATCTTCTAACCAGTCGGCAGCAAGATCATCGACAGTATTATATTGACTCTTTTTAGATCGCTTTTTCTCGGCTAAAGGGTCAGTTCCTTGATTAACCAAAGCTCTTGCTTTCGCTAATACATCTCTTGCATCCGATAGAGGTAATTTGTCAGGCCTTTTACCATAGGTACCGAGTGTCATACGTTTGGGTTTATTGTGAATTTTGTATTGATAAACCCAGAAGCCAGTTCCTTGAGCGCTGATCCTGAAGTATAAGTTCTTTTCTATTCGAGTGAAGCTTTCTACACCAGTGTTTAATAATGCCTTTATTAATGCATCATTGAGTTTACCTGATTTGATTTGGCTTACTATTTCAGAATGGTTATTTGAAAGGCTCAACTTGAACGACCTAAAGTATGACAGATGCTGTAATCCTATATCTGGCTACAATCTCTGTCAAACTTTATGTCATACTTTAAATTTGATTTAACTAGATTAAATAAGATTCAACTAAAGAAATAATACGGCTCAACATGTTGTTTTTAGTTGATTTATTTATCTTATTTAATCTAGTTTTACTATTATTCTACGTTCTGGATCTGCTCGCGCATTTGCTCAATTAATACTTTTAGC
>TARA_R110002033_G_scaffold52226_1_pt1 | contig 17302 bp, 12 predicted proteins | sample TARA_R110002033 | Tara Oceans TARA_R110002033 (sample SAMEA4397051) | marine metagenome | biome: Polar Biome; feature: [SRF] surface water layer (ENVO:00010504); material: water (ENVO:00002006), including particulate matter (ENVO:01000060) such as... | depth 5 m
AGCAGAAGCCTTAATTAAGTTTCAAGATGAAGAGGAGCAAGAAAATGATGCTAAAAAAATCTTATTTTACGATCATAACGAAGAATACAAAGGTATAAAACACCTAAAGCCATTATATCTAGCTATTAAGAAAAAGCAAGCTTTGCAGATAATTTATAAAGGCTTTCAAGATAAGGAATCAACGATTTTTGAATTTCACCCACATATTTTAAAACAATACAATAGACGATGGTTTGTCTTTGGATATAATAAAACAGCTAAAAGGTGGCAACACAGTATTCCTTTAGATGAAAGACTTATTAGTTTTGAAACACTTGAAGATATCGATTATTTAGAATCAGATATCGACTGGGATGTGTTTTTCAGAACAATGGTTGGTGTAAGGAGAGTAAACGAAAATGTAGAGAGAGTAGTTGTGCGTTTCCATAATGGAAGGGAAAATTATTTTAAAACAAAACCATTTCAACCAGATTACGAAGAGTTTTTTGACGTAGATAAACAGGATCAAGTTTGGTTTGAGACAATAATAAATAAAGAATTAGTACAACAGTTATTGTCCTATGGTCAAGAATTAGAGGTGCTAGAACCAGAGCAATTAAAAATGCAAATGAGAGAACATTCAAATACAATGCAACAGTTTTACAAAGATTAACTATGCAGATACTCTGCATAGTTAGGTGATTAATTTGTATTATTGAATTTAAAGAAGTTTATGAAAGAAGAGAATTATAAAGAAAATGAAGATGTAAAAATGATTACCAATCAACTTTGGAAATCAATAAATATTCTGCGTGGAGTTTTACCAGTTGAACAGCATCACGTATATCTTTTTCTTCTATCAGCCTATTATGATGGTTTAATTAGAAAAGAATTTATTGAAAAAGAGGTTAATTATGAAGATCTCTTCTATGCTTTAGAAGACGACTATAGATACTGTGATTTATTAAATATTTATAAGCCTGTAATAAAAAGTATTCCAGAATGGACTTTAGAACATTTAATTGAGGAGCTTACAACAATAGATAAAGTCATCCCTGAATTTATATTCAACACAGTTTTTGATATTCTTTTGTTTAAGCTAGCAAGTAATCAAGGAAAATATTCCGGAGAATTTCTACTTCCTAACGAGGTTAGTAGCTTAGTTATGGAATTAGTTGATATTCCAAATAGAGCTAAAGTCTTTAATCCATTTGCTGGATTAGCTTCATTCGCAACCCATCTTAATAATGCGGAAAGTTATTACGGCCAAGAAATTATTAATTCTACCTGGGCATTAGGAAAGTTGAGACTACTTCGATTAGAAAAATCTAATAATATTAATATAGATTACAGAGTTGAAGATTCGATAAAGAATTGGCCAGAGTTCAGCAATTTTGATTTAGTAATATCTAATCCACCATTTAATTATAAAATTGATTCTCATGTAGCACATCAATTTGGCAGGAAAAGAATGAATGCTGAAACCTATGTAATAAATAAAGGTATAGAGTCTATAAATTTTGATGGAAAAGTCGCTTGTGTGATTTCTCAAGGACTACTTTTTAGAGGTGGTGAAGAGCAAAAATTTAGAGAATATTTAGTTGAAGAAGGATTAATAGAGACTATTGTTTCATTACCTGGTGGAATTTTAAAACATACTGGAATTCCTGTATGTATAATGATTTTAACACGAAAGAGAAATTCTAATCGAAATATTAAAATGATAGACGCTTCTTCTTTTGTAAAAAATGAAAATAAGCGAGATAAACGTCTTGAAGTAAATAGATTACTTGATCACTTATTTAAATTCAGTCATTCTAAAGCAGTTACTGAAGTAGCAATTGATCAGATAAGAGAAAACCACTACAACTTAAATATTAAAAGATATTTTGTAGAAGATTTTAAAGGAATTCCACTTTTCGAACTTGTTAAGCCTGTAAATAGACAAAGGGTTGGTAATGAAAATATAAAAACCGGTAAATTTATTCGTACTAGTAATCTTAAAGATAATGATGTTTCTTATCAATTAGATTTAAATGAAATAAAGGAAAGAGAGCTTCCTTCGCATTCTAGCAAGATAGAATTTGATTGTATTCTTGTTTCCACAAGATGGAAATCACTAAAACCTACCTTATTTGAGTATAAAGGTGAGCCAATCTTCATTGGAATAGACTTGCTTGCTCTTAACGTATATTCGAATAATTTCGAGATAGACCCACATTATTTAATAAGTGAATTAAGATCCACTAAAGTTTTAAAACAAGTAGCAGCATTTCAAAATCCTGGCGCTATAACATCATTAAATAGAGCTGACTTTTTTGAAATAAAGATTGATGTGCCAACTATAGAAGAGCAACGAGCTAAAGTCAAGGGTATATTAGAATTATCTGAAAAATTCAAATTACTTCAAATAGAGAGAAATGCTTTAGCTCACGGACAACAAGTAGCAAGTTTTGATGAATTTGCTTCATTAAAGCACTCATTAGGCACGCCTAGACAAAATATTTTATCAAATGCAAAAAGCCTAATTCGTTTTTTTGAGAGTAATAACTCATTAGCATTTAATGAAGTAAAAGATTTATACAATAAACGTTATGAAACTAACTTAGTGGATGATTTAATTCAAATAAAAGATGATGTTAATCACATTTCTACAATTCTTGAAAAGGGTGAAAATGGCTTAGTATTAGAAAACTTTGAGCTTAAACCTATATCTATACAAGAAATTGATAAAGCGTTAAGGAGTACAAGAAAAAATAGAGGAAATTATAAGCCTCAATATAAGGAACCACCTAGTGCTGAGATTTCAAGAAAGGCTATAAAGTCAAATATTACATTGTTTAAGATATTGATTGATAATATTTTATCCAATGCAGACAAATATGCATTCAGTTCAAAAGACAGCGCTAATCAGTTGATTATTGAATTAAAAGCTACTGAAGACATTTTAGAATTAGAGATTAGAAATAATGGAATAACATTCCCAAACAATTTTAACAAAGATAAATTTATAGCAAAATTTTCTACAACCAGCGTGGATAATGGTTCTGGTTTAGGTGGCTATGACATTAACAGAATTGCTAAATATTTTAAAAACCCAGATTGGGAACTAATACTAAATAATGAAGACGTTTTTCCTGTTGTGTTTAGGTTTAGTTTTCCAATAATACCTATGATAAATGAGTAAGAAATATAATGTGCTTTGGATAGATGACCAGCACGAATCATTAGATGCAGTACATAAAACAGCAACAGATTTTGACATAAAATTATGGCCATATAAATCAATGAACGGTGGATGTGGCGAACTTGAAGCTAATCTTTCAAAGTATGATGCTGTTTTATTAGATGCTAAGTTTTTTGAAAATGAAACCGATGTACCAGGAACTGAAGACACAAGATGGGTGCATCTAACTAAAGACAGAATTAGAGATTTAGATAATACACTAGCTTATTTTGTGCTAACTGGACAGGCTAAAACATATGCATCTGCAGAATTCAATAATGCTTTTCCGAACGTATTCAGTAAAGGGGTTGATGAAGATGAGGATACATTGTTTAAATTGCTTGTGGATGCCTGTGCAAACAGGGAAACAACAAAACTTAAACATAAATACAATGAATGTTTTGAAGTTTTTGAAATCGGAACAATAGATTTAAGATACCAGCCTTTATTAATTGATGTTTTATCAAGTTTAGAAAATCAAGATTTTAGAAAAAAGAATTTTAGTGTTATGAGGGACCTTTTCGAAGCTTCTCTCTTAGGGTTGGTAAATATAGGGTGTATTCCAGCGGTTTTTCTTAATCAACATAATTTACCAAATCATGAATGGTGTGCAATATATTTTGAAGAAAGAAATACAATATTACCAGATACTTCAATCCATAAAATTAAACATCAAGTACCAAAAGCAAACAGGGCTATGGTTCGCAAGCTAAAAGAATCATTAAGTGAACACCAGCACTTAGGAGATAATGAAATTTTGAAATATGAGTATTTATCAAATTCCAATCTATTATTGGAATATTTAATTTGGATAGCAGATTTACATAAAACATATTACCCATAACTTAATAATAAAATATAGCAATAACAGCATATGATCACAGGAGAATTAAAATCACAAATAGACCAAATCTGGAATACCTTCTGGACAGGCGGAATATCAAACACCATCACAATCGTTGAGCAGTTAACATACCTAATCTTCATCAAAGATTTAGATGAAACCGAAACTCGTAACGAGCGTATGGCAAAACGACTTAACAAAGACTTTAGTCCTATTTTTGGTAAAGACCAGCAAGATTTTAGATGGAAGAATTTAAAGGAAATGGATGTACAAGCACGTCATAACATTTTTAATAATTCTGTTGATGGTATATTCCCATTCATACGCAGTTTAGGTAGCGAGAAAAGTTTGTTTAGCACCTATATGAAAGATGCTTCTTTTGGTATAAATAAAGCGGCCACACTAGACCTAGTGATTGAAAAACTAGAACGACTAGATATGTCAAAACAAGACATAAAAGGTGATATTTACGAGTACCTATTATCTAAACTAGAAGGTGGTGGTACATCTGGTCAGTTTAGAACACCAAGACACATTATCAAGTTAATGACAGAAATGATGCAGCCAACACTAGAAGACACTATTTGTGATCCTTCAGTAGGCACAGCAGGTTTTCTAGTAGCAGCCAAAGAATATATAGACAAGCATTATAGTGTTACAGAACTAGACAAGCGTAAAGACCACATAAACAAACACATGTTTAACGGTACCGAGTTTGATGCCACAATGCTACGTATTGCCTCAATGAATCTGTTTCTACACGGTGTAGAAGAACCTAATATTGTTGATGTAGATGCAGTAAGTAAAGATAATACTGTAAGTGACGCCTATACCTTAGTATTGGCAAACCCACCATTTAAAGGGACTATAGATAAAGAAAGTATTTCACCAGGTTTGCGCAATGTAACAGACACAACAAAGACAGAACTATTATTTTTAGCACTAATGCTACGTCAACTTAAAAAAGGAGGACGTGCAGCTGTAATTGTACCAGATGGTGTGTTGTTTGGAGCAGGTAAAGCTTTTAAAAGCATTCGCTCAGAGATTGTAAAAAACCATAAGTTGGAAGCGGTTATTTCTTTACCAAGTGGAGTGTTTAAACCGTATTCAGGAGTTAGTACGGCTATTATTGTGTTTACAAAGACCGATAATGGTGGTACAGACAATGTTTGGTTTTACGATATGTTAGCAGATGGAAAATCTCTAGACGACAAACGTGACTTATTGGTAGAATCAGAAGTATTTGATGCCTTCTCTTTTGGTGACGCTTTCGCGAAAGAAGCCACAGCAGACCAACAAAATTTACATAGCAAATTTAATCTTCCAGATATTTTAGCACGTTACCCAAAACGAAACGAAGATAAAAGAGCACGCACAGAGCAATCCTTCTTAGTACCTTTTAAAGAAATTAAAGAAAACGATTGGGACTTATCAATAAACCGATATAAAGAAATTATATATGAAAAAGTGAAATATGATGAGCCTTCGGTAATTTTAAAACGTATTCAAAATATTTCAGAGCAAAGAAATAAATTAATGTCTCAACTTTCTAAAATCAACTAAAATGAAGTTAGAAAATTCCGTAGAAATACTATCTGGTTTTGCATTTAAATCTAAGCTTTTTAATACTGAAGAAAAAGGGATTCCAATAATTAGAATTAGAGATGTTACGTCTAACAGTGTTTCTACCTTTTATGATGGCCCGTACAAAGAAGAATATGTTATTTATAATGGTGATATATTAATAGGAATGGATGGGAAGTTTAATCTTATTGAATGGAAAGGAGGTAAAGCACTTTTAAATCAACGAGTTTGTAAAATAATTCCATTAAAAAACAAAGTAGATAAAGATTTTATAAAGTATTTAGTTCCTAAATCATTAAAGGAGATAGAAGATAAAACATCTTTTGTAACGGTTAAACACCTTTCTGTTAAGAAGATTAGAGAAATAGAGTTACCAGATGAATCAATAAAAACCCAACAACGCATCGCCAGTATTCTCGACGATGCAGCAGTCTTGCGAGATAAAACCAAGCAATTACTCAAAGAATACGATTTGCTAGCCCAATCTATCTTTTTGGACATGTTTGGAGATGTTTTGAATAATCCAAAGAGTTGGAAAACGAAGACCATAGAAGAATTGGTAGTTAATGAAAAAGGCTCAATAAAAAGAGGCCCTTTTGGTGGCGCTTTGAAAAAAGAAATTTTTGTAAAACAAGGTTATTTAGTATATGAGCAATACCACGCGTTAAATAATGATTTCAACTTTGAGAGATATTATATTGATGATAAAAATTTTGAAAGACTGAAAGGATTTGAAGTTAAACCAGGTGATATAATTATAAGTTGTTCAGGTGTATATTTGGGTAAACTTGCAATTATACCTAAAGATGCCAAAAAAGGCATTATCAATCAAGCCTTATTAAAAGTAACATTAGATGAGCAAAAAATGAGAAAAGACTTTTTTGTCTTTCATTTTACGCAACAGAATTTTAGAGATAAATATTTTGGAGCTAATAGAGGAGCAGGAATACCTAATTTCCCACCAATGGCAAGCTTTAAAAAGTTTCCATTCATTGCGCCACCTATTAATCTTCAAAACCAATTCGCAGAAAAAATAGATTTAATCGAAAAACAAAAAGAGTTAGCGAAACAAGAACTACAAGAAAGCGAAGATTTGTTTAATTGCTTGTTACAAAAAGCGTTTAAAGGGGAACTGGTATGAGTAATAAATTAAAAACAATTAAGTATGAGTAAAAGCTTAAAACAAATACTAAATACACTTGGTGAAATTGCTTTAGGCATCATAATTTTATTGGGTATTGTTTTCTTTATAGGCGAATTGTTTGATGATAAATCGGCTAAAGAAACCAAAGATATTGAACCTAAGCATAAACCAGAAAATAAACTTAAAAAGAAAAAAGAACGTTTAGCACTCGTAGTATCTAGAATAGCAGAGTTAAATCCTCAGCGTAAAAAAATATTCAAAATCGAAAGAAGAATATTAATAGGTACAAGATGGGTTATTGCTATAGGTCTAGTAGCCTATAATATCATTTGCTTATGGTTGGCTTACGATTGGAATTTTGATTTAGGAAATCAAATGAACGTTAATGGAGCAGCGGTTATGCTGTATTCTTTTACTGCCTTTATTCTTTATGGTACCCCAGATAATCTGGTAAAAGAATTTAAACGAAAATCTAAACTTCGTTTAAAGCGCAAACACATTCCTATGTTAAGTGAATTAAAAAATTTAGAGCAAGAAAGGGACGATTTATTTCTTCAAATTTCAGGATTAGGAACCATAGATAAATCTAATCTCGATGTACCTAAGCAACTAGCAGATAACTTAAAATTAGTTAAACAATAAAGAATGAGTAGCCGTATTTGTATTCCAGAGAACGATTTAAGTAAACGTTTTGTTCTAGCAGAAAAAGGTAAAAACAATATTTTGGTTATTTGTTTAAACCCTAGTGCGGCTAATGCTTCAAAACACGATGGCACAACAAGCAATATTGAAAAAATAGCATATGTTAATGGTTATGATGGTTGGGTATTATTTAATCTGTCTCCAGAGCGTACACCACACCCAGAAGATTTAAACCTTTTGGAGAATATAGATTTATTAAATGAAAATCTAGACAAACTTAAAGGACTTTTAGATAAAAATGAATTTTTGATTCAAAATGTATGGTTGGCTTGGGGAAATAATGTGGCTTTAAAAGAATTCCCGTATCTAAAAAAGGCAGCAAAGTCAATACTAGAACTTTTAAAATCTTATAGTTTAAATTGTTACTGCATTAAAAAAACGACAAAAAACCATCCTTTCCATCCAGCAGCTCAAGGGCTTAATCGGTATATTGGTCCAGTTGAGAAAATTCGATTAATACCATTTGATATAAATTACTATTTAAATAAAGTAATTTAAAATAATATGTAGTATTTTGGATACATGAACACAAATTTCCAGTTTCTTAAAAACGAGTTTGCCACCTTTCACGATAGAGCAGTTAAGGCAGAACAGTTGGTTATTACAGATCCACGTACATCACTAGTATATAGTCGTATGGCGTTAGAAGAAGCTATAAATTGGATGTATGCAAATGATGAAGACCTCGAGCAACAACACAACACCACTTTACACAATTTATTAGTACAGCCTGCATTTAAAGAACAATTCAATCACAAATTATATAATGAATTATTCATTATTAAGAGTGCAGGTAATCTAGCAGCTCACAATAAACCAGTAAATGATATAGATTCACACAAGGCTATAGAGGCACTCTTCTATTTTGGCAAGTGGTTTATCAAATCATATGCAAAACAGCCAGTAAGTGAAATAGGAATTTTTGACTTTGATTACATTCCTAAAGAAGGTGGCAGTACACTTTCACGTAAACAAATAAAACAACTTCAAGACCAACTTGATAAAGAACTAGATACGTATCAAGAGCAACTAAAAACTAAAGAAGCCGAAAGACAGCAACTAGCTGATGAAAATGCCCTTTTTAAAAAGCAAATAGAAGCATTACAAGCACAAATAGAAGCGAATAAAGTTGAAGCTAATGTAGAAGATGAAGTTAACCATCCACGCAATGAAGCTGAGACGCGTAAATATCTTATAGATGTTGCACTTCGTGAAGCAGGTTGGGATTTAAAGGGAATAAACGATAAAGAATATAAGGTTCAGTATATGCCCAAATCTACAAACGTCTCTGCGATAGGCTATGTAGATTATGTGCTATGGGATGATGATGGTTTACCTCTAGCACTAGTAGAAGCAAAACGCACATTGGAAAGTGCGAGTAAAGGTGAAAATCAAGCACAACTGTATGCTGATAGTTTAGAAAAAATGCATGGTCGTCGACCAGTAATGTATTATAGTAATGGTTATGAAATTTTCTTATGGGACGATCAGTTCTATAAACAATCACGTCGTGTTCACGGTTTTTACACCAAAGCAGAATTACAGACAGCAATATTTCGTCGTACACACCGCATGGATATTCGTACTGCGTCAATAGATACAGAGATTTCAGGACGTTCTTATCAAATGCGTGCCATAAAAAGTATTGCAGAACATTTTGCAGGTAATGATAAAAGCGATGGTAAATTAATAGGAACTAATCGTGGTGCACTATTAGTTTTAGCTACAGGAACAGGTAAAACAAGAACATCTATTGCATTTTCAAAATTAATGCTAGAATGTAATTGGGCAAAGCGTATTCTATTTTTAGCAGACAGAACCAGTTTAGTAGATCAGGCAAAACGAAACTTTGTAAAGTATTTACCAGAGCATACTAGTGTCAATCTTTTAGAAGAAAAAGACAATCCAGACGCGCGCTTTGCGTTTTCCACCTATCAAACTATGATGGGTTTAATAGATCGAAGTCGTGATGAAGAAGCTCGTTTTTATGGAGTTGGGCATTTTGACTTAATTATAATTGATGAGGCACACCGTTCTATCTATAAAAAATACCAAGCCATATTTGAGTATTTTGATGCCTTATTCTTAGGTCTTACAGCAACACCAAAAAATAGTATAGACAAAAATACCTATCACATTTTTGGACTGGCAGATAAATCACCTACAGATGCATATACCTTTCAAGAAGCAGTAGATAATAAACATTTATCACCATACCACACTATTGAAATTCCTACTAAATTTCTTCGTGAAGGGATTAAATATGATGAGTTGTCTGATGAAGAAAAAGAAGAATTTGAAGAAGAAATATTAGACGGTGAAGAAGCAACAGGTAATGAATGGATAGCCTCTTCAGAATTAAACAGTTGGTTATTTAATAAACCTACTGCAATTAAAACGTTACAGTATGTTTTAGAAAATGGTATTAAAAAACGTGGTGGTGACGAATTAGGTAAGACCATAATTTTTGCTAAAAACCAAAAGCACGCGCAGTTTCTCAAAGACACCTTTATGGAACTGGACAAAGAACAGTTTGGCAACGACTATGTTAAAGTAATAACTCATAATGAGCCTAAAGCCAAAGAGTTTATAAATCGTTTTTGTGATGAAGAAAAAGAACGTTTACCACAAATAGCTATTTCAGTAGATATGATGGACACAGGGATTGATGCACCTAGTTGTGTTAATCTGGTGTTTTATAAGCCAGTAAAATCATATTCTAAATTCTGGCAAATGATTGGTCGCGGTTCTAGATTACGTCCAGATTTGTTTGGAGCAGGTCAAGACAAAACGCATTTCTTGATTTTTGATTTATGTGGCAATTTTGAATTTTTTAATGAAAATCCAGAGGGTATTGAAACAAGCTCTCAAAAGAGTTTGACGGAGATTTTATTTGGATTACGATTACGACTTGCAGAATATTTAAAGAGTAATCAGTTTATAGACGATGATTCACTACAAAATTTTAGATCTGAGTTATTAGATGGTTTACATAAAGATATTGCAACACTAGATTTAGAGCGATTTGATGTAAAAATGAAACTAGAAATTGTGCACGAATTTGGTAATGATAATCGTGAGATCTGGAACCATTTATCCAAGCGTGATGTAAAGCGTATAGAAGATGAATTGGCACCTGTAGTTAAACCACAAAAAGGAGATACAGACTTAGCGAGGTATTATGACAAATTACTTTTCACGTTAATAACAAAACGATTAGAAACACCAAACAATGAAGAGTATATCAATAGCTTTATGATACCAATTACAAAAGTAGTAGGGATATCAAAAAAGCTATTAAAGAAAACCACTATACCAGCTGTCAAGTCTAAAGAAGCATTAATCAAATTACCACTAGAAGAGGATTTCTGGAAGGTACAAGGCATAGTTCATCTAGAGAAACTAAGAAAAGGGATTCGTGAGCTTGTAAAATATATAGATCCAGAGGATCAACGCTACGTAACAACAGACTTTGCAGACTACATTTTAGAGGATAAAATTAAATTAAGTGGTTTTTCTGATACAGAAACACCTGAATATACATCACCCTTTCAAAATAATATACATCGTCTGGAACAATTAATTCGTGCAAATGAAAACCATATCACAATTTCTAGAATAAGAAAAGGTGAAACAATAACCAAAAAAGAACTTCAAGTCTTAGAAGACATACTATTTAAAGGCGGCATAGATAAAAAAGCTATTGAAAAGGAATTAGGTTCACAGTTTAGTCTAGTGAAATTCATCATATCATTAATGGGATTAAGTCCTGAGAAAGTAGATGCTGCTTTTGCAAAATTCACCAATGATTATCAATTAAACGCTGTCCAAATACAGTTTCTTGATACTATTAAAAAATTCCTGACTACTAATGGTAAGATTGAACCTAGTAAACTATATGACTCACCATTTAAGAACTATCACAGTATGGGTATAGACGGTGTTTTTACTGAAAAACAAGCTGATGTAATTTTTGAAATAGTAGAAAACTTTAATCAAGCCAATTAACATATAACAGGTTACTTTTACAAACTATGCAGTTACTTCGCATAGTAAGGTTGTAATATTGCAGTATTAATCTTAAATACTGTTCGTATGACTGCATATCAAAATTTTTGGGACGCTGAGATAGAAACTCTTCTTCAGCAATTAGATGCACCACAATCTCTAGAAGAGAATATAGTGGACACATTAAACAATTCGAGAAGAACCGGAATCTTCCCTAATCAAATTATTAATGCACTTCGTATTGGTTTGTCTTTAAAAGAAGGCAATCAGAATATGGCATTTGTAGCATCTATGCAAAGTGGTAAGTCTGGAACTGTATATTTTTTATGCAATTATGTATTGCCTGCAATAGGTTTAATTAAAGAATACGAATCCATCTTATTTGTAACGAGTATGCGTGATACAGATTTATACAATCAGAATTGTCGTGTATTACAAGGTGAATATTACGATTGTGTAACAGGAGATATGAAACCTTCGGTATTAAAAGTAATGAAAATGAGTGATTTCTTTAATCATCCAAATCCTCATAAAGTCGTAAACGAATTTGATGTGCAGCTAATTGTTCGTGATGAGGACCAATATGGTTCTGGTGTAGAATCTTCATTTGAGTTAGCCTTTTTTGCAGAACTTCGTTACCGAATGCCAGATATCAAATTACTTGCAGTAAGTGCTACACCTTATGATATTTTGGATGCACAATTTACAGGTGCAACAGATGTAGATGTAATTGTTGGTGTTCGTCCACCTGAATATTATGGTATTTCTGAAATGTTAGCTGATGGTGTTATTGAAGATATCCCAGAAGGGTTTAGACCAGTTCAAGCGCAAGATGTTGATGGAGAAGTGCACTATACAGTACATCCAAAGACCGAAGAGTATGTAAACCATTTAAACACTTTTGAGAATGGATTAGGGATTATTAGAGAATCGAATACAACAAGAGCGATTGAGCTAAGAAGATTACTGAAAGACCAGTATAAAAAGCAATGCACCACTATCGTAATAGGTTCGGATATAGCTTGTGATTTTAGTATTAATGAAGGTATTAAGGAAATTTCAGATTTAATTTTAAAAAGAGGACAACGTGTTGTACTTATAATAGTTCAGGCATTAACAGCTGGAAAAGATTTAGGCATCATTAAAGAAAAAGTACGTTTTGGTATTGAACCAAGAGATAGACAGCTAGCGAATGGTGCGCAAGGAATTACAGGACGTTTTTGTGGTTATCATAACAATCGTGATTTTAAACTGATGGCCAGCAGAAGTCTATTAGAACACTATGCACAGTTTGAACAAGATTGGGAGATTTTTGCAGACGAGGACTGGCGTAACGATTTATTCAATAGTAATGTTAGAGGGTTAAGCACGCACACAAAGTTTGTAAAAACTCAGTCCGAAGGAGCATTTACACCTATCGAGCATATTGAAGCCCTTAATTACAATGAGTTATTGAGTGAATCCGGAAGAGAAAGTTTATCATTTATTGATGATGATGCATATCACCGTTTACTAGATTATTTTGAGTCAACTTTTTACAATGTTTCTACAAAAGGAACACGTTTCAAACAAAAGGGTGTTACTGTGCGTATTGCTTCTGGTTATAACCAAGCAAGTAATCGTGTGTATCGCAACTGGAATTGTAATTTTGAAGATGATTTCGGAAATATATTCTTTAAAAAGCATCCTTATCAATATGGCATTCTAATCAGTAATTACCCTATCGATGATACACGTAATACTTTGGGCTTTACTGGTATTAAAATCATTCAATCTGGTAAGAAAGAATGGCGTCACCAAGAAACGAATGTGCAGAATAATTCTATGTACGGAAATAATGATGCTGCCTAATGGCAGTCGTGTCAGTAGTTTATAAATGCGTTCATCGATATAAAAATGTAGTTTAACTAAAAAGTGATGAGAATAAGAGATTCGTAATGACAGCTTGTCAATTTAAGAAAGTCTTAACAGTTTGGAACAATGGTTGCCAAATTTATAAGCATAAAAAAAGTCCTAACATTCGACCGGAAGGACTTTTTAGATTGAAAGTGAGTAGTATAATGTAAAGGATACTACCCCATATTTTGTGGCGCTAATATAGTGTCTTATAATTTATCTGCAAAATATACCGATTTCCTTTCGCGGTTTAATCAGCAACTGTATATGCTGAATAATTTAATACTGTTTCTAAATGAAGCTAAACAATAATGAATTAGGTCATTTTGTAGGTAAAATAAAACTACAGAAAGAGAATATGTCTAAATACCGTGACCAGATTAATAATCTGAAATCGAAATTAGAAGAGAAGATTAAGAATGATGACAGTACTGGGGTGAAAGTATCTAAATACTTACTTGCAGGTTCCTGGAAAAAACGTACTATTTTAAAAGCAACAGGTGATAATCCGATAGATATAGATTTGGTGCTTTTTGTTACAGGTGACGAGAATATTCAGAACGACCTAAAAAAGGTTCACGATTATATCGTTAAATATCTTGAGGAAATATATCCTACTAAAGATATACATAATGATGTTGATGCAGAAGGAAATACAAAATCTATTACGATAAGGTTTAGTGGTTCAGGTTTGGAAGTAGATATTGTTCCAGTTGTTCCAATTAGTAAGCCTGCAAGATATGTTTGGCAACCACAAAGAGGTGGAGGAGGTAAATATATAACGAGCGTAGAAAATCATCTTGATTTTTCATTAGCCCTAAGAAAAGCTAATCCAAGTTATACTTCGATTGTAAGAGCTCTTAAGTGGTGGAAAAATTACAAAGAATTAAAACCATTTGACAACGAAGGAGGGATTTCATCATTTGCAATTGAATTGATAGTGGGCTATTTAGATTTAAATAAGGGTGTTGAGTCAAATATAGAAGAAGGCATAATTAGGTTTTTTCAATTCTTAAGCGAATCAACATTTCCAGATATACAATTTGAACACGCTATAAATAATATTCCTTCTTACAGTACTGCTATATATATAGCAGATGATACTAATAACGAAAACAATGCGGCTAAGAAAATTGATACTTCCAAATGGGCTGAAATTAAGGAAGCAGCAGAGGAAGTATTTGACACTTTAAATCTAGCACAGGATAGAAACAACGAAGGAGATACTATTGATGAATGGAAATCTGTATTTGGTCCAACATTTAATATAAAATAATATGAGTTATAACACTACTACAAGAACAAGCACCTATACGGTAACAGATATTCGTAAGACATTCGAAAACTGTATTGCTGATATAAGAATGATTGCTAGAAGAACTGGTAAATGGGATATAAATTATGTGGATAGATTAGGTAAAGACATACTGAAACTTGCAGAAAACAAGTATTTATCTTGTGTTACTATAATTTTGAAAAGGAATAATACGAATTATCAAGTGCGTGCTGCGAAATTTACAGTTAATGATAATGGTAATACTAGTGAAGGTGATAGAGCAGGAAAAAATTATGACTGGCCTTCTGATGAGGATACATACTTATCTGTTGTTCTAAGTTATACGTCCACTTGGCATTCCTTAACAGCCGAACAGCAAAGTAAATTCTCTAAAGATTTAGAAATAAATTGGACGAGTACATCAGAAGACCTGACTTTTTCACATTTAAGATCAGATAATGCTCAGTTATATGGAAGCAAAACATACGAAGTACAAAAAACAAATTTTAAATAATGGCAGAAGTATTCGATAATATTATTACACTTCCTAGTGCTGAGGTGCAAAAACAGACAGAAAACCTAGTAGGTTTTCAATCTAAATTTGATAGAATTTATAATAATCTAAAACTATTACTAGATCAAGGAAGTTTGTCAGATTGGAGTAAAAAATACCATAAAGTAGACTTGCCTATCATTTCTCAATTAAAGGATAAATATCCATTAATAATTTTAGCTGGTGATGCTGGTACTGGTAAAACAATTTCTGCAACAAGCATTGCAGATAAAATGACTAGAGAACTTGATAAAGAGGGATATTTTCTAAAACTAAGTACTAGAGTACGAGGTGAAGGTATGCATGGTGAAATGGGTAAATTAGTTAATGATGCTTTCTCAGAATTGAAAAAACAATCGGGAAAACGTCGTTTAGCATTTTTATTAATAGATGAAGCTGATGCTATTGCTACAACAAGAGCTACAGGTCAAATGCATCAAGAAGAAAAAGCTGCAGTAAATACGCTCATTCAGAAAATTGATGAGATTAGGGAGATGGATGGAAGAGCTATAATTTTTATGTCAACAAATAGACTTCATTTTATTGATGAAGCCATATTAAGAAGAGCTGCTATAGTACTAGAGTTTAAACGTCCTACCGAAGAAGAGTATAAAGAATTATATGCTCAGAGTCTCAAAGGTCTAAATTTAACAGAAGAAGAATTAAATGAATTAGCAAAACTATCCATGAAAGATGGGGAATTAGGGTATTCATTCTCTGATGTTAGATTAAAAGTACTTCCTGAAGCGGTAGCTATGGCTTATCCTGATAAACCTTTATCCTTCGATATTTTAAGAGAAACTATTAATAATGTTAAACCAAGCCCAGAGATAAAATGATTAGAAGAATTTTTCAAGCATTAATTGCTATAGGAGTTATAATTTTTGGGTACACCAAGCTTAGAGGTTCAAATTTTCAAAAAGAAGTTATTTGGTATGGTATAGCTGGACTACTGGTTCTACTAGAATTAGTAGGAGAATATATCTATAATAATCGTAACAGACTTTGGATGTCTGTTTTTAGTAAATATTTAGCTTTAAGAGGCAAAAAAATTAGATTCTCAATGTCTTACTTATATAGAATTAAAGTTGAGGATAAATATTTATTAGTTAAAAATAACAATTATGGTCATTTCCAACTTGTAGGCGGTAAGTATAAGATACTTGATGACACAAGGTCTAAGTTGAAAACAGATTTTGATGCAGTAGACGACCCTAAATTACCAAATAGCGGTGTTATGAAAGACGATTTCGCATTATTTATACCTGCTAAAAATGCAATGAAATTTTTAGACTGGTTTAACAAAGGCGTAGATAGAGAAGTTAGTCATTGGAGAGAGTTTTATGAAGAACTAATAGTGGGTGATGGAGAGAGTTTTCTATCACTAGAAAATTTTCCATATGTGAATTATAATTACAGAGGAAAAGTTTTAACACCTATTAAAAGAACACCAGGATGGGGCGATTGTTATGAAATTTTGCAATATGATATCTTAGATTTAGTTCCGACACCAGAACAGAGACAAGAATTGAAGGACTTATTGAAGAAAGGTGATTCAGCTAAAATAAAATGGGCTAGTTCAAATTTAATAGATTCATTAGGGCATGATCCAATTAATAAGAATAAAAAATATGACATTGGTCAGCATACGAAATGGGCGTTAAATATGAAATGGTCTAAAGTATAGAAAGACAATGTGCTGGAGGTTTATATCAACTATTATAGTTTCCTCACCTCCAGCACATACTAATTCCTTCATTCCGTAAAAACTACATTCTCTCAATAGTAAGAGCTTCCAGTTCCGCGCAATACTAGTTATGTCCATTTCGCACCTGCCTATCGGACAGATGCTACATTACCACAACCAGTATTTTAAGCCAACGCTCAACATTCCGTTCAAATTTAAAATTGGAAAGAACATCTTGGTTGTTTCCTTATTACTTTTCCAGCAAAAGCTATAAAATTTACTTCTCAACAGATTGCATAATCAGGCTCGTGCCTCACACTTTTTATAAATCTTTATGAGCTTCAAATTTTAGGATTTACAATTTGAAAAAGGTAACAGCGATGGCACTATGGGAAGTAGATGA
>TARA_R110002033_G_scaffold24385_2_pt1 | contig 17296 bp, 19 predicted proteins | sample TARA_R110002033 | Tara Oceans TARA_R110002033 (sample SAMEA4397051) | marine metagenome | biome: Polar Biome; feature: [SRF] surface water layer (ENVO:00010504); material: water (ENVO:00002006), including particulate matter (ENVO:01000060) such as... | depth 5 m
TCTGGTACCGGATGGACCCCGACACACCGCTGCTCTGGGCGCTGCGCGACGCATCCAATCTTACCGGCACCAAATATGGCTGCGGCACCGGCGACTGCGGCGCCTGCATGGTCGAGGTCGATGGCGAGGCAATCCGCTCCTGCCTGGTCACCATCGGCGAGATGGAAGGCCGGTTTGTCACCACGATCGAGGCGCTGTCGCGCGATCGCAGCCATCCGGCACAGCAGGCCTGGGCGGCCGAAAATGTCCCGCAATGCGGCTTTTGCCAGTCCGGCATGATCATGGCCGCGGCGGTGCTGCTGAAGAAAAATTCCAATCCGTCCAAGGCCGCGATTGACGAGGCGATCACCAATATCTGCCGCTGCGGCACCTATCCGCGGATTCGCGAGGCGATCCAGCGGGCCGGCCGTGTGGCGCGCGGAGAGGCCGTCCTCAGCGCCGCGCCACCCCCGGGCATCGATCCCGAAGATGCGGCCAAAGCGGTTCCGGCGCTCACACCCGGCAAATAGACCGTTTCAAAGGGGTCTTTTTCTTTGAACAAGCCGGCCACTCCTGTTTATGGAGTGTATCCGCCAAACAGGAGAGAAACATGAAAGCCACGATCTGGCACAATCCGAAATGCGGAACGTCCCGCAAGACACTGGCGATACTGGAAGAGACACCCGGCGTTGACCTGACGGTGGTCGAATATCTCAAAAATCCACCGACGCGTTCCAAGCTGGAACAGCTGTTCCGCGACGCTGGCATGACTCCGCAGGAGGGCCTGAGAGTGCGCGGCTCGCCCGCAGAAGAGCTCGGTCTGACAAAGGATGACGCCACCGCTGACCAGATTTTGGATGCCATGGCAGCAGAGCCGATCCTGATCAACCGGCCGCTGGTGGAGACCGACAAGGGCGTCAGGCTGTGTCGTCCGCAGGACATTGTCCGGGACATTCTCTGACGAAAGCCGCAGTGGCGATACAGACCGGGGAAACTGATGGCAGTAATCGCAGTCTACAGCATGAAAGGGGGCGTCGGCAAAAGCTGCTCGGCCGTAAACCTGGCATGGAACAGCGCGGTCGGAAGCTCCCGCCGGACCCTGCTCTGGGATCTTGACCCGCAGGGCGCAGCCTCGTTCATTCTCAGGGGGGATCAGACGGAAAAGGACCGAGCTCGCGCCATGATCGCGGGCAATGTCAAACCGGAAAAACTGATCCGGCCGACCGAAATAAACAATCTGGACCTTCTCGCAGCGGATGTGTCGCTGCGCGGGCTAGACCGGCTGTTCTTCCAGATCAGCAAGAAACGGCATCTCGGAAAATTGCTCAGGCAAATCGGCAAGGAGTATGACCGGATCATCCTCGATTGCCCGCCGGGACTGACCGAGACGAGCGAGCAAATTCTGCGCAACGCCGATATCGTGATTGTCCCGGTCATTCCCTCCCCGCTCTCCGAACGCGCGCTTGTCGACGTGCAGATGTTCTTGGACGGCAGCGGCAAGAAACATGCCCCGCTGCTCCCGGTCTACAACATGGTCGACCGGCGACGGTCGATCCACAAACAGGGCCTGGTCCGCAATCCGAAATGGCCGGTCATCCCGATGTCGAGCGCGGTCGAACATATGACAAAATTGCAGCAACCGGTCGGCAGTTTTGCGCCGCACAGCACGGCTGCCCGGGCCTATGCCCGGATTTGGCGCGGCATTGAAAAGCGACTGACAAAAAAATAGCGCGGCCCAGCGCGGCTAGGCCGATTTTTTATCATATTGCAGCTGCGGCGCGTCCAGTTCGCCGAACAGATTTTTCGCGTCTTCGGCGATCATCGGCCGGCCGAAATAATAGCCCTGGATCTTGCGGCAGCCAAGCCGGCGTATCATCTGGACCTCTTCTTCCGTCTCGGCGCCCTCTGCGGTGGTGGACATGCCGAGCGCGTCTGCCATCGCCACAACCGCGCGGATAATCGCGAGGCTTTCGGGTGCATTTTTCGCGGCTCCCTGAACAAAGCTGCGATCGACCTTGATCGTCGAGAATCGCGTCTTGCGCAGATAGCCGAGCGAGGAATAGCCGGTGCCGAAATCATCGAGCGACAGGTTGATCCCCAGAGCGATGATCTGGTCGAGCGTTGCTGCCGCGCCATTGCCCTCGTGCATGAAGATGCTCTCGGTCACTTCTATCTCCAGGCGACTAGGCGGAAGCCCGCTCTCCTCAAGCGCAGAGACCACCATCGACAGGAAATTCACTTCGGTCAGCTGGTCTGCGGAAACATTGACCGCGACCTTGACCGTGGAGGGCCACCGCATGGCTTCCTTGCAAGCGGTGCGCAACACCCACTCTCCGATCGGCACAATCAGCCGGGCCTCTTCCGCCAAGGGCACGAATTTGGCCGGCGAGACGGATCCGAACTCGGGATTGTTCCAGCGCAGCAGCGCCTCGAAGCCGACAATGCCACCCGAATCCGCGCTGACGACCGGCTGGTAGTGGAGCGAAAATTCGTCATTCTTCATGGCTTTGCGCAAGGCCATTTCCATGACTCGCCGTTCTTCTGCCTGCACGTGAAGCTGTGGCTCGTAATGCGTGAATGCGCCGCCGCCCTGATCCTTCGAGCGATACAGGGCCAGGTCGGCACTGCGCATCAGCATTTCGACCGTACGACCGTCTCTTGGGCCTATCGCCGTACCGACGCTGGCGCCGATGAACAGCGTGTGCTGGTCGACCTCATAGGGCCGCGACAGCACCTCGATGATCTTGCTTGCCAGCAATTCCATATAATGGGTGTCGCCTGCGTCCTTGACCACTACGGCAAATTCATCGCCGCCCAGCCGGCCGCACAGCTCGTTGTCGGTCATGATCGATCGCAGCCGATCGGATACCCGTGCCAGCAACCGGTCACCCACCGGATGACCAAGCGTGTCGTTCACCGCCTTGAACCGGTCAAGATCGATCATCATGAAGCCGTAGCGCCCGTTCCACTTTTCCGCCTCTTGCATGGCCTTGCCGAGGGTGTCGGTCAGTTGCAGACGGTTTGGCAGGCGGGTCAGCGTGTCAAATCTGGCCAAATGCGAGATTTTGTCCGCCGATTCCCGCTGTTCGGTAATATCCGACCCGACGCCGCGGAATCCGTGGAAGGTGCCATTATCATCCAGCTTTGGCGAAGCGGACAATTCCCACCAGCGGTTTTCGCCGTTGATCTGGACAGGCACCAGCATGTTGCTGAAACTGTCCCGCCGTTTCAGCTTTTCCGCCAGTTCGTGCAAGGCTGTCGAGAATTTGCCGCTTTCCCAGGATTCTCCGGCAACCAGTTGCAGAAACGGCTTGCCTTCGATCTGCTCTGCCGGCTGCCCCAGCGCATGGGCAAAACGCGGCGAGACATGCGTTATCCGGCGCGATGTATCCGTCTGCCAAAGCCAGTCGGCGCCGGTATCCTCAAATTCCTTGAGCAACAGGCTCACGACTTCGCTTTTCTCGGTGAGACTGGCTTCAGCGACCCGCCTTTCAATGAATGATCGACCGGTCATCAGGCAGCCGGAAATCAGCAATACGGCGATGGCCAGTGTAGCCAATGCCAAATGGGGGCTGCCGATATACAACCAGCCAAAAATCATGGCCGCGCTGGAGGATGATATGAACAAAATGCTGCTGAGTGGCACATTTGACAGAAGCATCGCGGAACCGACCATCAGGCAGATGATGATCGCCCATATCGGTATCATGGTCATGAGGTTCGTGCTGAATGCGAACAGCAAGAACCCGACACCCCACAGCGAGCCACCGGCAAGGGAAACAAGATAAACCTTGGTCAACTCGGAACGGTTGATCGTTTTGCGCTGCCATGCCGACTGTTTGCGATACATCAGGTGAGCGTAAATATATAATGCAGCCAAACCTGCGAGCCACAGACCAAGAAACCATATATTGACCTGGCCGATGCCCAACTGAACCATCAACAGGCCGCAGACGATCGCGGCAACGATCTTCAGAAAACCATGCTCATTATTGCCATTGAACTGCAGAGCCCGAATCCGCCCCCAGTCCACTCCTGGAGGATCAGAAAGGCCAAGCAACACGCGAAGCGGAATTACCTTTGGCAAACCAGGTTGAGTGATCGTTTTTAGCACTGGCCCTGTATAGGGCGAAATTCTTAGCGAAACGTAAGGACTGGCCTAAATTTTTCGGCAATGGCTGAGCGGCAGGACTCAGTCGTGCCGCTCAGGCCGCGACCGCATAAGGCTGAATATCGCCGGAAAGATACAGGTTTCGCGCCTTCGCACGGCTCAGCTTGCCGGAACTGGTGCGTGGCAGGGTGCGTGGCGGCACCAGCTCGATCACGCAGTTCATCCCGGTAATCGCTCTCACCTTCTCGCGAATCTCGTTCCACAACCGCAGCCGCTCGATCTCGTCCGAGGTCCGGCATTGCACAAGCACGGCCGGCGTTTCCTCGCCACCCGGAGTCGTGATGGCAAAGGCGGCGATATCGCCTGCCTTGAATCCGGGCAGTTGTTCCACCGCCCACTCGATATCCTGCGGCCAGTGGTTTTTGCCGTTGATGATGATCATGTCCTTGGCGCGGCCAACGATGTAAAGATAGCCGTTCGACAGATAGCCCATGTCCCCGGTGTCGAGCCAGCCGTCGACGAGACAGGCATCGGTCGCTTCCTGGTCGCGATAATAGCCTTCCATCACTGCGGGGCCCTTCATCCAGACCTTGCCAACGGTTTTTTCCGCCAGAACCGCGCCATTTTCGGCGCGAATCTCCAGCTGCGTATCGCGCACGGGCTTGCCGCAATTGACGATTGCGCGGAAGCGTTTCGGGCGGCTGCCGTCGCTCTTCTTCTCGCCGGAAAGCTCGGTTTCCTCGACCAGTTCCACTTCCATGCCTTCACCGGACGGCATCAGCGTCACGGCAAGCGTGGCTTCGGCCAGACCATAGCTCGGCAAAAAGGCCTTGGCGTCAAACCCTGCCGGCGCGAAGGCATCGGTGAAACGCTGCATCACATCAGGACGGATCATGTCCGCGCCATTGCCGGCCAGCCGCCAGCGAGACAGGTCGAACCGTTCCTGGACATTGGACTGGCTGCCGATCCGGCGAGCGCAAATCTCATAGCCGAAGGTCGGCGAAAAACTGCAGGAGGTGCCGGGATTGCGGGAAATCAGGTCGAGCCACGACAGCGGCCGGCGAGCGAAATCCGCAGTCTTGAGATAATCGGTCGAGACCTGGTTGGCCACCATCGACAGGAAACAGCCGACCAGCCCCATATCATGATAGAATGGCAGCCAGGAAATGCAGCGATCGCTGTCTCCGATCAGCATGCCATGGGCATGCGATCCCAGATTGTGCAGCAACGCCTTGTGGGTAACCGCAACACCATGCGGAAAGCGGGTCGAGCCGCTGGAATATTGCAGATAGGCAATATCGCTGCTGCTGGCGGTCGGCAAGGAAACGTCGGGAGCGTTCTGGTCGGCAAAGCCATCCCATCCGTGCGCGGGAATGGCACGCGACTGGCCGGCGGCACCCGCCAGTTCGGCAATTTCGTCCGGAAACAGCAATATCGCCGGGTCGCAACTGTCCAGCTGCACGCCGATCTGGTCGATATAGCTTTCCTTGCCGCCGAAGGAGGTGGGCAAGGGCAATGGTACCGGCAAGGCACCGGCATAGACCGCGCCAAAAAACAGCGCGCAGAACTGGGGCTCCGTGTCGGCGATCAGCGCGACCCGATCGCCGGGCTTTATGCCGGATGCGATCAGGCGTTTTGCCGCCACGATCGCGTCATCCCGCAATTCGCGGAACGGATAAGCACGGACAAGCGAACCGCGGGCATCGTGGAAGTTGAAGCCCTTTTGTCCTTGCGCTGCATAATCCAGGGCTTCGCCCAGAGTGTCAAAGTCGGAGAAGCGCCGCGGCAGCTCGTCCAAAGTCGGAGTTGGTGTCAATTCGGTCATCCAATTTCCATTTCCGGGAGGTCCAGCCTCTCCAAAATCAGTCTCTTTTGTTCGGCAAGGACGCGAATATTGCCTTTTTCACGTCCTTCAGCCGCTTTTACCAAGGTCATTGCTAGCCTCTGGCGTTTAAATTTCGGCCCGACTGTGGCACAAAAAGGGCACGCGTCATACTTGAAAGCCAAACCGTTGAAAAACAGCGTTAAAACGTTAGATCAGGAAAGCTTGCAGCGGCTGGCCATACGCTATGTCGAACGATATGCCACGAGCCGGAAAAAACTGGCCGATTATCTTCACCGCAAAATCCGCGAACGGGAATGGCGGGGCGAGGAGCCCCCTGCCGTTGAACAGCTGATCGAACGCTTCGTCGATCAGGGCTATATTGACGACGCCCTATACGCCCAGAACAAGGCCTCGGCACTCATCCGTCGCGGCTATGGCACCCGCCGGGTGTCGCATGCCCTTTATCAGGCGGGTATCAGCGAAGCGGACGGGCGGGAGGCCTATCAGATCAGTGAATCGAACAAATGGATCGCGGCCGATAAATTCGCTCGCAAACGGAAAATAGGCCCCTATTCTGATCGGCAGCAGGATGCGGATATATGTCGCAAGCAGCTGCAGGCCTTCCTGAGGGCCGGCCATGACTTTGATCTGGCAAGCCGCTTTGTTTTCGCAAGGCCGGGAGAGGAAATAACGGCGGAAAACTGATCCTGACCGACGCAAGTACACAGACCGCCTAATGGGGATTGACTCCATTGCGGTGAAGAATCGCCAGTTTAATATTATTGTGATATATACTAGCGGGCGAGTCGAAATGTGATAGACATTTGATTTGGCTTAGTTTTGTTCGGAGATGCATCGTGGCCAGCTTGTTTGCGGAATCAGACCCTGCGGATAGTCCTGCGCGCCATGACAGAGAAGAGAGTCCTTCCTCGTCCGATAGCGCGATGCGGCGCGCCACGGGGCGGGTAAAATGGTTCGACAGCCACCGCGGCTTCGGCTTCATCGTCCCTCACAATGACCTTTCAGAGGACAAGGACGCGCTCCCGCAATCGGATATTCTGGTGCACTGGAGCCTGCTGGAATCCCTGGGCACAAGGGAATTGCCGGAAATGGCAGTGGTGACATGCGAATATGCGGTGGCTCCCAAAGGTCTGCAGGCCACAAGAATTCTCGATATCGACCTTTCCGAATGCGGCCCGCGAAACGATCCCTCGGCTGCCGCCCGCGCGCGCCAGTCCGTGCATATTGTCGATGAGGATTCCGATTTCACCCATGCCGAGGTAAAATGGTTTAACCGTGCCAAAGGCTATGGCTTTCTGATAAGCGAAGACTTTGACGGCGATATTTTTCTCCACATGGAAACCCTTCGGGACGCCGGCATCGGCGAAATCGTTCCGGGCCAGCATTTACTCGTCCGCATAAAGGACGGAAATCGCGGCCATATGGCCGTACAGGTGTGCCTGCCGGCCCCGGACTGAAACAGAAAAGCATATAGATGATAAAGTTGTCAAAGGCGCTCGCGCTTTCCCTGAGTCTGGTCGTGACGGCCAGCCTGTCCGGCTGTTACGCGCGGACTGGCGATACGGCTGCCACCAGCCCGCAAAGCGAGCAGGGCGAATTGCCGCTGTCCGAGGCGGGTCTCAAGCAGGTCCCCCTCGCTATCCAGACATCCGACGCGATCCATGATTTCGTTGTGGAAGTGGCCGCGACCGGTGCCGAACAGGCGCAGGGCCTGATGTTCCGCACCCGGCTGGCCCCCGACAAGGGCATGATCTTCCCCTTCCCCGAAGATCGCGTTGCCAGTTTCTGGATGAAGAATACCGTGATACCGCTCGATATTATCTTCATCCGCCGGGACGGGACGATCGAATCGATTGCGGCCAATACCACGCCCTATTCGCTGGATCCGGTGCGTTCCAATGAACCGGTTGCCATCGTTCTCGAAATCGCTGCAGGCAGGGCTGCCGAGCTGGGCCTCGCGCCGGGTGACACCGTCACCTGGCAATGACGATCTGCGCCTCGGCAAACCTGCTTGCTGTTTGACATTTTTTCATTGCGGAGCGCATGGCTGCGGGGCTAAGCGAGCGACATGAGCATATTGGCGAAAATATTCACTTGGTGGGACGGTGCCACGATCGGCACCAGCCTGTTCAGCGCCCGCAACGGGAAATCCGTCGGCGAGGACATCTTTGGCAACAAATATTTCCAGGCGAAAAAAACCGACAGCCGCCATCCTGCCGGACAGCGCTGGGTCATCTACAATGGCGCCAATGACGCCAGCCGGGTACCCCCCGAATGGCATGGCTGGCTGCATCACAGTTTTGACGACATTCCGGAGAGCTATCTGCCACCGGCACGCATCTGGGAAAAAGAGCCAAGCGGCAATCTGACCGGCACCGCGCGGGCCTATCGCCCCGCAGGCGCGCTGGAACACGGGGGACACCGTGCGGCCGCGACCGGCGACTATGAATCGTGGAATCCCGCCGAAGCGGAATGACAGGCATGGTCCGTCACTCCCTTTCATTATCGGTGCTAGCAGCGACGTTTTTGCTGGCCGGCTGCGGCTGGTTCGACAGCGATCAGATCGATGAACATGCCACTGGCCAGGCGGCGGAAAAACGCAAGCTTGCCGCAACCGACGGCGACCTGGTCGCTCCGGTGACCGAGCAGATCGGCACGCCGATGGCGGAGCGCGTTGCAACGCTCGGCTTTCTCAACAAGCGCAATGGCCTGACCCGGGATCTTGAGCTGCGGCCCGGCCAGTCGGTCCGAATCGGTCGCGCGATCGTCCGCCTGCGGGCCTGCGAACGCACCGCTCCCTGGGAAATGACGCCCGAACAGGGGGCCTTTGTCCAGCTTCTGGTTAATGAACGCCCACCCAACCGGTCGGGTGACGATCAGTGGAAGCGGGTGTTCTCCGGCTGGCTGTTCCGGGAATCACCGTCCCTGAACGTGGTCGAGCATCCGATCTATGACGTCTGGGTCAAAAGTTGCGCGATGAGCTTCCCGGGCGAAGAAGAGTCGCCAGATGACTCATCGGATCCGACCGCACCGCGCACCTCCTCGTCCAATCTCGCCAATAGCGCATCCAGCGCACCGAACGAGACCGAGCCGGCAGCAGAATCCCCTGCGACGCCAGCTGCCAGGCCGCCATCCGCAGCCAGACCGGCTCCGGCGACCGAGCCTGCCGATCCGATCGGCGATCTGATCGCCGAAACCGGCGACGGTACATAGCCCCTGACCCGTTTCAGCTCTTCCAGATAGGCTTGCTGGCTGATTTCAATCGCCCCCAGCGAGGCCAGATGGTCGGTCATGAACTGGCAGTCAAGCAGCGGAAATCCGCCAACTTTTAACCGGGCGACCAGCCATGCCAGGGCCACTTTCGAAGCATCCCGGGCTCGGGAAAACATGCTCTCCCCGCAAAAGGCCCCGCCAATAGCCAGACCGTAAAGACCGCCCGCCAGCCGGTCCTCCCCGGTCTCTTGGTCCGGCAACCAGCATTCGATGCTGTGCGCATGGCCCAGCCGGTGCAGCTGGTTGAACGCGTCCTCGATTTCGGCATTGATCCAGGTTTCCCGCCGGTCCCCGGCCTGCTCGGCGCAAATTGCAATGATATCGGAAAACGCCGCGTCGGCGGTCACCCGGAAACGGTCGGACCTGATGGTTTTGCGCAGCGAGCGCGACAGCCGGAAATTGTCGAGCGGGATGACGGCCCGGGCCTTGGGCTCGACCCAGAAGGTTTCCGGGTCGTCCCGGGCATCGGCCATCGGGAAGATTCCCGACGCATAGGCTTTGATAAGGAGATCGAGATCAATGGTCATGGATAAGGGGTCGTCCGGTCCGTTTCGTTCGTTCAGGCGCTGATGGGCAACAATTGCACGGCGTCAGTCTGCCATCAAGACACGGGCTTCGTCGGCGATTTTCTCGGCAATGGCAGCATATTCGCTGGCGAAGCCGGCATTGGTGCGCCAGGCGGCCCCGATGCTGCGGTTCACCGCCCAGCCTTCGACGTTGAGCAAGGCCACGTCACCGCCGCGGGCCAGCTCGGACCGGACGTAAAGTTCCGGCAGGATCGCCAGCCCCAGGCCCGACGCCACCATCTGCCGGACGCTGTCGAGACTGGTGCCTTCATAATCGCGCAGCAGGTTCATGTCGTGCTGCTGGCACTGGCGCACCACATCGCGGTGCAGATGGTGCCGGCGGTCGAGGCTGAGCACCGGCAGGCCGGCAAGGTCGGACAGGTCAAGTTGCTCCCGCGCAGCCAGCGGATGATCCGGCGGCGCGACCAGAATCAGCGGTTCGCGAAACAAGGGCTCGATATGCAGATTCTCGCCCTCGATCGGCAAGGGGCCAAGCAGCATGTCGATCGAGCCCTTGGTCAGTTCCATCGCCTGCAGATCGGGAATACCCTCGCGCATGTAGAAGCGCAGATCGGGCCGGCTGCGGTGCAGCGCGGCAATGACCGGCGGCATCAGATAGGGGCCAAGGGTGGGAGAAACGCCGAAGCGCAAGATGCCGGCCAGACTGTCGCTGGCCCGTTCGGCGAGATCCCGGATATCCTTCACCTGAACCAGCACATGGCGCGCGCGGTCGGCAATCTCCCGCCCGACCGGAGTCAGTTCGGCGCCATGGGTGCGCCGCTCGACCAGCGTAACCCCCAGCCGCTGTTCCAGCGTCCGCAACTGATGGCTCAATGTCGGCTGGGACGCGGCGGCGGCCTGCGCCGCCTTGCCGAAATGGCGATGATCGGCCACCGCGACGAGATATTCGAACTGGCGTAATGTCGGCATGGCCCAGAGGCTCCCTCATATAGAAGCATTCTATCGATACTTATGATTTCATTCGATTGGAATTATCACCTGAACGGTATCATATCAACCATATCGATGCGAAAGCTCGATAGAAAGAGAATATGCTTCGGTTCCGCATAGCTCAAGACACCATCCCCTAACCCTGGGGCGGCAGCAAACCCCCATCCGCTAGCCGCCCCTTTTTTTTTCGACAGGACGATGCTGCAATGGTGAAAAAGATGAGCAATGCCCTGCAACAGTTCATCGCGCAGGAAACGAGCGCGGGCATTGTTCTCTTCTGTGCAGCGGTGGCGGCGATGATCGCCGTGAACAGCGCGCTCAGTCCTCATTATCTGGCGTTCCTCGACATTCCGGTTGCCGTGCAATTTGGCGCGCTGGAAATTGCCAAGCCACTGTCGCTGTGGATCAATGACGGGCTGATGGCCATCTTCTTCTTCCTGGTCGGGCTGGAAGTGAAGCGCGAATTGATGGAGGGCCAGCTTTCCAGCGTCGAACAGGCGTCGCTGCCGCTGATTGCAGCGATCGGCGGGATGGCGCTCCCCGCCGCCGTTTTCGCCTATTTCAACTGGGGCCTGGCCGACAATATCAATGGCTGGGCGATTCCGGCCGCCACCGACATCGCCTTTGCGCTCGGCGTGCTGGCGCTGCTTGGCAAACATGCCCCGGTCTCGCTGAAAATCCTGCTGCTCGCGATCGCGATCATCGACGATATCGGCGCGATCATCATCATCGCGCTGTTCTACACGGCCGAAGTGTCGGGCGTTTCGCTCATGCTGGCCGGTGCCGGAACCGTGCTGCTCTTCACCATGAACCGGCTCGGCGTGGTGCGCACGGCACCCTATATTCTGGTCGGCATATTCCTCTGGATATGCGTCCTGAAATCGGGAGTGCACGCAACCCTTGCCGGAGTGCTCGCGGCGCTGGCGATTCCGCTCAACGCCAGGGACGGCAGCTCGCCGCTCAAGCATCTCGAACATATGCTCCACCCGTGGACCGCCTTTCTGGTGCTGCCCATCTTCGCTTTCGCCAATGCCGGCGTATCGCTGGCCGGGTTGCAGATCAGCGACCTGATGGCGCCGCTGGCGCTGGGCGTCGCGGCGGGTCTGGTGGTCGGCAAGCAGCTGGGCGTCTTCGGATTCATGTTTCTGGCAACCAAAGCCGGTCTGGTAAAACGCCCTGCCGGTGTCAGCTGGCTGCAGCTCTATGGCCTCGCCTGCCTGACCGGCATCGGTTTCACGATGAGCCTGTTCATCGGCAATCTGGCCTTTTTCGATCCGGACCAGATCGAAACGGTGAAGCTCGGTGTGATTAGCGGCTCGCTGGTTTCGGGCCTGCTGGGATATGCCATATTGCGATCCTCCTCCTCCCGCCGCGCGACAGGATAATATCCGCGCGGGACATCCCCTCTGCCGCAAAACGGCGAGCGCAATCGAATCAGTCGGCGCGCGTTTCAATCCATGCTAAGGGCGGGCCATGAAACGACAACTCTATCTGGCAGCCGGCCTGACCTCGGTCGCTCTGGGCGCGATTGGCGTCATTTTACCCTTGCTGCCGACCGTGCCGTTCATGATCCTGGCCGCTTTCTGCTTCGCCAACAGCTCGCCGCGACTGGAGGCATGGCTGGTCGAACATCATGTTTTCGGCAGCCATATCCGCAACTGGCGGGAACGAAGGGCGATCACCCGGCGCGGGAAATGGGCGGCAACCATTGCCTTTGCGGTCAGTATCACGATCGCCCTGCTGTTCATGAAAATGCCGTGGAATCTGTTTCCCATCGCTGCCGCGCTGATCACCGGCAGCTGGCTCTGGACCCGCAACGAGCCCGGCCCGGCACAATTGCCGGTGCAACCCCCTCCGCATAAAGAATAGTTTTAGCCCTTTTTGAATCTGTTATTCTCTCCCGGAATCTTAGGAGAGAGAGAAATGTCGCGACAGCAATTGTTGGAAATGACCCGCTCACTGGTTGAGCATGGCAAGGCAGACACGATGGAACTGGTCGATGACGTGGTCGCCATCCCCGCATCCGACTATACCGATGAAGCACGCTTTGAACGCGAGAAAAATCTGATCTTCAAGCGCCTGCCGCTGATGATGGCACCTTCCTGCGAATTGCCCGAGCCGGGCTGCTACAAGGCCGTGGACATGGCCGGCATCCCCGTGCTGATCACCCGGCAAAAGGACGGCACCGCCCAGGCCTTTCTCAACAGCTGCACCCATCGCGGCAATCCGGTGGCCGAGGGCAGCGGCAAGGCCTCGCGCTTCACCTGCGGCTATCACGGCTGGACCTTCAAGAATGACGGCGATCTTCTCGCCATCGCCTCGCCGAAGGATTTCGGCGCGGTCGACAAGGCGGCGTTTTGCCTGACGAAATTCCCGACGCTGGAACGCGCCGGCCTGATCTGGGTGACGCTCGATCCGGACAGCACGCTCGATATCGAGGCCTATCTCTGCGGCTATGACAGCCTGCTGGAACATTTCGGCTTTGATGGCTGGCACCTGTTCGACCAGCGCACCATCCCGGGACCCAACTGGAAGACGGCCTATGACGGCTATCTCGACTTCTATCACCTGCCGGTGCTGCACAAGGACACGTTCGGCGCCGATTTTTTCAACCGCGCCAATTATTTCGCCTGGGGCCCGCACCAGCGGCTGTCCTCGCCTTCGAAATTTGTCCAGAAGACCGGCAGCGACGAGAAAGTTGATCTCACCCAGATTGACGAGAAAGACTGGCCGATCGACGCGCTGCTGCAGGGCGTCTGGACGATCTTCCCGCATATCTCGATCGCCAGCTTCTATGGCGGCGGCGGGCGCGGTGCGATGATCTCGCAGCTGTTTCCGGGCGAAACGGTGGGGGAAAGCTACACGACGCAATTTTACGTCATGGAACATGCGCCGACCGACGATGCCGTCCGCCAGGGCGCGCGGGAACAGTTTGACTTCCTGAAAACGGTCGTCGCCGAAGAGGATTACAAGACCGGCAAGCGCCAGCACGAAGCGCTGCAGTCGGGCCTGATCGATAAAGTCTGGTTCGGCCGCAATGAAGGCGGCGGGCAGGCGTTCCACCGCTGGGTCGAGCGTCTGACCGAAGCCGATGACGCGGAACTCGAGCGGATCTTTGCCCCGCAACTGCAGGCGGCGGAATAAGGAGTCAGGCGCTGCAGTAAGCCCTTACCGGCGTCGGTCGGCCTGTGGCAACGCCGGCATCGCTGCGAAAAGCCCGCAAAACGACAGCTTCTGCCCAAAAAAAAGGGGAATTTGTCTATTCTGCGGGATATTTTCGCATGAAATGGTCAAGAACCGCCGGATTGAGCAGAGTCTTGAACGCGCATCCCATGCCGTCCGGATCGTGGCGCACCACCTCGGCCTCCAGCGCCCCGAGCCCCGGCAGGGTGATCCAGCACAAGGTGCCGGGCGGCGTCTGCAACAAGGCGTCGCAGGCAAAACCGGCAACCGACATGTCCAGAACTTGTACCGGAAAGCCGGAAGAACAGGAAAAACGCATTCTGGCGGGGATGGAGAGCCGGTGACGCGTCGCGCATCGATCTTCGTCGGCTGCAATCGCATAGGGAATCGCTGACAGGCTATCAGCTGCGGATGGAGACGGCCTGCGAACCGTTGAGTCTGTCATATCTATCTCCTCGGCACTGGGTGTCGCCAGAGCGGTCCCCACGAGACGAGGGAGAGATTGCGACACAAGCTGATGCAACCATTCCGGTAAAGCCCGTGTTCCGCCTTCCGGTAAATAATAGTGCGACTCAATTTAACCATGGTGCGATTCGACCGCATGCCCAACAATCACGCTTGCCGAATGGCTCGCGGGACGCTAATGCCCGCGAACTGGCTGTTCCGCGAGGGCGCAACGGCCTGTGCAGGAGTGTAGCTCAGTTGGTAGAGCATCGGTCTCCAAAACCGAGGGCCCACGGTTCGAGTCCGTGCACTCCTGCCATTCTCCCTCTCTTGCACCGAAATTGTCATGCCCCAGTTCATCTCCGCCATCACGCTGCTCGTTCCCGATTACGATCCGGGAATCGAATTTTATGTCGGCCTGATGGGATTCGAGCTGATCGAAGACACGCCCCTGTCGGAAGACAAGCGCTGGGTGCTGGTCGCCCCGCCCGGCAGCACCGAAACCCGGCTGCTGCTCGCACGGGCGAGCAACGAAGCGCAGGAAGAAGTGATCGGCGAACAGGCCGGCGACCGGGTTTTTCTGTTTCTGGAAACCTATGATTTCGAAACCGATTACGCCATCATGCAGCGCGCTGGCATCCGGTTTCTCGAGGAACCGCGCGAGGAGCCCTATGGCATGGTGGTCAAATGGAGCGATCCGTTCGGCAACAAGTGGGACCTGATCGAACGCTACTGAAGCCTATCGCTCGATATCGAGCGCACCGGCGATCATGCCCCATATCTGGTGCGTGAGCTTCGCCGGATCGGGCCGCGGCCGCATACCCATCGCGTGCATGATTCCGCTGCGGATCGCCCCGCTAATGGCAGCGCCGGCAATCGCCGGGTCAATATGATCGCCAATATCGCCGCGCCTGATCCCCGAGGCGATGTTGCGGATCGCCATCTCGATCATTTCTTCATGGCGAGCGGATTCCACCGCCGCAACATGGCTGGTACGGGCCATCCGGCCCAGAATGACGGGCGCCATCGGGTCGTTGTAGAGAAACTCCACGGCAGCCATCAGCCGCTGCCTCTCGCGGACACGCCAGGCGATATCCGGGTCGATATACTGGTTCACCACATGATTGTAGCGATCGTAAAAGGCATCGATAATGGCGCCCAGCATCCCGGCCTTGGACCCGAAATAATGATAGGCCAGACCAACCGATACACCTGCCTTCCCGGCGACCTGACTCATTTCGAGCGCACCGTCGCCCTCCCGCAGAATCTCCTCCGCCGCAGCCAGGATTTTCGCGGCGCGGAGCAGTTTGCGGTCGGTGCGTCCCCCTCCCCTGCCTTGCCCGGCCCCGGCCCCTGTTCCTGCCCCTGTTTTTTCATCGCTAACCATGATGCCTCCCCTATGAGATATTTGAATTGAATTCAATTCAAATATCTCATAGGCCTGTTGTTCAGAACGAATCACGGAGCGGATGCATGAATAGCGAAAGCGGGATGGACCTGTCGCAGGCCGACCTGAGCCCCTGGCTGCACGGTCGTCCCTTTGCCGACGCCTGGGAGCAGTACGAGGAGGAAGGCTATGTCATTCTCCCCCATGTCCTGACCGCCGAACAGCTGGGCCGGCAGCGCGCTGCGCTGCAGCCATGGCTGGATGCCGACCAGCGAGGGCGCAACAATTTCGAAGGCGCGCAGTCCAACCGCATCTACGGCATGCTGGACAAGGATCCGGTCTTCGCCGACCTGATTTCCCATCCCCTGCAGCTCGCCTTTGCCGAACGCGAACTGGGCAGAAGCTGCCTGCTCTATGCCTGCCTGGCGATCAATCTGCTGCCCGGCGAAACCGTCCAGCCCTGGCATTTCGACGATAGCCATTGCGACCTGCCACGCCCGCGTCCGCCCCTTAGCCAGTCGACCTTCTGGTCGATCAGCGACACCACCGAGGACAATGGCGCAACCGAGATCATCCCCGGCAGCCACAAATGGGGCCGGGAAGAGCCTCGGGGCGCCAACCGCCCGGATGATTTTCAATCCCGCCCCCCGGGCGGCCAGCAGAATGACGACGGCGACCATCCGGACATGATCCGCGCAACCATGCCGGCGGGCTCGCTGATGATCGCCAAGGGCACCTTGTGGCACCGCGGCGGCGCCAACCGGTCCGATGCGCCGCGCCTGATCGTGACGCCGCAATTCTGCAAGGGCTGGTGCCGCCCGCTGGAACAGCAACTGCTCGCCGTTTCGCGGGAAAAGGCGGCCCGTTTGCCGAAACGCGTGCAGGAACTGCTCGGCTATAATATCCACCCGCCCTTCATGGGCTATGTCGATGGCATGCATCCGAGCCGGACATTGGCAAACGGGTCTGCCTGACGGCACCGCTGCATTTGCACTCTTTTCTTGCGAATCCGGGAATCTGCGTCTAAAGGGCTGGTTCTTTCCGAAACCATGCATATATCCGGACACAGTCAAATGGCTGACACCCGGAGTTTATGGTAAAACCGGCAAGATAGTTTAGGGAATCAAGCATGGCAAAAGTCAATCCAGGCGAATTCATGAATCAGGTCAAGGCTGAGACCAACAAGGTCGTCTGGCCTACCTGGCCCGAAACCGTCCGTACGGCGATCCTCGTGCTGATCATGACCACCATCTTGGGTATATTTTTTCTCGGCGTTGATTCGATTTTTAATGCGATTGTCGCCTGGCTCCTGAGCCTTGCGTAAGCGCCCCACACAGATTTTTTAGGTTATTCGCATGGCACGCTGGTATATCATTCACGCTTATTCGGGCTTTGAACACAAGGTCAAGGAAGCTATCGAGGCCGATGCCAAGCGGCTTGGCCTGACCGAACTGGTCGAGGATATCGAGGTTCCGACCGAGACGATCACCGAAGTGAAGCGCGGCAAGAAGATCCAGTCGGAGCGGAAATTCTTCCCCGGCTATGTGCTGGCGAAG
>TARA_R110002033_G_scaffold36119_7_pt1 | contig 17270 bp, 10 predicted proteins | sample TARA_R110002033 | Tara Oceans TARA_R110002033 (sample SAMEA4397051) | marine metagenome | biome: Polar Biome; feature: [SRF] surface water layer (ENVO:00010504); material: water (ENVO:00002006), including particulate matter (ENVO:01000060) such as... | depth 5 m
TTTGGAGCTGGGTTATAGGTTGCATTAAGTCCAGCATCTCCAAAAGCATTTATTTGGGGTAAATATTGAAGTTCAAATAGCTTTTGATTTGCATTCACTGAAAGACTGTCTAATTTAAATTGCGATGTAAATAAGGATTGCTTTTGATTTAAAGAATTCAATTGTAAATCAATAGTATCAAGGTTATATAGGGTTGTATCATCAATGCCAGACAATAAGATAAGCGCGTTAAAATTATTAAGGTACTCTCCTTGAAGGCGTTCGTAATCAATCTGACTGCTTTCCAAAGCTATTTCCAATAATTTTAAATCGATAAATTTATAAATTCCAGCATTCACTAATGGTTTCATTTGTTGGAGTTGATCTTCTATTATTTGAATAATTTTTTGTGTGTTCTCTTTTTGTTTTTGAACCTGAACACACAATATAAACTGATGCGTTACTACTTGCTGTAACTCAGCTTTTGTTAGTTGTCCTATGTTTTTATTTTGCTCCCTTAAGATGCTGGCTTTGTTTTCCTGCGCAGCGAAACGGGAATTGGTAAACAAGGGTTGGTTTATCGACATAAGCGCCTGAAATTGGCCACCATTAGTCGCTGCTAAATCTTGACCAATATAACTGGTACTCCCAGAAGGAAGCCATTGTAATTTATTTGTATTACCGTCTTTAGATAAAATAGGTGAAAATAATACATTACTATTTAAGTTAAGTTTGGCACTTTTGTAGATTGCTCGGTATTGCGCTAAATCTAAGTTAATAATCTGGTTGTTATTTTCTTGTTTTAGCAGCAATGGGCTACTTTTTTCGGCACTATCTAAATAGTATTGCAAACTGTTTTGCGAATAACCTGTATTATAAAAACAAATGAATAGAAAAAAAACAGGAATTAAACGTCTCATAGTATAAATGTCAAAAATAATAAAAGGCTGTCTTAAAAGTGTCATTCTGAATAAAAATGAGGAATCTATTGAAAATTAAATTGCTGATAATTAGGCAAATAAAATTTTTCGACTACGCTCAAAATGACAATCAAAACACTTTTAAGACAGCCTCTTGTTATTTAATTTGTATTAATCGTTATCTTCGGCATCATTTTCGGTCTTCATTTCTTTTTTAATCACCTTTCCTTCTGGAGAAATAGCCACTTCCATATCGGTATCATTTTTCTCCAAAGAGAATTCGTATACGGTTCCTTGTGCAGTTTCAGACAGTTCGGCTTCTTCAATATCATATCCAGCAAATTCAGTATCTAATGTTTTTTTAACGGCTGCTGGAATATCTGCTTTTTTTATTTCGTGCTCTGTTTCCATCCAAATTCCGGCTGAAGAGAAATTGGCCGAATACTCTTGGCCATTCATTTTAAATTCTGCTTCCCATTCTGTGTCATTTTCTTTGTCCCAGCTTACTTTTTTAGCGTTTGGAAATTTTTTCATAAAGGCCGCGTTAACATTGTTAGGAACGGTAGATTTTTGTCCACAAGCAGAAAAGGCAGCAAAGAGCATAGCAACTACTGATAATTTTAAGATTTTCATGATTTATTTTTTTAGTGAATAATTTATTTATTACCAAAGGTGCAACATGATTTAGAAGAAATATTGAATTTTTAGAAAGTCACAGTAAACGAGTGTTCATTTTTTAAGAAAGAATAACTTATGGTCCATGTATTGTGGTCTGCTATTTTTTTAACGATCGCTAATCCTAAACCATTACCTTGTGTAGAAGTACTCGATTTTGAAAAGCGATTAAAAAGGTCTTCTACTTTTAAATCCAATTTAGTTCCAGTATTGGTTATTTCTAGTTGATGCTCAGAAATAGTGATAGTTATTATTCCGTTTGTCACATTATGTTTAATGGCATTAAGCAATAAATTGCTTATCAATAATTCTGTAAGCCCATAATTGGCATTTACCATAATATCTTTTTGGAAAGACGTTTTAATGGTTATGTTTTTTTGCTCAGCCTGTTCTACAAAAAAATCTAATTGTTTTTCTATAACTTGTTGTATTGAAAACGTTTCGGTTTCATTATACTGGTCTGTATCAATCTTGGCAAGTAACAACAGATTTTTGTTAACCCTGCTAAGTCTTGAAATAGCATTATTTAGAGAGCTTAACAGTTCTGATTGTCCTGCTGTAATGTCTAAACGTTGAATGAGTGTATCAACTTTTGCTTTAAAGACAGCAATGGGCGTTTGGAGTTCGTGAGCCGCATTTTCAACAAATTCTCGTTGATTATTGTAGATGGCTAAATTGCGGTCAATTAAATCATTGATACTTTTATTTAATCGATTAAATTCTTCGATATTTGAATTTGTAAAATGAAGTTTACTATGTCTATCTATTTCAAAATCTTCAATTTGCTCTAAAGTCTGATAAAATGGATGCCACAGCCGTTGCGATAATTTTTTAGTAATAAGATACATGCCTAATATCAATAAAGCAATAAGGCTTAAAAACAGAAGAACGATGCTCAACATAAAATCTTCAGATTCAATCAAATTTACTTTAGCAGAAAACACAAAAGGTTTTTCTTCAATAGTAATAGGGGTGTTTAATTCTCTGTATCGGTCGTTTTCTTGTTCTGTTTTGTTAAAAGAAGTGCTATAAAATAGTGTGTCCTTTTTTAATTTATAGGGGTCTAGTATTTCAATGGTATTATTAAACCTGTTCCAGATTGGGATATCTTCAATCTTTAATTTTGAAATGGAATGTTGTATAAAATCGGACTTTTGAAGCATTAAGGTTTCGTCAACTTCATCGATATAAAATTTATTTGATAGAACGTAAAATAACGGCGCAACTATAACAAACAATAGTATTGAAAAAATGAGATAGGCGCGTTGTGTTTTATGTAATAATTTTTTATTCATCTTGCCATTTATATCCTAAGCCATAGACTGTTTTAATATAGTTTTTACTTTGCCTGTTTTTTAATTTCTTTTTAAGGTTTTTTATATGTGCATATACAAAATCATGATTATCGAGCATATCAGCCATATCTCCAGAAAGGTGTTCTGCAATGGCTTCTTTGGATAATACTCTGTTATCGTTTCCAATAAGAAATAGTAATAAGTCTATTTCTTTTTTTGTAATGTCAATAGTCGCATCATTAACCTTTACAACTTTAGAAAGTAAGTTAATTTGTATTTCGTTAAAGGTTATTATATTATTTCCATCAAATTTCTTTCGCCGTATTAAAGCTTGAATTCTCACCAGTAATTCTGATAGATGAAATGGTTTTACTAAATAGTCGTCTGCACCTAGATTAAATCCTTCGAGTCTGGTTTCTAAATTTTCTTTGGCCGAAATAATAATTACGCCATCCGTTTTGTTGAGTTTTTTTAACTGCTTTAAGAGTTCAAATCCATTCCCATCAGGTAACATGAGATCCAGCAAAACACAATCATAATCGTAGATTGAAATTTTATCCATTGCCGAGGAAAAATTCTTGGCCCACCCGCATACAAAGTCATTACCAGTCAAATAATCTTGGATGCTTTTCGCTAAGTCTGCCTCGTCCTCAATGAGTAAGATGTTCATGTTACAAAGCTACTTATGAATTTTGAATAAATATTGAATTTTAAAGGCTTTTCAAACAGGATGGACGGCACTCATAGCTAATTTATTACATTTAAATGGACAATGGAACCCATCCGATGTTGTTCGGGTAGTTTGTAACCCTTATTGGTTGATATAAAATATCCCTAAAGATTTGTAAATTATGTTTTGAATATTAAGTCATATATTTAAAGGGAACTATAAAATATTCAATATAAAACGAATAATAATTTTATAATATTCGTATTCTTGTAATTATTGTTAAAAGATTTTTGAAAGTGTTGTTTTTCCTTTTTCACATAAGTTTAATTAAATTTAATTTAAATTTGAAGCCTAGTATATTACTTACCGCAATGATCTTTTTATCAATTATCAGTTGTGGTAAAAACCATGTGCAAACTCTACCAAAAAATATTTCAGAGTCAGACGCTTTGCAAATACATGTTAATCCATTAGAACAGAACCTTCTTGACAATTCAACTGTTTTTGATGTTATTAAATATTCTACGGAGCAATTAGATAATACAAATGGGCTTTCAAACAGTTCTGTAAACACTATTTTTCAGGATTCTGAAAATTTATTATGGATCGGTACCTGGGACGGGTTAAACAGATATGATGGTAATGGTTTCAATATTTTTAGACCTGAATTGGATAATGAAAACAGCCTTACAAATCAGGTAATCCTTAAAATTGACGAAGATAGTACTGGACATATATGGGTATTAACCATGCACGGCATAAACAGATACGACAAAAAATCAAACACATTTAAGAGATATTATTTTTCTAGAAAGGATAAACCTCCTTTTTCGGAATCAGAATTTAATATGGCTCTTGATGGTTCCAAAACAGTCTTTTGTGCCGTTAAAGACTGGGGAATTGGTTACTTTAATGGTGATGATTTTCAATTGTTAAAAATTAATAATCTTCCAAAAAATGCTGTTAAAAAGATGGCATTCACACCAAATGGCACATTACTTCTACTATTAGATAATAATGAACTTTATTCCTTAAATATAAAAACCAATAAGGAAGGTGTGAAAATAGTTTCTCAAGTAAAACGGGTTTTAACAAGCGTAAGAGATTTTGGAATACTGTCTCAAAACAAAATGTGCTTTATTAGTGTTTCTGGGAATTCTATATTATATTCATTTAAAGACGGCACTGAGTATCCGGTTAATGAAAAAAATATTAAAGGGATCATTTCCAAAACCAAAGAAGGTCAATTGCTATATAATGATTCAGGATATTTTGTTATTGACAGTTTAGGAAGAATAATTAATGATTCATGGATTAACAATCTAAAGAACCAAAAGATTACAACATTATTTCAAGGAACTGAAAATATTATCTGGACAGGGACCGATGGCGATGGGCTTTTTAAAATGTACCCGCTTAAAAAAGTATTTAATCTTATTTCTAAAGCACAGGTTCCTGAGATTGAAGGAGGTATTGTTAGGGTGTTTTTAGAGATAAATGGAAATTCTTTTTGGGTAGGAACCAAAGGAAAAGGGGTATTTCGCTTTCCTCCTAAATTCTATTTAAATCCGAGCGAACCATTAAAATATCAAATTTTCAATGAAAACAATAGCTCAATTAACAATTCGGTATTCTCTCTTTTTAAAGGAAAAGACGATCTTATTTTTGTTGGTACAGATGGAGAAGGAATTAATATTTTTGACTTAAAAAAATCAAAGCTTATTGGTTGGTCTGAAATTTCTGGAACTAAGTTATGCAGTTATTTTAAGTCCACGTATACAATTTATCAAGATGAAAGTGGATTTATTTGGTTAGGCACGAATGGATATGGAATGATTCGTTTTAAAATTTCACGTGAAAGAGAGAATTTAAAAATAAGTGAATTTAAGCAATATTTAGCTGCAAATGGAGTAAATAAATCTTTAAGTAGCAATATTATTTTTTCAATAGTTCCCAAAAACAATAAGGAACTTTGGATTGGCACAAGATTAGGAGGATTAAATCTTTTTAATAAGGAAACCAATAGATTTAAAACATTCAAAAACAGAAAAAACGATCCACAAAGTCTATCAAATAATGATATTTTATGTCTTCATACTGATTTAGAAAAAAGACTTTGGATAGGAACGAGTTTTGGTTTGAATGTACTTGAAGAATTTAATGACGGTGAAAAGCCTAGGTTTAAAAACTTTACAGTAAATGACGGGCTTCCCAATAATACAGTCCACGGTATTATTTCAGATAAAGAATCCAATCTTTGGATAAGCACAAATTTTGGGTTATCAAATTTTGTATTCAATAAGTCAAAATTTATCAACTATACTAAAAATGAAGGATTGCAAAACAATGAATTTGCAGATGGTGCTTTTTATCAAAATGATAGTACAGATTTTGTTTTTATGGGAGGAATTAAAGGCTTTAATTATTTCTTGCCTTCTAAAATAGAAGAATCCCAAGCTATACCGGATATTCTTATAGATAAAATTAGTGGTCAAAATCAAGAAGTTCCATATTATCAAGGACTTGTTGTTTCACCAAATTCAAAAACATTTCCATCTATCGTTTTAGAACATAATCAAAACTTTTTTGATGTTGAATTGGCAGCTTTAACTTATATAAACAGCGAAAAGTGTCAATATGCCTATAAACTAGATAATTTTGACCAAGATTGGAATACCATTAACAATAGAAAAATTATCTCCTTTACCAATGTGCCAAAGGGATCTTATTCTTTGTGGATTAAATGGTCTAATAGCGATGGTGTTTGGAGCAATAAAGTTCATGCGATTGATATTAAAATCAAACCTGTTTACTGGCAATCAAATTTGGCAATATTGATTTATTTTATCTTATTGTTTCTTTTTTTACTTTTTGTGTGGAGCTATTTTAACAAACAGTATAAATTAAGGCAAAATATACTTTTTCAAAAACGAGAAGAAGAAATTCATCAAAATAAACTTGATTTTTTTACAAATATTGCCCATGAATTTCAAACACCTTTAACCTTGATAGTGGGGCCCGTGCAAAAACTTGCTGAATTTGAAAATCTGGGAGAGCGAAGCAAGAAGTTTATAAATATGATCCAGAGAAATTCATCGAGACTCCTGTTTTTAACGCAACAATTGCTCGAATTTAGAAAAGCTGAATACGATTATTTGGAAGTTACAGTAAAACAGTTTGATTTGGTTAATTTGATTGAGCAAATAGCAGAGTTGTTTGATGAATGGGCATTGGATAAGAATATTGAGTATGATTTAGAGTTGCCAACTGAGTTGGTCGGTTGGTATGATAAGGATAAAATTGAAAAAATAATTTTTAACCTGTTGTCCAATGCGTTTAAATATACCCCTAAAGATGGTAGCATTAAACTACAGTTTAACATTCAAGGCGATGAAATAAAGACACTTTCTATTAAAGTATCCAATTCTGGAAAGGGTATTTCCAAAGAGAAACTAGAATCATTATTCGATAAATTTTTTCTTACAGATACCAAAGATAAAGGGGATACCAATTTGTTTAGAACAGGTATTGGCTTGGCATATATTAAAAAACTGGTAACGGTGTTAAGAGGAGACATCAATGTCTCAAGCAAGCCAAATAAAGCCACTGTTTTTTCAATTATGCTCCCTTGCAGTAAGGAATCATTTAAAGACAATGAAATAGATATAGGGGGAAGCCAAATCTTGATTTCAGATTATCTTAAAAATATACTTGACGAAACGCCTAATGGCTCTGAGGATGTATTAAATAAAATGTCATCACTTGAAGCTTTTTTAGAAAAACGCAAAGTGATAATGATTGTTGAAGATGAGAGAGAAATTCAATTATTTTTAAATGAATTATTAAAAGAAAAGTATAAAATCATAATAGCCAACAATGGATTTGAGGCCTTGGAAAAGATGAAAAAGGAAATTCCAGATATCATTATTACTGATGTTATGATGCCTGTAATGGATGGCATAGAACTTTGTAAAAAAGTTAAAAACGAGAATAGAACATGCCATATACCTATAATAATGCTTACTGCAAAAAGTTCTATTTTGCATCGTATTGAAGGATTGGAAAGTGGAGCAAACTCTTATATTCCAAAACCATTCCATCCAAATCATATACTTGTTAGAGTGCAAAAACTTCTAGAAGAAAGGGAGCTTATTTTAAAACATTTGACTCAAGATACATTTATAGAAAACATTAAAAATCTTGAAGTACATAATGATGATAAGGAGTTATTGCTAAATGTTATAGACTTAATACGCAATAATATAGAAAACGACAACTTGCAAAGCCTGTTTATTGAAGAAAAGTTGGGGATCAGTAATTCACAATTATATAGAAAGATCAAACAAAACTTTGGTTTCTCTCCTGGAGATCTAATTCGAACAATTAGGTTAAAGTACGCTGCCGAATTATTGCGAAAAAGCAATTACACAGTTTCAGAGGTATGTTACCAATCTGGTTTTAATAACCGTTCTTACTTTTATAGGGAGTTTAAAAAAATGTATAGCAGTACCCCTAAAGATTATCAGCTCAATAATAATTCAACGAAAATTTAAGAATAACCTATTTTAAAGCCCTTAAAACAAGTTTATTGGCATGTAGTGTACACTTTTGATGAAATAGTGCACACTATTTGGTAGGTCTCCCATATATCTTTATCAGGTGATTTTTTAATCATATCCAAAAAACAAACATTAACTAATTCAATTCATTTAATTATTTAGAATCATGAAAAAAACGACTCAAACTACAAATCAATTAAAAATAAAAAAGCTCCTATTATGAAAAAAAATATTCTTTATAAGATATTCTTATTGTGCGTAATATTATCTGGAAGCACTTTGTTTGCTCAAACAGTAACAGGCATTGTTTCAGATAATACCGGGCCCATACCGGGCGTAAATGTTATTATAAAAGGAACCTCATCAGGAACAGCAACTGATTTTGATGGAAACTATACTTTGGAAAATGTTAATCCCAATGCCGTTTTGGTTTTTAGTATGATTGGCTATGCAACTAAAGAGGTCTCTGTTAATGGACAAACCCAAATTAACGTCGTATTATCTGAAGATATGGAAGCATTGGATGAGGTGGTGCTTGTGGGGTATTCATCTAGAAAAAAATCTACCTTAACGGGAGCTGTTTCTGTAGTGGATATGGGAGACCTTGAAAAAACAAGGGTGGCGTATGTTACACAGGCTCTGCAAGGACAAATTGCTGGTGTACAGGTAACATCCAGTACGGGTGCGCCTGGAGATCCTATAGAAGTGCGCATTCGTGGAGAGGGCACTATTGGAAACAATAATCCTTTATATGTAATAGATGGTATTCCTTCTAGAGATATTAGTTTTTTAAATCAAGCGGATATAAAATCAATGACGGTTTTAAAAGATGCTTCTGCAGCGGCCATATATGGTTCAAGAGCGTCTGGTGGCGTGGTGTTGATCACAACAAAAAGTGGACAAGAGGGAAAAATAAGTTTTGAGGCAAACTATTATACAGGGCTACATTATGCGTCTAATCTTCCAAATATGTTGAATGCAGATCAGTATATGAATACTGTTGAAAAGGCTTGGAATAATTCTGACAGAACAGGAACAAACCCTTATACTGCGGATAAAGGAAGGGCTGATTTTTCTGATACTAATTGGCTTGATGAATTATTTGAAACCGGAAAATCGCAAAACTTGCAATTTACAGCAAGTGGAGGAAGCGATAAAGTCCAGTTTTTAATGTCGTTGGGTTATTATGGTCAAGATGGTATTGTAATATTTGATAACGATAAATACAAAAGGTTAAGTTACAGAACCAATCTTAATGTTGATTTAACAGATCGCTTGAAAATTGGAACCAATCTTCAGTTAACATATGCCACACAGGATAAATTATCCTCAAAAGGCGATGCTCCAGGTATCATTAGGCATGCCTTATTAAGACCACCTGTTATTGGGGTTTATAAAGATGTTAATGACCCGACCTATTCTCAAAGAGATCCTTTTACAGATTTGCCTTTTTATCTACATAATGATAGAGATAATGGAGGCTGGGAAAGTGATAAATATGAATGGACATCAAACCCAGTAGCATTGGCTTATTTTACAGATGATGTAAGAAAGGATTTTAGAACATTTGGAAATGTTTATGCTGAATATTCCTTTTTAAAAGATAAGGAACTAACCTTTAGGACCAACGTTGGTATTGATTTATCATTTATTCACAATAAAACATTTGGTGAGAATTTTGGGGACGATGATGGCGGTGGAAATGCAACTGATCAAGGATCGGGAAGACAAAACCGTCCAAATAATTTGAATGAAGAACGAGGTGAAGCACGTACCATTACATTTAACAACACCCTTAATTATGTAAAAACCTTAAATGATAAACATGATATTAGTGCTTTGATAGGTACGGAATATATTGATAATTTCAGTTCGTCAATTGGAGCAAGCAGGGCACGTTTTGATAATACGGATAGCACCTTTAGATATATTGATTATGGTGGCACGGAAGCCGATTTATGGAATGGCGGAAGTGCTTCAGAATGGGCATTGTTCTCTTTGTTTGGTTCTGCCTCTTATGTATATGACAATAAATACATGGTTACAACCAATATAAGAGCGGATGCTTCATCCAGATTTTCAGAAAAAAACCGATGGGGTTATTTTCCTTCTATTTCTGCTGGATGGAAAATGTCTGATGAAGACTTTTTAAAAGGCGTTTCTTGGTTATCAAACTTGAAATTGAGAGCGGGTTGGGGTAAATTAGGAAATCAAGAGATTGACAACTATGCCTTTTTAACTTTAATCAGTCAAACAGATGGTAAGGTTGTGGTTAACCGTTATGGAAATGAAGATCTAAAATGGGAAAGTTCAGAATCTACAAACATTGGTATTGATATGGGTTTCTTAAATAATAAATTGACAGCTTCTGTCGAGTATTATGTAAAAAACACATCAGATATTTTATTGCCAATTGGATTGCCAAGTATTGTAGGTGATGTGTCCCCTACTATTGTAAATGCTGGTGAAGTAAGTAACAAAGGGTTCGAGTTTTCATTAAACTATAGAGAATCAAGTAAAGAATTTAAATACAGTGTAAATGCAAACTTAGGAACTGTAATAAATAATGTTGAAAAATTACATCCTAACGTACCAAATCTTGTGGGGGAAGTTACAAGAACACAAGTTGGGCAACCGTTAAATGCCTATTACGGCTATAAAATGATTGGTATCTATCAAAACCAGGCCGAAATAGACAGTTATTTAAGTGGAACATTGAATCCTAGCGTTAAACCTGGTGATATTAAATTTCAGGATATAAATAATGATGGAATAATCAATTCTGATGACAGAAAATTTCTTGGAAGCCCAATACCAGATTTAACATATGGAATATCATTTTCATCATCTTATAAAAACTTTGACTTTTCATTCCTTTTTCAAGGTGTAGAAGGCGTTGATAGGTATAATGACTCTAAGAAAATATTAGATTATGATACGCGTCCATTTAATTATACAACCAATATTTTAGGGGCTTGGGATGGCGAAGGTAGTAGTAATACCATACCAAGAGTTGCATTTGAAGATAACGGTAGCAGTAAAGTGTCAAGCATTTTTGTTGAGGACGCATCTTATTTACGTCTTAAAAATATAGAGTTTGGCTATACAATAAATGGTATAAAGGGAGTTCAAGATATCCGTCTTTACGTATCTGGTCAAAATTTATTTACGACAACTAACTATACAGGTATGGATCCTGAGTCTACAGATTTAATAGACAGAGGAACGTATCCATCCTCGTCATCTGTTTTGTTTGGTTTAAATGTTAAATTTTAAAAAGCATTAATTATGAAAAATATATATAATAGTTTAATCGCAATAGGTATCATGATTACTTTTGTGAGTTGTAATGATGAGCTAACAAAAGAACCAATAGGCCTTCTTACTTTAGATCAAATAGATGCTACTCCTACAATAACAACTCTGGAGTCTTCTGTAAGTTCGTCCTATCAACTTCTGGCAAGCACCTTGAATCTTATAGGTGAGTGGAATTGGGACGGAGGAGCCGTACTAAGAAATGATTTTATTTTACAAGACATCGCTGCTAATGACATGAACAAGAAATGGAATCCAGATGGTGATCAAGCTTGGATGGATGAATTAAGTAACTTTAGTTTTACGGCCGATAACGGTGCTTTTAATGGAATATGGCTTTATGATTATGAAGGCATTAACAGAATAAACCTTGCCATAAGTTATTTAACAAATCCCGATATAACCCAAGCAGTTGGTATTGCTGATGCTCGTAAGAGTCAATTATTGGGAGAAGCCTATTTTTTAAGAGCTTTCTATTATTTTGATTTAGTGAACAATTTTGGTGATGTGCCACTTTTAACGGTGCCATTAAAATCATTTATTGAAGCTTTTGATGTTGCAATACGGGTGCCTGCTACTGAAATTTGGGGACAGATAAATTCAGATTTATCAGAGGCAAAATCATTATTGCCAGATTCAAAATACCCATCTCCATCTGAACCTTGGAGAGCTTCAAAAGGGGCCGTTATTGCATTGCAAGCCAAAGCTGCTTTATATAATGAAGATTGGGCAGGAGTCATTAGCCTTGTATCTGAATTGGATGCCCTTGGTTTTTATAGTTTGAATGCTAATTATTTTGACAGTTTTGATGTAACTAAAGAGTTTTCTGAAAACGAAGTGATTTTTGCTTACGACCATATATCAAACCAGAATCCAAGAAATGGGAATGGTTTGTGTGCCTTAATTGGCTGGGGCTTTATAGCGCCGAGTGCAGACTTTATAAATGCTTTTGAGGCCAATGACCCAAGATTGTTATATACCGTAGATGTAGCCAATCAGAATGTTTCAAAATTACTGGGCAATACGGTTGGTGACAACAAAGGAAATGATGATGCCCCAAGTAACAAGATTTATATACGTTTTGCTGATGTATTACTTTGGAAAGCAGAAGCTCTTAATGAAACAGGAGATTATGATGGTGCTATTGCTATAATTAATCAAGTAAGAGAACGGGCCAGAACTACAATAACAGCAGACGGTTCTATTGTTCCTCTAGGAACTTTAGCAGACAGACCAAGTTCAACCGATAAAACCCAAATAAAAGGTTGGTTAATGTCTGAAAGACGCGTTGAATTAGGGTTTGAATCTCAAAGATTTAATGACCTAAAAAGATGGGGAACCGCAAAAGCTGTGTTAACAGGTCTTGGAAGAAATTTTCAAGACAAAAATTACTTATATCCAATTCCTCAAGGGGAAGTTGATAAGTCGGGAGGAACAATCACGCAAAACGCTGGTTATTAACCAACCTTTCACAATAGTAGATTTTTTGAATTTAGTTTAGTTTTTTTAAAGAGAAGTAGTTATTTTATTGATTGCTACTTCTTTTTTATGGTAACTGAATAAAGATATTTTCCTTTTTACCCTTCAATAATAAATTAAATATGACAGATATTGCAATTCGACATAAACAAAACCCTTTATTATCTCCCAAAGATCTAAAACCTAGTAATCAGTATATGATTATTGAGTGTTTGCTTAATCCGGGAGTATTTGAGTTTAATGGAAAAATAGGACTTCTAGTTAGGGTTGCAGAACGGACTGTTCAAAAAGAAGGTGTGCTTTCTGTCCCTATTTATAATAACGTTGGTAAAGTTGAAATATTGGATTTTAAACTTGATGATCCAAAATTAGACGCCTCTGACGCCAGAGTAATCAACTATAATGGAAAAGATTATTTAACAACAATATCCCATCTTAGATTACTTTTTAGTGAGGATGGTGTTATATTTAAAGAAGATAAAAAATATCCTTCACTTTTTGGAGAAGGAGACTATGAATCTTATGGAATTGAAGATTGTCGAGTATCAAAAATTGATGACACCTATTATTTAACCTATACCATGGTTTCTTCCTATGGTGTTGGTGTTGGTTTAAGAATCACAAAAGATTGGAAGCATTTTGAAAAAAAGGAAATGATTTTTAGTCCTCACAATAAAGATTGCGCCATTTTTGAGGAGAAAATCAACGATAAATATTATGCTTTGCACAGACCAAGCAGTCCTGAATTAGGAGGAAATTATATTTGGTTGGCCGAATCACCGGATGGGGTTCATTGGGGAAATCATAAGTGTATTGCAAAAACCCGTGAAGGAAAATTTGATAGTAAACGACTTGGTGCAGGAGCAGCGCCGATAAAAACAGATAAAGGTTGGCTGGAAATTTATCATGGTGCAACTAAAGAGAACAGATATTGTTTAGGTGCCCTTTTATTGGATTTAAAAGACCCTTCTAAAGTTATTGCACGTTCTAACGAACCTATTATGGAACCCATTGCTACTTATGAACAAACTGGCTTTTTTGGAAACGTAGTGTTCACAAATGGACACATTGTTGATGGAGACACCATCCAAATGTATTATGGGGCATCCGACGAACATGTATGTTTAGCCAACTTTTCAATTAACAAAATATTAAAAACACTAGGGCAATAATGATAGATTTAGCAAGAGTAGGGTTAAAGGATTTTACAAGAAGCGCGAAAATATTAATAATTACCAATACAATTTATGCCTTTGTGTTACCAGTCATAGATATTTTCGTGGCATCATATATCATGCGGAATTCAAATGACCCTTCCAAAGTTATTTTATATCAATTGGCCATTTATGTGGGGATTCCTATTACATTTTTTATCAATGGATATTTGTTGAATAAAGTAAACATTAAAAGCTTATTCTCACTAGGAATGTTGCTTAGTGGCGTCTCCATGGTTTTTATGATGTCATTAAATGAAATTAATTATCTTGGATTAATAGCGGCTGGTTTAATTATGGGTATGTCGTTTGGGTTGTATTGGGCGAACCGGGATTATTTGGTGCTTTCAACTACAAAAGATAGAACACGGAACTTTTACTATGGACTGGAAACGTTTATTTATACCATTATAGCATCAACAGTACCCGTGCTCATTGGATGGTATTTAATGAACGAAAATGGCGATTCGGGTATAGGCTCTAATGAAGCTGTCAATTCCGGTTACAGAGTCATAACAACCATCGTTTTTATAATTACCATTCTTGCATCTATAGTGTTCCATTTTGGAAAATATGAAAAACCAAAGAGCGAAAAATTTCTCTATTTTAAATTTCACAAGCTCTGGAAAAAAATGATTCAGCTATCCATATTAAAGGGATTGGCACAGGGCTTTATAGTAACGGCACCAGCTATGCTAATGATGAAATTCTTTAATTCTGAAGGTGCCTTGGGATCCGCTATTTCCATTGGAGCAGTAATTGCGGCAGTCATTATGCTGCTGTTAGGTAAATATTCAAAACCTAAACACCGCTTGATTATTTTTAGTATCGGATTGATATCCTTTTTTCTGGCTTCTTTTTTCAATGGACTGTTGTTTAATTCAACCGGCGTTATCCTATTTATGTTCTTGTTATTAATTGCCAGACCAATTTTAGATATTGCTTATTTTCCAATTCAATTAAAAGTCATTGATGTCTTATCAAAAATTGAGAACAGAAACGAGTTTTCATATATTTTAAATCATGAATTCGGATTATTTATAGGACGTTTTATCGGCGCCAGTACATTTTTAGTGATTGCTTTTTTATAAATACAGATATTGCTTTAAGATATGCTTTGTTGATTATAGGAATACTTCAATTGCTTTCTATAATTATCGCTAAACAACTTTTAAAGCAACAAGAAACATTGGAAAATGAAACTTTGGAAAAAGGAACAGTAGATAAAGAAAGAGTATTTAGTAAAACTGTAATCCCACAAGAAAATGCATAAAATAAATTACCTCATAATTCTACTGGTTGGCCTCGTTTTTAATTCATGTAAAACCGAGCCATCTAAATTTATAATAGAACACCCAATCAATCAGCTTCAACTGAGCAGAATTGATTCCATGCCCAATTTCCCCAAACCATTTAAAATACTGGATTTTAAAAATTTGGCAAAAGGATTTGATTCATTGGTTTTTGATGATACGCAAACAGGTGATTATTGGCCATTAATATGGAAGGATGATTCCCGTAAAAATTACGACCAAGAAACCTTTGGAATCTACACGGCTATGGGAGATTTAAGGCAAGGGACAGAACATTACAACGGTATTTTTCATGAATCATTGGCAACCATTGGCTCTGTATTTGGTGCGACACTAGTTGGTGTTGATAAGTCAAATCAAAACGGAAAAAATTATGTTGCTATGTTAAAGAATTATTTTAATTCTAATACTAACTGGAACATTGTAATGAACAACACCAGCCCTGAAGTAGCTTTATTAGGGGGAGGTTACGGTAGGGATTGGTGGTACGATGTCTATCCAAATGTATTATTTTATGGAGTGGCAAATTTTTATCCTGAAGAAAGGGATTATTCTGAAATTATGCGCTCGGTTGCTAATAAATTTTATGAAGCGGATTCTATATTAGCAAGTAATTACGCGCATTCCTTTTTTGACTATGCCACCTTAGAACCCAAAGATAATTGGATTTGTAAGCAAGAAGATGTGGCCGCAGGCCATGCCTACGTATTGTACTCAGCCTATCAAAAATTTCACGACCCAAAATATTTAAAAGGAGCCAAATCTTCACTAGAAGCGTTGTTGGCACAAAAGGACAATAGGTTTTATGAAATATTAATGCCCTTTGGGGCCTATGTGGCAGCACGTTTAAATGCTGAAGAAGGAACTAATTATGATTACAATAGAATTCTTGAATGGACTTTTAACGGCACACCAGAATGCAGGGAAGGATGGGGCGTCCTGCTTGATAATTGGAATGGTTATGATGTGTCGGGAATCGTTGGAAGTACTGTAGATCATGGTGGATTTGGTTTTTTGATGAATACCTACGATACGATGTGGCCCTTGGTGGCCATGGTTAGATATGATCAGCGGTATGCCACTATGATTGGAAAGTGGATGTTGAATGCAAGCAATGCCTTGAAATTTTTCTATCCCTATGAAATGCCTGATGAACATCAAACCATACCAGAACAAAAGCAATATACCAAGGGCGTGATAGCTTATGAAGGGCTCATTAAAAAAGCTCATTTTGTAAAATATGAACATATAGAAGCTCCTGTTGCCATTGGAGATGGGCCGCATTGGGTAAAAGGAAATCCAGACGTATCTCAATTTAGCGTTTATGGAAGTGGACATGTGGGTATTGCGGGTTCTATTATTTCAAAGACAACTATTGAAAATATCCTTCAATTAAATTTATTGGCAACCGATTTTTATCGTAGCGAAGCTTTCCCTTCTTTTTTATATTACAATCCTAATTCAGAAGCTAAAGAAGTCACAATTTCTGTCGGTGATAATCTATTAAAAATATATGATGCTTTACAAAGAGCCTTTATTGCTGAGAATATAAAGGGTAATTTCAAATTTAGTGTAGCGAAACAGCAAGCTTCCTTATTAGTATGGGTGCCTCAAGACGCTGCTATAACTGTAAAGAATGGTAAATTATATGCTAACGATGTTATAATAGATTACAGATATTCTATCCCAAACTAATACGTTTAAAAATGACTAAACTATCAAAGGAAATTAGCATTATTCTTTTCACATATCTTTTAATTTTCATTGGAATCAATGGATGGAGTCAAAGTATCAATCTAAAAGTAATTGGAACTAAAGAACAAGGATTTAATGTAGATATTTATAATGGCA
>TARA_R110002033_G_scaffold171200_1_pt1 | contig 17247 bp, 5 predicted proteins | sample TARA_R110002033 | Tara Oceans TARA_R110002033 (sample SAMEA4397051) | marine metagenome | biome: Polar Biome; feature: [SRF] surface water layer (ENVO:00010504); material: water (ENVO:00002006), including particulate matter (ENVO:01000060) such as... | depth 5 m
GAAAACTCACTCCAGAAATGCGACTGTTTTCAGGGAGAAGGTCACAGTGCTCGCGTGTCGGCTTTTCTGGATTTTCTAAAGCAGGCATTCCCTAATGGAACGCCGGATGAACTGGCAGTTTACATTGGCAGATAACGGTCTACTCCACACGGAGGCACGCTCTTTTAAAACTTCGGCTGTTCGGAGACACCGCTCCCTCTTGCTCCTAAAGCATGTTTAGGAACAGTTCTTAAGATGGTTCGGTCTCGAAAGAAGTGCGTAACAATTGCCATATTCATTGTGAGTTTTTTTTAACAAAGAAACGTCCCAAGAACGGCACCCGTAAGGGAATACTCCGTTGAGTCGTCTGTAATTTTCCCACTGAGAAATATTGTAAATCCTGCGCTTCCGTTTGCCGTCATGTGGATGGACAAGCCTTTTTGGAAGGTTACGACGGCGTTCCCACGGTTGTCAGATAATGATACATCGATCCCGGCGGTTGACAGCATTGCCGTCCAATAAGTTGCGTTGCCAGTTTTAAACGCGACAACGATTGTATTGTTGATGCTGTTTTGGCTTGTGGTAACGGTTTCACTGTTGGGTGTTATTGAAGTTGTTTGAGCTTCCCCACAGGATTTCTGATTGTCGATTGTTGTTTGTGCATCCGCGACAGAAGCAAATGTTAGTGTAAAAAAGATAACAAGAACAATTTTTCTCATAATTACCCTACATCGCTTGCAAACATTTAAAATAAGACGAAATCAGAGAACAACATATGCTGCCCTGTTTTGAGCCAACAGAGCAGCATATTCAGGTTTATTCTTCCGTCGAGAAATAGAGGTTGTTGATTCGGAACAACAGTTGACTTGAATGTGTGTCGGAAAACAAATCAACCTTAAAATTCATGGCTGATCCGGTGCTTGTTGCGGGTTGGCTCGCCAAAAACCAGTCTTCTATTTGTTGTGCGACAGCAATGGCCTCGGCAGGGGGGCTTGACGGGTCGATGATTGTGTCCACAGGTTGGAGCAGATTAATGGGCAAATAGGTTTTAGGTAATGTGGTGATGGACGGTGCCACGCTGTAGGAGTACCCGCCATTCATTCCCAGTTTTAAGGTTCCGCTAGCAACTTTAAACAGGTCAGAGAAAAATGCTGACATATAGTCTGTGACTGAGCTGCCAGTTACCGGGACTATCTGTTTTAAAGCATAATTAGGCCAGGTAATTGTTGGGAGGATCGGATCGCTGAATGTTACCTCAGGCGTTTGATAGAGAAAAACGTTATTCGTCGTAACATCCCCTGTTTCTTCGCTCGGAGTTAAAAGGGTGTTTCGTTGCGTGAAAAGGGCTGAACGGGCATTTTGATAAACCATCACATTTAAATCTGCCAGTGAAACCGTCCGGTTGGTTTCTTGCAAAGCCTGTTCAAAGGTTAAGGGCGTCGCTTCGTCTTCCTGGTTATTTTGGCGTGCTGGATAACTATAGGCCAGAATTACCCCGCTGGGTGGTGAAGAAACAAGCGTGGCGGTATATTGATCGGCAAGAATCTCTATCACCGGGGGCGACAACGTTACACTTCCGTTGCCGATAGTGCCATTTTCTGCCGAATAGGTAACAGGAATGTCGTCAATACAAACGTTACGAAGACAAACCATGGCATTTCCATCTGCATCTGCTTCAAGCTTTGTATCGAACGTCAGCGGTGTGGATTGAACTATAATGTCTGCGTTCATCATCATATCGGCAGAAAACTGATCAGAGTAGGCTGCCGCAACGGCCGTGAGGCGTGATTGCAGGGCGCTCACAGCAGCCGTTGCCTTGTCAATGAGAGTTTGATCCGTCGTTTGAGCATTGATCTTGACCAGATAGGCATCCAGATCGGCACTGATCGTTGCATAGTTGGTTACAAAGTCCGCCAATGTGTTGAACAGGGCGCTTGTTCCGGTTGTGCTGTCAGAGAGGGTATTGTTTCCGTCGCTATTGAGTGTGATGGTAATCGAAATATCGTCTTGTGCTGCGGCGGCATAATTATAAGTAAAGCTATAATCCCAGGTTGCCAATTGTGATGGTGTTAAATCTTTGGTGGACAGGCCATTCATTGCATTGGCTGGGAGTGCTGTCTGAGTTTGAACGGTTGGCGGAATTGGCAGCGCGCGGTTAAGAACCGGTATGTCTTGGGCACCAAGTTTATTTGGTGTGATTGGATTAATGAAGACCAGCCAACTGGTATCGACATAGTCCTTTATGCCAGGCACAAGCGCATTGTCGAATGCCATATGCGTGATTTGATATGACATGTTGAGCCCGATATAGGATTGGGTATCGACATTTTTTGTCGTCAGGTTATAGGCCAACCTTGGTGCATTTTTCTCGACGTCTGCTAAGGGAACGGTCGCCGATGACAAGGTGAAATTCTGGTTTGAATCTGTATCAGAACCGGTTGTCGATGTGCCCATAGGTTGGCCAAACAGATAGGGTGGCCCGCCATCGCCAATGGTGTCCGCGCCGCTGACATCATCAAGCCTGAAAACAATCACAGTTCCGGCATCAAATGCAGAGCCGAGGGTCGTAAGCAACTGCTGTTTCATACTGTTTTGAGCGGCAGCAATAGTTGAAGCATCAGTCGCCGAGTTCGAGAGAATTGCTGTTGTTGTCGCACTAATGGCATCGGCGAAGTTCTGTTTTGCTGTCAGGATCGCACCTAGCATTCCGTCTTCTAGCGGATCTTCTGTGCCATTCAGTTGATCAAGGATGAAAGCATGAGGTGCATATGTTGCAGACAGGAATTTGTCGAGAGCATCGAGACAACTTGAAAACCAAAGATTGAGGTCGATGCTGCTGAAGTCGACAATTTGTTGCGACTGGCCTCCGCCATTTGAGTACATGTTGAGCGTAACCGTGCCGCTCTGGAGCGACGTCGAGATTGGCAGGGGGGCATAATATCCTGCATCGGGGGCAATTTTAAAATAGATGCCGGTCTCACTCGATGTACCAAAACGAACGGCATAAATCTGATCTGTCTGAGACGAGGTTCCGCTTGTTGCCGGAGACAAGCCGGCTCCCGTTCGCATCGCCCAGCTATCCGTTTGTAGACATGTTTCAAGGGCGGTTGCAAAGGTGGTGTAACTTGTTGGTTGTGCAGGGTCGGAATTGTTTGCAAATGGCGGAATGGACGTTGTAACGGAGAGCCCGTCCTGAATGCCTGCAATAAGGGGTTCAACCAAAATCGGGTTGCGCGCCAAGGTCAGGCTGACATCAAGTTCTATCAGATTTTTGCTGACAATATCATCAATTGATACCGCCAGAACCAGTGTTGTTTGCGGTGCGTTGGCAGGAAGCTTACCATTGGTAATATAATCCTGTAAAAATACGATACATTCAGAGACGAAATCTCGAACAATTTGCGACTGGCTGTCGTCCAGGACCTTATCTGGCTCGTTTAGCAGAGAATTGGTGACTGTCATTGTCACGGCGTTCCCGCTAACGCCGGTTACGCCAAGCCCCGAATAATCCTGATTGAGCTGAAAATAAATGGATTGATACGTTGCCAGATCCTGTGTGGCGACATCGAGGGACTGACCGTCGGGATCATAAGCCTGAGCATCAAGGGCCAGATTGAAGTTCAAAGACGGTGCCCCGGCATCACCAGAATAAATATAGCTGTATTTGGTTTTGGGCCAAAGTGCGATGCCCGTCAGTCTGTCAATATAGCGTAGTGTTGAAGGAGGATTATTCAGCGCACCTGTATAGGTCGACGGTGCCAGATCAAACGGTGTAACCGTAATATTCCCGTAAAGGTCTTGCCATCTAAGTGCGATGGAGGCGTAACTTCCTATTCCAATATACGGGTTGTCACTGGCGGATGGTAATCCGGTCGCCGGTGTGGCAGGGGCAGGATTAATTTTGGCAAAGGGCAAGCTACTGCCAGCAAATCCGAGCACCTGGGAATAATTATATGTATTTGTATCAGCTAGCGCTGAGAGGCTTTCCGAACGGGCATTGGCAGATGCGCGGGGAGACAGCCGGTTTTTGCGCACGCGTTTCATTGTTCTGCCGCCAGGCATGGTGGCTGTGGCAGTGAGGTTGTTGCCCGATTGGGATGGCGCGTTATCGGTGTCGCCATTGCCCGTATCCTGAGGGCCGAAAGGTAACCCGAACGGACTTGCATTGAAGTAGGGGTTCTCGGCCAAACTGCCGGAAAGAGTGTTATAGAGCGAGTAAAGTGTTGTTTCAGAGAAAGTGTCGAGTTCTTGCTGTGTAGCGTTGGATGGCGGTGTTTCGGGTGTCCCAAGATTGGCACGTTCAAGGGAGAACGACAGATTACCCGGTGGCTGTGTTGCCATCACATCCTGGCTAAGCGTGTTAATTACCAGAACCGTGCCAGACGAGAACAGTTTTTCAATTGTGGCCGCCAGTACGGCAAGGGCCTCTATTGACAGCGCATAATAACGGGCCATTGAAGCAAAGTTGGTGCCGGGGCCAGCAGACAGAGCTGGGTCGACCACATAAGTGATTGGAGGAATAGCAAAGGAAGCGCCAGTGGCAATTGTGACACCGGGATTGTAGCTGGAAATATCGCTAGCTGTTATGGGAGCTTGCGCCCCGACAGAATAATAGGCGGCAAGGTTAGCAAGAGTTTGTGATGTGTTTTGGGTTTCCTGGGCAGTTAACTGATGCAAAATACCTGATACAGGTATCGCGGTGCCGGTAACGATGGTGGTGGTGCTGTTCGATGTTGCCAATGCATTCAGGCTAGCGCCATAGGTGGTGGCAATCCGGGCCAGGCTTTCATCGCCACTAAGAGGCGCACTCTTACCGGAAGTATTTTGCGATTGAACGACGACCACATCATTTTGCGGATCGATATTTTCAGTTGTTACGAAGGAATTGATGAAATTGCTTAGCGTGTCGCCAGCATTGATCGTTAGTCCCGGTTTGATGGTGGCGACCATGGTCAGGGTCGCTGTCCCATTGGTATCGAATATTTCAGCAGGTAATCCCGTGCCAGATTCTATTTGTTCCCAATAGAAATAATATCCGCCGCCTTTTACAACAGACTGTTCCCAAAGGAGCGTAATGAATTCAACGGGACTATTCGCGATGCCCCGTGGAGGGGGGGCTGTATCGGTCACGGCGTCCATCGCGAAGACGGTACTGAATGTCGGGTTGCTCTGCGTGGATAGATTGGTTTGCGTAATGAAAGACAGAAATTCTGACGTCGCCTGCCCCGTCAGGGCCGTGGTATTTGATCCGCCTGCGTTATACAGCAAAAACAGATCCGTTATCAGATCGTTACCCAGAGCAGACAAAGCTGTAAGCAGACGTTCCAGATACCCGGTGTCGTTGGCGGATGGGCCGACAAGCTGGTAAATGTTGGCGTTATTTACAGCAGAGGTCGAGGCACTTTGCCCCGTACTGTTTGATGCGGTGCTCGATGACAACCGGGTGATTTGAAAATCCACTCGTGTTGTATAGCTATAGGCTGTTAGATCAGAGAACACAGTCGAAGGATCGTTGGGAGAGGTTGTCCCCTTTTGCGGCACATAACTTGGCATGAGATCCAGAATGTCTTCATACTGTTGATCGGCATTGAAGACCGAGCCAAGTCGTTGCTGGCGGTTCGCAAGTCCATTAAGCAAGGATGAGGGCAGGCTCCATAGATACGGAGTTGTGGATGACGTAGACGCGCTGTTTTCCGTAACTTGGGCAAGTTGAGCGTAATCTGAAGTGTTCCATTGCGAATAACCGGAACTGGTATACTGGCGAGGCTGAAGCTGAACCAGGGGTTCATTGGTGTAGGTCGGCGACGGGATGAATTTCCCGGCCTGGGCATAGTCAAGAACTGTTTCCAGAAGTGAATAGGCATCGCTTAGGCTGACATTTATACTGGTCGCAGTTGGATCGTCGCCAAAGGTTATAAAGTTCATATTTACATCATGCGATGTATCGGCGCGACCGAGTGTAATGTTATAGCTGTCTGCCTTAACAGATGTTGGAAATTGCTGACCGGAAAGTTGTGCAAGTGAATATTCACTTTGGCTGGTCGGATACATGAAATCCGGCGATAAGCTAAGACCGTCAAGATTTGGCAGACGTAGCCCCGCTGCCAGGAAGCTGGCAACTTGACCGCCGGCTTGTGCAATTTCACTGGTTGTGATGATCGATCCCCAGACATCACTGATGAGCAATTCATCAAGAGCGGCAATGGCAATATGACCTTGGATAAACAAGCCAGAGACATCGGCATTTTGCGCAGCTATCTGGGAAACGGTTGTGCCAAACGTGTTGGCGATAATGTCGAGCGTATCTTGCAAAGCTGTGGTGTAGGAGATCGGCGCGATAAGGATCGTTGTTGCCGCAGTGAGAAGTGCAGGTGTCTCCCAGAGGCTTGATTGCTGTGCAAGTTGTTCAAGAGTAATGCCACATGCGTTGGCGATTTGATTAAAGCTGTCGCCGGGTACGGTGGTGTAAATGGTGGCTTCGCCATTGATCGTTAAATTCAGTTTAACATTTGTTTGAAGAATGCGGGCGCCGCCATTGGATGTGATTAATGTTGAAGCACTTGTTGACCACCTGCTATTGCCCGTATCGGGGTCTGAATAGCGAGACGCGATTGTGCTGAGCGTATCTCCTGTCTGAATAGTATCCGTCAGGCCCGCAATATTCAGAACCGCACCTTGATTCAGGTCATAATCTGCATTGGGAACGGAAATATCGTCTGCTGTCAATTCGTTCCCATATCCGTTCAATGCTGTGAGGATCTGAGCGATACTCTCATCCGTGACCAGATAGGCGTAATTATCAAAGGCATTGATCGCCGCCTGAAGCAGCGCCCGAGCAATAATTGTGTAGGTATCAACGAACATGTACGATGCCATCGACTGTGCATTGTCTTCTGCTGCACTTGTCGTCTGGATGGTGGCATCGGTTGAAGCGCTGGTTGGTGCAACTTCACGCAGTTGTTGGGCCGCATTGGCGCAATAACTGTTTGTGGCGGTAACATAGGTTTCAAGGGTAATGGTTTTTGTATCTGTGCCGCCATTCGGGTTGGGAATAGTCAGTGTCAGACCATCAAACAGGGGGAACAAAATATGATTGGTTTCGTCGGCTGGCGCGGCGGTCACAATATTTACAATAAAAGAGTCTGACAGAAAGGTCAGAAGGTCCTTGGGTGTGAACAGCGTATTGGATGGATCCGCAATCCACTCTAGATCATAATGCAGTTTCGTGACGGTTACTGTTTGTTGCGTTGTCTCGGTTAGATTAATCTGCGTCGCAGTCTCACCATTCATCATATCGATGAGCCAGGGGAAGAAGCTGGCACACATTTTTTCGAATGACGAATTTACGGCATCTTGCGTATCATCCGATGTGGCCGTTGGATCGGGGGAATCCATTGCAAATTGACAGACAAAAGCGCCTTCCTGGTCAGCATAGCTGGTAGAGGATTCCGGTGCCAGAATGGTGAATTGAGGGGCAACAAGCAGCGTTAGGGTTTCTTTATCGGCTGTGGTCATCGCAACCCGTGCCGGACGCGGGCTTCTTGCATATAGTTTTGGTTGATGTCGCAGTGCTTCGCGGGGCAGGGCGCGGCTGCGCCATCTGCGGCGGCGACCGCCGATATTGGCTGTGTCTGCGCTGCCCATTAACATGGTGCGATTAGTTTGTGTTCCCGAACTGAGCCATGGCGCGGTACCTGAATCTGGCAAGTTGATTGTAAAAGTGACCGAAACTGTCGTGTGGTAGGACAAAGAAATCTTAATCGAAAACAGACCGAGATTTATTTTAACCTTGACAGATACTTTTACCGATGCAGAAGCATTGATGTCTATCGGTTCAAATGATTCATATGTAATGCTTACCGATAACGTAAGGTTTACCAGCACTGAGGCGGTTATGATTTTAAAATCGACTGTGCCATACAGCATGCCGATTAACCCAACTGTTCCTTTCAGATAGAAATAGTTGGTGTCCTGAACGGCCTTTCCAGTACCTGAATTGCTTGTGTCATAGGGATGGTAGGTTGCGAAAACGCCTTCTATGATGCCAAATTCAGTGAGGGCGAAGCCAGCACTTAGAGGACCTTCGGTGAAATTATAACCTAATCCCATCTGAAGTCCGATGCCGATCAGGATGACGGGATTGAATGTTCCCAGATCTGTTTGAGGGACCTGTGTTGCCGTCGCATTGGAGAGCTTACCGAAATAGACTCCACCTGAACCCAGAACGGGTACCCCGGCAATAATGGCAGATACACTGAAGGATTTGGAAAAGTCCATATCGTAAGGAAATCCAAGATCAATGGTAAAATCACCATTTGTGAAAATCTGGATTCCTATGGACGGTAATACAACGCTGACAGCGCCAAAATTGAGATTGCGAATGCTATCGGGGAAGGTAAAGTCGATCTGGAAAACGCCAATGTCATCACTGATTTTTTTATACAGGATATCAAGATCAAAACCTTTTAACGCACCGGATTTTCCCCCGTCCAGAGTAAGATGAAGGCCATACAGATTTGGGTCATTGAAAACAATCTGTGCGCTGATAAACCAGACACCGCCTGTCTTAAGGACGTTGAAGTCTAGCGCAATAAGCCAGTTGCTCCCCGCATTGTAATAGGGCGCGCCCGGGGTCGTGTTGGTTGGGACGACGGGGTTTTTGCTGCCGGATGTTTCAGGAACATCTTTCAGGGCAGCAATGACCTCCTGCGTTGAGTTGAAACTTTCAGATCCGGCAATGGCAATCCGTTGGCCCAAGGCCAGCAGGTTGAGTTTGAAATAATCTGAACCCTGGCCGGTTACAGCGGGCATGTCCTGTACCGATTGTCCTTCAGGTTCCAGAAGAGATCCTAAACTGGACTGAAGTTCCGGGGGAGCCGTTGCATCAAGGGCGAGCCTGACCTGCTTGTTGGTGTCGCGGGTTATCGATAGTCCCTTAACAATAATAAAGCCAAGATTAAGCGGATTGCTCAGCGTGTAGCTGCCGGTCAGGCAATCGGTCGCACCGTTTTTCAGGGAAACGGTCACTGACAGGCCGTCCAGGGAGATCTGATTGAGTAAATCCCAAGGAGAAGGCAAGCTGAAATACGGATCACCCAATGTCCCGACAAGGCTCGAAATCAGTGTGCCAAGCGACCAGCCTTTCAGCGTAAAGGTAATTTCCTGTTGAGGATTAGTCGGATCCGAGGAACTGAGATAGGTTGCGGTGAAACCTTCCCATGTCACAAAGAGAGTTTTATTTCCGTTGGCTTCAAATTCGTATCCAAATTCAAGCGAGAGATTAATTGATGGATACACCCAGGTTGCCGAGGCACTGCCAGAATAACCTTCACCGTCATAGGCAACCGCAAGTGCTGCGTCTTGCAACTGTACGGATTGATCGCCGAAGCTGAATTCCCAATAAAATGTCGTATCAACGCTGTATGTTGTGCTGTTATTTTTGTCACTGGGAATGAACGCACTGATGTCAAATGACAAAACTTCCAGCTCGAAATCCAGAAAGCTCGGGAAATCATAACTTCCACCGGCAGAAAAGAACTGCTTTATGACTTCTCCGACATCAACCGGTTCTGCAAGGGATGCCGTTAAGCTCCAGCCGGTTGTATCGCTCTGTCCGTCATAGCCAATTGTAACATTGGCAGCCAGGCCACAAATGTTAACCAGGCCGCCAAATTGTGATGCCCATGCCGTGCCGCTATCGTCACTTCCACTGATGGCGGATAGGCTGATGGAACCATTGGAAATTGTCAGAACGTCATAACCGTCGATCTGAACGAAGGACAGGTTAACAGAAATGCCACAATCAAATGAAAAAGTTTGGCCACTGTAATCCAGTTGCAGGCTGATATCTGACAGTTCAGCTTCGATACTATCGGGTAGGATAACATATCCACCAGATACAGTGTCTAGGAAGTCTGTCAGGGAGGCGGTTCCGGGAAATGTCGCGCTAAAATTCAGGTCAGAATCAAAACTGACGTCAAATTGTCCGTCGTTTCCGTCGCTGGCTTTAAAGACACTGGGCAGGAAGCTGAAGGTGGTATTAAACAGATAATAAAAACTGGGAGAACCAAGTGGATCACTTGCTGTCCAGTTTAAAGAAAAGCTGTTAATAATAAACGAAAAGTCGGGGTTGCTGGTTGGATTCGGCAGCGGTTTCCAGCCCACATTTATATCTGCCGGAGTACTGAGGACGACTGTGACCTGGCCAACGTTAAGGCCGCCACCACCAGATGGATCATATAATGTTCCATTGATGGTCATTTCGCTTAGGCCAAAGGAGGTTAGAAATTGCTGTAATATTTGTGGTGTGCCATCAAAATAGCTCCCTTTACCGCCGATAAGTTCAATTGCCGCGCCGGGGGTGAGGGTTTTTTCACTGAGGGGTAAAAGCGATACGGCATAAGTTGTCGGTGCGCTATCGGCAGTATAGAAAACCATGACATTGAGCTGATAAGCGCCAAGATCAGCCCCCTCAACGCTCAGCGCGCTGGTGATTCCAAGGTTTGGGTTCTGATCGTAAGAAACATCTTCATCCTCGGCTGTTTCCTCATCCAGATCTTCATCGACGTCGCTATCAGTTTCTTCGTCGTCTGGCACTGTTATGATGGAGAGGTCAAGCATGATGCTGGGAGCCGTGACGCTCAGATAGTCAACAAATGTATATGATTTGGTGCTTAGCGCACCTGTAAAGACGCCAACGGGATAAAGTGCGCCATCTTCGAAATCGGGTCCGCCATAATCGGTAAGATCCAGGATGCCGCCGAAATCGATCAAGCCATCTGGTGCGATTAATCCGGCAAACAGGGTCAGATAGGGACTAATGGAAGCAGGAACGGTCAGCCGGGCAACAAGGGTTTGCTTTGTACCATCGACAACTGCGATTCCTGTCGTGTCATTCCAGGGATAAAATCCTGTTGCACTTGAATAATAATAACGAGCCGAGGCAAGGGTAACCTGGTTGAACGGCCAGCCCGTCATATTCGGGAAGCTGGTATCCCAGTTCCAGTTCGATGGTTTGGATGCGATCTGAACCACAAGGAATGTGTTGCCGTCAGCGTCAGACGTGGATGAAAACACCAGATCGGCAGGGCAGGTTGAAGAAAGCGCAATGACAGGTACATTTGCCCCTGAAATTGTAAAGGTGCCATTTACAAGCGGTTCAACCGCATTGGTATCGCAGTTGACATTCAGAATTGTGTCAACAAGCTGAAATGCGCCTGCCAGAACCGCATCCAGATTTTCGGGCACGACAACGTCCGGTGTATTCATGCCCGCTGTAAGAAAAGAATCACTTAACGGGAAACTGTCATTCTCTGTTACCGCACTGACAATGGCGGACCGCAGATTGGTGAGGGCTGTTGTCGCATCAGTCATGACAGGATTTCCGTTTTGGATGTTGTCCGATATCGGTATTGCGCTGAATCAGAGAGTAACGCAGAGCGGGAGATGATCGCTGGTGCTGCGAATGAGGCCATAATTCGACATGTTGACAAGTATGTCTGCCGAGGCGTTTTCAAATATTGCCGCATTGGGCATTTGGGGCCATGTTTTGCTGGGCAGAGTGCCATAGGTGAACTGGCACGTTGTGGTAATGCTTCCTAATGGCGGGGTAGGTGTAGGTATCTGGGAAGTATAGGGTGTGCCGACAATGGGGTTCATGATTGTGAAGGTTGTCGTCGGTGGATTGGTGGCATCACCCCAAAGTAGAATGTTGTCAACGGCATATGTGTTGGGTATTGATTTTGTGCTGGAAATATAGCGATAGCCGGGATATGGCGATGGGCTGCTCAGGTTTTCCGACCAAAGAAATCTGGTTGATGCTTTTCTTTGCGATTTCTTTTTAGGCGTGTTTCCAATATGCGTTGCGTAGTAGCCTTGGTAGGTTTCCAGGTATTGTGGAGCAATAGTTGTTACAGAATCAGGAGAATTTAACGATATGTATTTCACATCATTTGATGTCAGGGTATCGTAATTTTCAGACCGTTTTCCATCATCTGTTAGTGTATTAAGATTGAAATCGCCACAAATCAGTTTTGTTTCGTTTTTGGTTGCATCTGGTTCAACGATGATTTGTACCGTATTGCCGAGCAGCTTGTTTATATAGGTGGTTGCATCGCCAAATGCTGGTGGTGAATGAACTGAAAACAAAGTAAGGTTTCGTGTCGACGTGTTACCCGTTGACGCTTCTGTTGTCACTTCGTAGAAAGTGGTCATTACGGGTTGTCGTAATGTTCCATAAGAAGGAATGCTCTTTAATTTTTTCAAGCCAGACTGAGAGGTCGCAGCTTGCATGTCAAAATCAATTCTGGCCGCAGACTGCTGCTCTGGTTGTCCTGCACGATATTGTACCGTGCTACTGGTGAGCGTGTTGTCGGGAATGATCCGAGCCGTGCTCCCCGGAGGAACCAGAAAACTTGCATTGGCATAATTAGATGCAACAACACTAGGGGGTGTACCAATGGTAGGATCCTGTGATGAGCCGTTTGCGCCACCGGTCCAGACAAATGGTCCGGTGAAATACCGTGTTACAGTATGTGTTATTTTTGTCGGGTCATTTGTATCGAGTATCGTTGAAATTCCGCGGTAATATACCGCCACACACTCGCAATTGCTCGATTTTCCGACAATTTGCAACGGAACCATTCGCCATTCATTCGCATTTGGATCTGTTGTGTTATTACGTAAATCATTAAGAAGAGTTGTCGCGCCACTTGCTCCACCGATGCCTTTTGTGACTTCAACAACGACGATAATATCTGGTGTAGCATCACGAATAATGCCCTTGATAACGTTTAGGCGTGCTAGTGCATTTGCGTCGCCCGCTATCCTGCCGTTGCTGAATTTCTGGATGTTCCAATAAACGATATTAGTCATTTAACTCCTCCGGTATTGCGGTCGAATGCTGTAAAAGAGGAGCGGATGAAAGCGCTGTTGATTGTGAACTGTTGGGGTTATACGCCGCATACCAGCCAAGGCCTGCCGTGCTACCCGGGTCTCCAAATAGAAAAAAGTTGATTGTTGCATCGGGGGGCAGCTTGGCAATACCTAGAATTTTAAGCCCGATATTATTAAGTTTCAGGCAGTAATAATAAGCAGCGGGATCCGAGCCGGGAACTTGCTGGCGGGAGAGATCAAGGCTGTCGACAGATAGTTTGAAGACGCCTTGCAAGCTGATGATTTTTCCGCCAGGAGCAGTGCCGGGCAAGGACAGGCCCATGAAGAGTGAATAGTTGCTATCGTCGACGGTGCTATCTGTAGACCAGGCGACCAGCAAAGTAGAATTAAAGCCAACATTTGCCGCAAGAGCACCAGGCCCCCCCATGGTGACATTATAGGTTACGCCATGCCATGGACCCTTCAGGGATGTAAGATTTAGGGGGGCAGATACGGTGAGAAAACCAAAATCGGCAGGGGTTTGTTCTTCACTGGCTGAAATGAAACTGCTTAGTTCAAGGCCAAGGCCCTTGAAAAGGCTCTCGGATCTGAAAAGGCTGCGGCTTAAATCGTAGGAAAGATTTTGTGTATCTTCAACAAATGTCACCGCATTCGGTGTGGTCGAAGGAAATGTCATATTAATTAACAAACTGGAAAAGCTAAGTCCGGCGCCAGAAGCCGGGGTCTGGCTATCGGATGCCGGGTCGCCGAAAGAAAGAATGTCAAGCGGCATGCCGTCAATGTCATTTAGGGCGGCAAAATCAAAATTTCCCCAAATCAGAAAACGGTTCAGGGTTGTTGCTCCATCATTTATCTCACCCATGCAGTTGAACTGCACGCGGTTGAACGCCACAGCCCGTAACAGGTTACTGTTCATGCTAAAAATGGTGGGCGTTGATTGAACAAATATGTAAACGCCGGTACCGTTTTGATCAATATAGCTGCCGTCAAGCACAACACCATTATTGGGCATTCGTGCCCCACCAAACGTGGTTTCCAACACCTCAGTGCCGAATAATTTGGCTGCGCCCAGCTCAAGGTAACTTACAAAAGACTGGATGGCGGTGTTTTTAAACAGGACCTGAAGCTGCAAAACACTAAAGGCATAATTGTCAGGAATTTGAAGATTGATCGGTGTATCGGCGGACAGGCCCATTGCCAGATTGGCTGCAAAAGTCTGATTGGTGTAGTCGATCAAACCAAAAGTTGATGAGAAACCGTTAAAGGATATGGTTTTATCACTGTTGGTCGTTACTTTGCTAGCGGTGAAGCCGAAGTGGTGGGCTGTAAAATGTGTCAGGTCAATTCCGGCAACAATTCCAGCCAAACCGGAAGGCAGACTGCTGGCATCAAGATTTGCATTTAATACCAGAACCCCGTTCCAGTCGGGGTCATTAATTAAATCGACAAAATTTGCATAGGGTGATTCTGAATCTGCGGCGACAGCAGTTTCCGCCGTACCTACCAGATCCTGTAACCATGATGACAATCCAGTATAGCAAACTGATGCGGTGTTTGAATCAGGGTCGGTCCCCTCAGGTAAGGAGAAATACCGTTGGGAACTCCATTGATTGGGGTTTGAAATGCGATCCTTGAAGCTGCCGTCGCAATATTTAAGAACCATTACATTTGCGTAGGATGTTGCAGAAACCCCTTCTCCAACCTGGGCCGTCATCGTCCAGCCTTCGATATCAAGGACGTTTTCAAAATCCTCGATCGAGGGAACAAGGTTTTCCGGATTAACGATCACCAGAAAAAGTTGGTTGGTTTGCAAGGCATCTTGTAGCCGGGTTGAGGGAAACTGAAAGCCAAATGGCAGGGATGTTCCATTTGCATCTTCGGTTTGACCAAGAATGATCGATTGGTAACTTCCGGTTTCCTTATCGATCATGACAATGAAGCCTTGTGGTGTTGTGCGATAAACCATTTCAGGAGGCGTCTCTTCGCTCGCAAGACCCGCGAGACGATCTCGTCTGGCCTGATAGGCCCGGGCACTGCAATTTGCCCGTGCAGTCCACGTCTCGTTAGAGCCCGCCGAGACGATTTGCTTGCGCGTTGCTGCCAGAATGGAGCTCTCAAACGATGCAAGTGTGTTGCCCGATGGATTTGTTGCCGTTATCCCTGAATAAGGAACCATCGGAATGGCATGGTCGCGCCCCTGAGGCAACGCAATTGAGGGGGGCTGTGATTCTAGAATAATTGTGCCATCGGCCGTTTTTTCCGGAAAACCAAACATCGGATTTCCTGCGGGTTCCGCGTTGTAGGCTGGTGCAACCGAACTACCCTGAATGACTGTGACCCACGCGGTATATCGGTTCGAATTTAGTGGAATTACAACATTCCCGGAGGAGGGTGCTGTCAGGCTTGCCGTTGCAAAGGGAAAGACCGGTGCATAGGCAGCAGACGCCAGGCAAAATAGTAATACGTCATTGGCATCCTGGCTGTCATTATATGTAACTATAGAAATCTTTTCGGAGCCGAAAATCCCGCAAAGAATATCTGTCGGGCTGCCAGCGTCCAGATTTGTTGCCGTGACAGCAAACTGTCCTGTAAGCGTCAGGCTCGGGATCGCGGTTTGGCTGTCGCTGGGAACGAATGCATTTGTTGAAAAGGCAAGGGCACCAGAATTTAAAGGAACCTGGGTTGGAGATCCGTTTTCATCTCCAAGCGGACGTAAATTAATCTGGTTGCCATCGCTGTTGCGAAAACAAGAGGGAAGAAAAACACCACTTTCCAGGACAAAACCGCTCCGCAAGACGCCCGTTGATAACCTCGAGGGGGGGATAAGCTGATTAAAGGGGTCAAGCAGGTCAACAGATCCGGTGCAGGATAATTTGTCGGGCAGTTCTGTGGGGGAAAGGGCTGGAAAAAAGAAATCAGTATCAACCGTTTGCTTCGAATTATTGGATGCTTCGGTGGCGACATACTGGAAGCCTGGCGGTAATCCGTTACTGGCAAACGTGACATCAGGGGTTATACTGGCCGAGAACAAAAAACATCCTGTATTGTTGCCGGTAAATGGAAGGTAAGTATAAATGTATTTGACATCGCCAGTAACTGTAATGCCCAGATTTGTTGATTGGCGCTGAAACGCCAGACTTTGGGAGTAATCCACAGGAACAAAGAGCTTCAGGGTTCCGGTTGTCGTATCATATTGTAGCGATGTGTTGTTCAGGACGTTAAAGGTCAGGTTTGCGCCAATTGCAGCATTCAAGTTTGAGATGACCGAGAATTTTCCAGTAAAAACATCACAAGTGAACACGATGCTGAAGTTTTTAAAAGGGTCTGCGAACGACACAGGGTCTACCGTCGGTATCCATAAGATAGCTTGATAGTCAGGTTCAAGTTTCTGACTGTCGAGATATGCCGTTATCTCGTTTATGAATGTTTCAGGATCTGATTCTAGTGGTGGGCGTGTTGGTGCAAACAGGTAAAAACCATTGTAAACCGCACGCCATGCACCCTGTTTCAATACGGAACGGATGGAGTCAGCGTAACTGATGGTTTCCGGCGGTGTTTGACCCGTATCTGGGAGAAGATAGCCTGTCCAATAGTCATCTTCCGTCCACGTAGCCTCATAAAGGGCCGTGCCATCAATAGAACTTGTTCCGACCAAAGTGAATTCAGCTGTCATAGTGATGCCCCTGGTCAGAAAAATTAAAAAGAATAGCTGTTGTATAGCGTCGATAAGATGTCCGGATGATTTTGGATCGTATTCTTCGGATTTGTTTCAACCCGATATTTGACGATGATTTTAAATGTGTTCGTGGCGGGAATATTTCCACCACAAACACATTTAAGGGGCTTTAAGCCTGAGGAGTAAAGGTGCCGATAACAATGCTCTGGATTGGGTAACTGCTGCCGCTGTCTGTAATGGTGCCATTTACAACGACCGTATAGCTGCCGCCAGTTTGCGGGAGCATCTGAACCTGAAGGCCTTCCGTGAAGGTCACAACATCGTTGCCCTTTGGTGCATTATTAGTAACCGTGGTAAAACTTGTGCTGACCTGAGGGGACCAGTAGGCGACTGCATTCGGCAAAATTTGAAATGCAACTTTTGCGGTTGTTCCGTCCATGGTTGTAACAGTCTGGCTGTTGGGAGTCAGTTGGGTTGTAGTTGATGCCATTTTATAGACCCTTCATGGTTGATTTTTGTAACCAAAGATTGCATCAAAAGTCTATCTGCCATTTAAACGAACATCAATGTAAAGTTGAAAATTATATTTGAGTATATAACTCAAGATTATTTTGGATAGCTTTCAGACGTCGTGAAATCTGCTGCTTGCAAAACGAACCGGCAATCCTGACGGCCGATGAAATTGACTCCTGGCTGAA
>TARA_R110002033_G_scaffold55_11_pt1 | contig 17233 bp, 14 predicted proteins | sample TARA_R110002033 | Tara Oceans TARA_R110002033 (sample SAMEA4397051) | marine metagenome | biome: Polar Biome; feature: [SRF] surface water layer (ENVO:00010504); material: water (ENVO:00002006), including particulate matter (ENVO:01000060) such as... | depth 5 m
AATCTTCAACAGTACGAGCCATCTCGTGTCTAACAGCCCAAACAACTTGAGCATTAATAACTTCAAGAGAGGTACTAATATAATCTTTCATTCCTTCTTGAGTAGCTATTGTTAATACATTATCTTCATCTGTTCCGTAAAAGTATAGTGGGTTATTACGATTTGTATTTTCTTTATAACCATGTATTTTTAAATATTTTGTTTTAGTTGGAATATGAGGCCACCCTTGATTTCGCTCTGCTTTATCAACCAAATCTTCTCCCATTTTTCTGTAGGTGGTCCATTTTCCTCCTACCATGGTAAGTAATCCAGATTCAGACTCAAAAATTTTATGACTTCTAGAAATCTCTTTTGTTTTGTTTCCGTTTCCTTTCGAAGCTGCTAATGGCCTTAATCCTGCAAACACACTTAAAACATCACTTCTTTTAGGGGTTTTTATTAAATATCGCGAAGCAGTATTTAAAATAAATTCTATTTCTTCTTCTAAAGCAATAGGTTCTAAAGATTCCTTTTTTACAGGAGTATCTGTAGTTCCAACAACCACTTTGTTATGCCAAGGAACTAAAAACAATACTCTTCCATCATCTGTTTTTGGAATCATGATAGCGTCATTATCTGGTAAAAAAGATTTATCTAAAACTATATGAACACCTTGACTTGGAGCTATTGTTTTTTCAGCATGAGGCGAATCCATTTTTAAAATATCATCGGCAAACACTCCAGTTGCATTTACAACTTGTTTTCCTTTTATTTTATAGTCTTTCTTTTTTTCTTGATCTATAAATTTAACACCCGAAACCTTACCACTACTATTTTTAACTAATCCTTTTACGTCGCAATAATTTAAGACAATAGCGCCTAAGCCAACCGCAGTTTGTAAGGTGTTTATAGCTAAACGCGTATCATCAAACTGACCATCATGGTATGCAACGCCAGCCGATATTTTGTTAGGGTTAATAGTTGAAATACGTTTTAAGGTCTTAGATTTAGATATCCATTTAGACCGTCCTAAACTTAATTTTCCAGCCAATAAATCGTAAAAAGTTAATCCTACTGTATATAGTACTTCATCAAAAAAACCATGAGTTGGTATTATAAATGACAAATTTTCAACTAAATGTGGCGCGTTTTTGAGTAGCAATCCTCTTTCGGTCACAGCTTCCCTCACAAGACCTATATTTCCCTGTTCTAGATATCTAACACCTCCGTGTACAAGTTTTGTACTTTTACTAGAAGTTGATTTGGTAAAATCTGATTTTTCTAACAAAACAACAGAATAACCTCTTGCAGAGGCTTCAAGAGCAATTCCAATACCAGTAGCGCCTCCTCCTATAATTATAAAGTCATACTCCTTAGAGTTGTCATTAATTTTATCTATCATTTCATTTCTTTTCACTTCTCTATAATTTAAAAGGTTATATGATGATGAAACAAATATAAAAACAAAACGAAACAAAAAAAAAGTTATACAATGTTTTTTTTAGTTATTATTATAATAGAGTTAACTGTCGCCTAGTACGATATCAAGTGGAATTCGATATTTTGTATTTGGAACAGTGTAGAAGGGTATTAATAAGCTGATTATTTTTAAATAAATAGAAATATAATAACTTACGAAAGTTTTGAAATGTTTCGAACATTATTAATATTGATGTATATTTGATAGTAAATAGAAATAAGATGGTTTTAAATATAGCTGAGCGCCATAAACTGATATTAAAAAAATTAGAAGAAAATGAATTTGTTGATGTGTCAGATCTAAGTAAAGAATTTAATGTGTCTCTTGTTACAATCAGAAAAGACCTTAAAGTCTTAGAAGAAAAAAATTTACTTTTCAGATCTCATGGTAGAGCTTTTTTAAAAAATCCGTACACAACCGACTATCATGTTAATTTCAAAAAACAGCTTAAAACAGATGAAAAAGTTAGAATAGCAATTCATGCAGGCCAAATTTTAAAACCTCACGACAGTATTATAATAGCCTCTGGAACTTCTGTTATTGAATTCGCAAAGCATTTGAAGCCGACGGCTGGATTGACAGCGTTAACTGCATCTCTTAATGTAGCATTAATTTTATCAGAAAAACCTAATATTGACATTATTCAACTGGGTGGAATTCTTCGAAATAGTTCTTTGTCTGTTGTTGGTTCAATTAGTGAAAAAATGCTGTCAGAATTTACTTTTACAAAATTATTTTTAGGAGTTGATGGGATAGATTTAGAATTTGGCCTGACAACCACTAGCGCAATGGAAGCATCGCTAAATAAGGAAATGATTAAAGCGGCTCAAAAAATTATTGTTTTGGCCGATTCATCTAAATTTGGAAAAAAAGGGTTTGGAAGAATTTGTGGACTAGACGATGTTGACCAAATAATTACAGATACTGGTATTGACGAAAAAACTAAAAACAGACTTTTTGAACTTGGTATTGAAGTCACTATCGTTTGATTTTTAATAAATAATCTATTGTTTTTTCTTCTAAAAAATCCTGTATTTTTGTAATATGCAAGACAAGCTCCAAGGGTATATTCCAGAACAATCTATGGCACAGGTTTTAAATCTGTTAAAACATGATAATCTTACCGTAACAATTAAAAAGGAGCGCAAAACACGTCATGGCGATTATATGCGCTTACCCAATGGTAAGCATCAAATTACGGTCAATTCCAACTTAAATCAATACCGATTTTTAGTCACGCTCATTCATGAAATCGCTCACTTTGAAGCTTATAAAGCTTATGGACGTTTTATAAAACCGCACGGTATAGAGTGGAAACGAACGTTTCAACACTTGATGTTACCATTTTTAAATCCTACAATTTTTCCAAATAACTTGTTATCTCTTTTGGCAAAACATTTTAAAAACCCAAAGGCGTCCAGTGATACAGATGTTAATTTAGCACTAGCATTGAAGCAATTTGATAAACCGAATAATAAAACGTATATTTTTGAAGTACCAATAGGTAGCACATTTAAACTGTACAATGGTAAAGTATTTAAAAAATCTCAAAAACGCGTAAAACGTTATGAGTGTATAGAAATAAATACAGGAAAGTTGTATCTGTTTAATCCAAATGCAGAAGTCGAATTATTAAACGAATAATATGAATAAAAATTATTATGCCATTTTAATGGCAGGAGGCGTAGGATCTAGATTTTGGCCAGTGAGTACACAAGATTTTCCAAAACAATTTCATGATATGTTAGGGACAGGAGATACGCTCATTCAAAAAACCTTTCAACGATTAGCAAAGTTAATTCCGCAAGAAAATATTTTCATTCTAACTAACGAGCGTTATAATGATTTAGTTTTTGAGCAATTACCAAACGTCACAGAACGCCAAGTAGTTTTAGAACCTGCTATGCGAAATACAGCACCATGCATTTTATATGCGTCTTTAAAAATTCAAAAGGAAAATCCAGATGCCGTTATGATTGTGGCGCCAAGTGATCATTGGATTGAAGATGAAACAACCTTTTCAAATAATGTACAACAAGCTTTTGATTTTTGTGCTGAAAATGATGCATTAATGACTTTGGGTATTCAGCCAACGTTTCCAAATACTGGTTATGGTTATATTGAGTTTGATAAAACAGCCGCTAGTGATATTAAATCAGTAAATCAATTTAGAGAAAAACCAGATTATGAAACGGCTAAAGAATTCATTGCACAAGGAAATTTTCTTTGGAATGCAGGTATTTTTATGTGGAGTGTAAAAAGTGTAATTACAGCATTCCAAAATAATCAACCAGCACTTTTTGAATTATTTAAAAAAGGAATTCCTGTTTATAATACGGATGAAGAGAATGACTTTATCCAAGAAAATTATGCTAAGGCAGAAAACATTTCGGTCGATTACGCCATTATGGAAATGTCTAAAAATGTGTTTGTAATTGCAGCAGAATTTGATTGGAACGATCTTGGTACTTGGGGGAGCTTGTATGACAAGTTAGGGAAAGATTCTAACGGAAATGCGATTGTTAATTCAAGAACATTAACCGAAGAAGCTACAGGCAATATGATACGCACCAAAAAGGATAAAATTGTAGTTGTTGACGGGTTGCAGGATTATATTATAGTTGATAAGGAAGATGTATTATTAATTTATCCTAAATCAAAAGAGCAGGATATTAAAAAAGTGCTTAACAAAGTAAAAGACACGTTTGGAGAGCAATATGGTTAATTAAGGAGTACTTAAATATCTAAAATTTATATTTATATTAGTCGGCAAGTGCTAATTAATCAACATGGAGGAAAATAAATTAAATGTCTCGGATGAAAATACCAAAAGAGACGAGTCGGTAGAGCAATCTAAAGAAGACGTTAAAAAAGATGCTCAAGGTCTGTTTGATAGTGTCAAAAAGTTCTTAAAAGAATTATTAGATTTTAGAGAAGATACAGACAGAGACGCAACAATACAAGCCATTAAAAATGATATTCCATTTAAAGGTGCTACAGCTTGGATCTTGGTTTGCTCCATATTTGTGGCGTCTATTGGTTTAAATGCTAATTCTACAGCAGTAGTTATCGGCGCCATGTTAATTTCGCCACTTATGGGGCCTATTCTTGGTGTTGGGTTATCTATTGCCATTAACGATGTTGATACTTTAAGGCGATCATTAATTAACCTAGGAATCATGATTGTTCTTAGTTTAATCACTGCTTTTTTATTCTTTTATTTATTTCCACTGAGTGAGGATACTTCAGAACTTTTAGGTCGTGTAAAACCTGATATTCGTGACGTTCTTATTGCATTTTTTGGTGGTCTAGCATTAATTATTGCACGAACTAAACGCGGTACCATCGCCTCAGTTATTTTTGGAGTTGCTATCGCAACGGCTTTAATGCCGCCACTGTGTACTGCGGGTTATGGGTTAGCAAAAGGTAATTGGCAATATTTTGGTGGTGCTATGTACTTATTCACCATTAATACCATTTTTATTGGTTTAGCAACTTTTTTAGTTTTAAAAGTCCTCAGGTTTCCTATGCTTAAGTATGTTAATTCCGCTAAACGTAAACTTATAGGAAGAATAGCTTCTTTAGTTGCTATTGTGGTTATGGTGCCTGCAGTATGGACATTTATATCGGTGTTACAAGAAAGTAATTTTAACAGAGATGCTAGGGCCTTTGTTGATAATGAACTAGCTGTATTACCACATTTTGAATACATAAAACAAAATGCTATTTATAATTATACTGATAGCCAAACACACTCCATAGAACTAAATACATTTGGTTTGGATGAAATTCCAGATTCTACGATTGAACTTCTTAAGAAACGAATGACTCAATATCACGCTTTACATAATACGCAGTTAGTATTCAATCAAAACAAATCAAAGAATTTGGATAATTTCAAATATATGGAAGAGCTTCGTTCAAGAGACTCATTAGATTTGTTATCTCAAAGTCAAAAAATTATATTCCTAGAAAGTAAGGTAAGGCAGTTGTCTAAACTAGAAAAGAATTATATTCCCTTTGATGAATTAACGAAAGAGGTGAAGATTAATTATGAAAATTTAGATCAGTTTTCCTTTGCCAATGTTATTAATACCAATTTCACAAAGACTGACACAATTCCTGTTTTTACTGTAAAATGGATTGATTCCTTATCAAATGAACAATCTAAAGTAAAAGATAGTGAAAAACTAAAAAAGTGGTTAAAGCTAAAATTAAGTTTAGATACGTTGGTTATAAAACGTGAAAATTGAAGACTCAATTAAAACAATTTACCATATAAAAGCATGAAAATTTTATATAATAATTTTTTTTTACTTGTAACGCTAATCTTACTCTGTGCTTGTTCGACTCAACGAGATTTATTTGTAGGCTATACAAATTCACAAATAGACTATTCTGGTAGAATAGATTCATCAAAAATTAAAGGTGTAGATTTATATTGGTCTGGAACTTCAATAAAATTAAATTTTGAAGGGAAATCCATATCGGCATTATTTAAAGATGAAACAGGAGATAATTATTATAATGTTATGATTGATAATGATAGTCTTTCAATTTTTAGACCAGACACAACCAAACAATATTATCAATTTGCTTCAAAACTGCCAGAAGGAAAGCATACTGTTGAAATTTTTAAACGAACGGAATGGAATAGAGGAAAATCTTCTTTTTACGGATTTCATATTCAAGGACATTCAAAAGTATTGCCAAAATCTTTCCCTCAAAAAAAGAAAATAGAATTTTACGGAAATTCTATTACCGCTGGCTATGCTGTTGAAGATACATCTGGTAGAGATATACCAGATAGTACGTATACTAATAACTATTTAAGCTATGCAGCAATTACTGCAAGGCACTACAATGCAAAATATCAATGTATTTGTAAAAGTGGAATTGGTATGACAATTAGCTGGTTTCCCTTAATTATGTCTGAAATGTATGATAGATTAATTCCTACCGATGAAAATAGTAAATGGGATTTTTCTTTGTATAATCCGGATATAGTTGTTATTAATATTTTTCAGAATGATTCTTGGTTAGTTAATATGCCTGATTCAAATGAATTTAAGAAACGATTTGGCTCTACTGTTCCGAATGACGACTATTTTATTAAGTCATATCAACAATTTGTAGAGAACATAAGGAAGCATTATCCCAAATCAAAGATTATATGTATTCTAGGAAGTATGGATGCTACCAAAGAAGGGTCAAAATGGGTTAGTTATATTAAAGAAGCCGTTGCTAATTTAAATGATAATAGGATATATACTCATTTTATTCCCTACAAAGAAACAAGTGGACATCCTTCTGTAAAAGAGCAGGAAGAAATAGCAGAAAGTTTAATTCAATTTATTGATAAAAATATTGATTGGTAATATTTACCATATCAATTTTATAAAATCGTTTTTTTGTTACTGTATTTATATTAAAAGGATTAATACTTTTAAGAAAATGAATTTAGATTTAACGTACTGAAAACCTTAAATTACTAGAGTTCATTATATTTTTTAAAAAGATTGGATATGAAGATTACTCGAATTATTATAATACTGTTTTGTTTTTGCTATAATTTTTCTAAAGCAGGTCAGGATGTTGAGATAAGAATCAATTTGGCTGGATATCCAATAGATAATCCAAAAAAAGCAATCATATTAAGTAAAAAAGAATTGATAAAGCCTTTATTGATTTTAAAAGATGAAAAGGGAGTCGCATTAAAAGAATATTCAGGATTGCTTGTTGAAAATGGATGGTATCCATTTTCAAATTATTATGTTATAGACTTTTCGGATTTCAGGAAAGAAGGCACCTATTATTTTGAATTCAACGACGAGAATATTGTAAGTAGTACGTTTCATATTGGTAATTATCCAAATTGGCAAGAAGATGTCGTTGGGTTTATTAGAACGCAACGATGTGGTTTTAATCCACGTACTAAAAAGTTCTGTCACCAAAAAGATGGATTGAGCTTTTTTGGAATTAGACCAGATTCAACACAAATTGACGCTACCGGCGGTTGGCATGATGCAGGCGACCAATTAAAATACCTTATCACAGGAAGCAATACAACTGCACGATTGCTTATGGCATATCAGATGAACCCCAAAAAGTTTGAAGATAAATTTAACTCAAAAGGATTAGAGGGTGCAAATGATTTACCTGATATTTTAGATGAAGCAAAGTGGGGTCTTGAATGGATATTAAAACTCCATCCTAAACCCAATGAGCTATATCATCAAGTTGCGGATGACAGAGATCATCGTGGGTTTAAATTACCGCATGAGGAAAATGCCGATTATGGTTGGGGACCCAATAGTTTTCGACCTGTTTATTTTGCAAATGGAAAACCTCAAGGCCTTTCAAAATATAAAAGTCAGGCAACTGGTATTTCAAACGTAGCAGGACGTTCTGCCGCTACTTTGGCTTTGGGTCATGAGGTTTTTTGCAATATAAAAGGATATGAAGCATTTGCAAAAACTTGCTTGCAAGCCGCTCTTGAGCTTTATGACATGGGACAGAAAAATGAAGGATATCAGCAAGGAAATAGCTTTGGAGCGCCCTACCGCTATGAAGAGAATACCTGGGCAGATGATATGGAATGGGCCGCTGCACAACTGTACAAGGTTTCTAAAAAGGAGAAACTTTTGAAGGATGCTCGTAAATATGCCAAAATTATTGGAACGTGGTCTTGGATGGAACGTGATACAACTAGTCATTATGAAATGTATCCTTTTGTTAACATCGGGCATTATGCATTATGGCAAGTGGGGTCTGCCAAAGACAAACAGCAAATGATTGCGTATTACAAACATAACTTAGATAGAATCCAAAAAAAAGCAGATGAGAATCCTTATGGTGTGGGACACTTATTTGTTTGGTGTTCAAACAATCTTGCTGCTGCTGTGGCGACGCAATGTATGCTGTATGAAGAAATGACTGGATCAAAAGAATATAGATCTTTAATGCAGAATCACGTTAATTGGTTGCTCGGTCTTAACCCGTGGAATTCTAGCATGATTACAGAGATTCCCGAAAATGCCGATACACCAGTAGATGTTCATATGCCTTTTTGGAAAATCAATAAGGAATCTATTAAAGGAAGTTTGGTTGATGGGCCAATTTGGACAACTATTTTAGAAAAAATGATAGCCATTAACCTTTCAGAACCTGATGAATATGAGAATTTACAACCACATCATATCAAATATAGAGACGATTGGATGGACTATAGCACTAATGAGCCTACACTTGATGGTTCTGCCGAACTATTACTCATATTAACACGCTTAAGTAATGAATAGAATTATTCTATCTATTTTTATTTTAGGTGTGCTTAATATTGCAAAAGCACAAAACATAATTGATCAAGAAGGTGCTTTAATTAGGTCCGATACCTTGCAAAAAAACATTTACTTATGTTTTACAGGACATGATTATTATGAAGGTTTTGACCATGTTCTAGGGGTTTTACAAAACAAAAAAATTAAGGCTTCATTTTTTCTTACTGGTGATTTTGTTCGTAATCACACTGATTTGGTAAAGCGTATTATAAGTCAAGGACATTATGTTGGAGCTCATTCAGATAAGCATCTTTTGTACTGCGATTGGTCAAAAAAAGATAGCTTACTACATACTCCAAATGTAATAAAGGAGGATATACTGAATAACTTAAAGATATTACAAGACTTAGGGGCTAATGTTTCTTATTTTATGCCTCCTTATGAATGGTGTAATACAAAGGTTGTACAAATAGCGAAAGAACTTAATCAAACAACAGTAAATTATTCGCTTGGAACCAGATCTAATGCCGATTATACAACGCCTGATATGTCAAACTATATTTCAAGTGAGGCTGTTTTAGAAAGCATTTATAACTACGAAAAATTAAAAGGAATGAATGGTTTTCATTTACTTATTCATCCAGGTACGAATCCATTAAGAAAAGATAAATTGTATTTACATTTAGATGAATTAATACATAAGTTGATGTCTAAAGGATACCAATTCAAAAAATTCTAATTAGAAAAATACTGCCGATAATAATTTTCATAAAACACATGCCAATTATTTCACGTAATGTGGATAGTCTTTTTCACGATTCTGAAATCTAAGAATCGTATCTTTAACAATAACTCCTTTATCAATATTGATGGCGTTTTTGATGGTTTTGTTTTCCGGCCATTGGTCTCGACCTCCAATAACCGAAGGTAAATGCACAATCATAGCTGCTGAAATTGATCTAGACGCACTTTCCCAAAAATAACTAGGGGTGTGGTCTACCGCATAATAATCAATTGTATCTATTGAAATGATAGGATTTTTAAATGTAGTGGGTCTAGCAAAATAGAAACCCATGCCTTCATCGCAGCTTACATCAATTATCAACGTGCCAGGTTTTAGGATTGATTTTTCATCTTCATTTACATAATTAATAGGGTCGTCTACATCTTGATAGGTTCCATTAATGATGATTTCAGATTCATGAATTAAATCCAATAAAGGTCGTTCAGATCCATTGTGTTCTACTAAAACTAATCGCGGTTCATTGTTGTTCCCGTTTCTAATTCTTGCATAATGAACATCTAAAACTTCTTCTCGTACTTCATGATCTGGTCTTTGAATGCAGATAGTAATATCTCTAAAGCCATGAGCTTTTAACGCGTAAATAGCACCCCGGCTAACGGCTCCAAAACTAAATATAATAGCCTTTCTTTGATTTCCATAATGACCGTCAATCCCCTTTAATTGCAGAGCATGTATAACTGCACAGTATCCAGCCATTTCATTATTTTTGTAAAAGGTGTGTCTACCAATTTGTCCATTTGGACCCCAGACATACATATCTTCAAAAGCAATCAAGGTTAATTTTTTATCAATGGCTGTTTGTGTGATCTTCATTTGTTGGGCACAATGTGGATACCCCCATAAAACACCTCCTGTCTTTAATTCTTCTAAATCTGAGAGGATTGGTTTGGCTATAATCACGGATCCTATATCAGATAATATTTCACCGCGAGTGGCCATGCCTCCAGTAAGTTCAATGATTTCCTCATCTTCAATATTAAACGGTTTGCCATAGCCCCTCTCAAAGATGAGTTGCTTGCGTATGTGTTCTGGAAGTCTTTTTAAATGTTCTGGATGGATTGGGACACGTCTTTCGTCTTCTTTTTTTGAGGTACCAATAACTCCCATTTTTAATAAAGCCATATGATTCTGTTTTAAATTGAAACGAATCACAGATTAATGAGTTAAGTAAAGCGTTAAATTAAAATTTCTAGTTGTGGATTTTCCTCTAGTAATAAGGCATTAAGTTGATTACTAGAGATGCGTAAAGAATTATATTGACATCAACGGATATATATCCATTGTTAAAGATAAGCTATTTAACTTAGAGTTTTAGAGTTATTAAAACAATTCAATAAAACTATAAGATAAAAAATTAATATATAATGTATTATTGTTTCTCTTCAATATACATTTGGCGCACTTTTTTCATGAGTTCCGAAGAATAAACGAAATCAGTTACTACTTCGTTATCGGTTTTAAAAATAGTGTCTTTAGAACCTTCCCATGCTTTTAAGCCATCTTTTAAAAAAACAATCTTTTCACCAATTTCCATTACCGAATTCATATCATGAGAATTGATAACAGTTGTAATATTGTATTCATCGGTTATTTCTTGAATCAAATTATCAATAATAATAGATGTTTTGGGATCAAGACCAGAGTTGGGTTCATCGCAAAATAAGTATTTCGGATTATTTACTATAGCTCGAGCAATGGCAACACGTTTTTGCATACCTCCAGAAGCTTCGCTTGGCATTTTATTATGGGCATCAATTAAGTTAACGCGTTTCAAAACAAAATCAACGCGGTCCTCCATTTCGCTTCTACTTTGTTTGGTAAACATTTTTAAGGGAAACATGACGTTTTGAGCAATAGTCATTGAATCAAACAATGCACTACCTTGAAATACCATCCCAATTTCGGCACGCAAATTTCTCTTTTGATCTTCACTTAACTCAGAAAATACTTTACCATCATATGCAATACATCCTTCTTCATAATCAAATAGCCCTAATAAGCATTTTATAAAAACAGTTTTTCCTGAGCCACTTTGGCCAATTATTAAATTGGTTTTCCCTTTTTCAAAAGACGTACTAATGCCTTTTAAAACTTCAACTCCAGAAAACGATTTATGTATGTTTTTTACCTCTATCATTAGCTCAGCAACATTTGGGTTAAAATATAGTTTAACAATATAATAACAACACTGGTCCAAACAAACGAGGTTGTACTGGCTTTTCCAACTTCAAGAGCACCTCCAGTCATGTAATATCCATGATACGATGGGATGGTTGCTAAAACAAATGCAAATATTGTTGTTTTAATAAAGGCATAGGTTATATGAAACGGAATAAAATCTGTTTGAATACCAATAATGTAATCGCTAAGCGAACTAAACCCACCATAAACACAAGCTGCCATACCACCTAAAATACCTAAAAACATAGCAATGGATATAACAAAAGGGTAAAGTAGAAGTGAAATAAACTTAGGGAATACTAAGTAGTTTAAAGAATTAATTCCCATCACTTCAAGGGCGTCAATTTGCTCAGTTACACGCATGGTTCCAATACTTGATGTAATAAAAGAGCCTACTTTACCAGCCATAATAATAGAAATAAATGTGGGTGCAAATTCAAGAATAACAGATTGTCTGGTTGCAAAACCTACTAGGTATTTAGGAATTAATGGGTTGCTTATATTTAGTGCTGTTTGAATGGTAACAACGCCACCTACAAAAAAGGAAATGAAAGCAACGATACCAAGCGAGCCTATAATTAAATCGTCAATATCTTTTAAAATGAGCTGCTTCATAACCGACCATTTAGTTGGTTTACGAAACATTTCGACAATCATTAAAAAATAAGTGCCTATATAATGGAGGTATTTCATATTAAATTTATTAGTGCTAAAGTAAAAAAAAGTTACAGGTATTTAACTTTAATTTTAAATTATGATGTTTTAAAAATAGTATTTTTGAAAAATTAATAATAAACAATAAAAATGAAGCATTTATTTACTTTAATAGTATTCGTTATTTACAGCACGTTTTCTGTTGCTCAAAATAGTGTAGAAGTCAAACAGAACTATAAATCAACTAACTTGAATGAACGACCCAAGTTAGTGGTTGGTATAGTTGTCGACCAAATGCGATATGATTATTTAACGCGTTTTTACAATAAATACGGCGATGGAGGTTTTAAACGTATGATGAATGAAGGGTTTAATTGTAAAAATAATCATTTCAATTATATTCCTACATATACAGGGCCTGGTCATGCCTCAATTTATACAGGAACTACGCCAAAATATCATGGTATTATTGCTAATGATTGGTATGATAAGGAATTAAAAAAGAGTGTGTATTGTACCGAAGATGATTCTGTGCAGTCTGTTGGGACTTCAAGTAGTGCAGGACAAATGTCTCCACAAAGAATGAAAACAACCACTTTTGGAGATGAAAACAGATTGTTTACGCAGATGCGAGGAAAAACAATAGGTGTTTCAATTAAAGACAGAGCATCTATTTTACCTGCAGGACATACAGCAAATGCTGCCTATTGGTTTCAAGGTAAAAATGAAGGGAACTGGATTTCAAGTACATTTTATATAAAAGAACTTCCAAAATGGGTAACAAACTTTAACAAAAAGCATTCAGTAGATTCGTATTTAAAAGAATGGAATACCTTATATAACATTACAACGTATACTGAAAGTGGAAGTGATTTAAATAATTTTGAAGGTGGTTTTAAAGGAAAAGAAACTGCAACATTTCCATATGATTTGGCAACATTAAAAAATGAAAATGGTGGGTATGATATCTTAAAATCTACCGCTTTTGGTAACAGCTTAACTACTGATTTTGCTATTGCTGCTATTAACGGAGAACAATTGGGAAGTGATGATATTACCGATGTGTTAACCGTAAGTTTTTCTTGCACAGATTATGTCGGACATAATTTTGGAGTTAATTCAAAGGAAATTGAAGACACTTACTTACGATTAGATTTAGATCTTGAAAGACTTTTTAAATCTTTAGATGATCAAGTAGGAAAAGGAAATTATACGGTATTTTTAACCGCCGATCACGCAGCAGTTAATGTGCCTGCTTATTTACAAAGTGTAAAAATTCCTGCTGGGTATTTTGATTCTAGAGATTTTAGTAAAAAAATAAATAACTTTATGGAAACTACTTTTGGAGCTTCTGATTTGATTGAAAGCATAATGAATAATCAAATATTTTTAAACAGAAAAAAAATACAGGAGTTAGATTTGGATTTGGATGATGTTCAAGAAGCTATTGTTAATGAAATTATTGGCTATCAATATATTGATAAAGCATACACTGCAACAGCAATGAGTAATACGTCGTTTTCCACAGGAATAGAACGATTGATTCAAAATGGATTTAGTCAAAAGCGTTCTGGCGATGTTATTTATGTACTCGATCCAGCGGTTATTTCTTATAGTAAAACAGGTTCAACACACGGATCTGCATTTGAGTATGATACGCACGTGCCTTTATTGTTTTTTGGAAAAGGCATCAAACACGGTCAAACCTTACAAAAAACAGAAATAACAGATATTGCTCCAACTATGTCAGCGCTGTTAAACATAAGCTATCCAAGTGGGAATATTGGGAAACCTTTAGAATTTGTTTTTAATTAGTTTGAGTAAAAGAAACATATATTCTATTGTAGCGATACTCATTGTTTTAGGTGTTTATGGATACGAGTATTTTTTAGATAACGAAGAGCAAAACAACATTGTTGAGGAAGGTTCAACCATAAAGGATCAAACAAACGAGTATTTCTTACCTACAAGTACAACAGGACAAGTTGTGCATCATAACGGTTATTCTTTATCCTATAATGAACCTTACGAACAGGCTGAATGGGTTGCTTACGAATTAAAGAAATCTCAACTTTCTAATAATAATTTTGAAAGACCTTATTTTGAAATCGATAAGGCTGTAAAAACTGGTTCGGCTAGTTGGAAGAACTACAAGAATTCAGGGTATGATCGTGGACATTTATGTCCAGCAGGAGATAGAGAGTATGATATTAATGCCTATAATGAAACCTTTTTAACAAGCAATATATCGCCACAAGAACATGATTTTAATGCAGGTATTTGGAATACATTAGAACAGAAAACTAGATATTGGGCAAATAAATATGACGGTGTTTTCGTAGTTACGGGAGGTGTTTTACAAGACGGTTTAAAAACGATAGGTGATGAGCATGTTGCCGTGCCCAATCAATTTTACAAAATCATTTTGGATAATAAGCATGGAGAAATTAAAATGATTGCTTTTTTAATGCCTCATGAAAATTCCAAAAAGCCTTTGTATTCGTTTGTCGTATCAGTCGATTCTATTGAAAAACTAACTGGTATAGATTTCTTTCCCGAGTTAGATGATTCTATAGAAAACAAACTTGAAGCATCAAGTAATTATAAAAACTGGAGTTTTAAATAAACTTATTTAGCATGCCTTTCCATCTCAATTTTCTAATAAACATTCCTTGTTCTTCAGTCACCAGATAAGGTATTTTGTCCTTTTTAGCTTTGAAATAACCAGATATATAATCTTTAAATAAAGAAAAACGTTGTTTTCTGTAGGCGAGTTTTAATGCAGAAATTAAGGTAATTAAAAATCCATATCGCATTTTATACATGGCTTCACCTTGTAAATATTTGGAGGCTTTGTTATAATTAATACCGGTTGGTTTTAAATGTTTTATATGAAGTGTTTCATCGGTTAAAATTTCCCAGTTGTAATACTTGGCAAGTAGCTCATCAATAGTATCCCATCCCATTGATGGTTTCAGTTTTCCTATTTGAATAAAGCAATCTTTACGATAAGCTTTTAAGGCACCTCGAATATGGTCTTTTCTGGTTAAGTTTTCAACAATCCAGTCATTATTTTTTTGAACATAACAAAATCCAGCAGCCATTCCTAAGCGTTCGTTATTTTTAAAGTGTAATGCAATCTGCTCTACATAATTGTTCGGAAAAATTAAGTCGGCGTCAAATTTGCAAATCACATCATAATCACTATCTAAAGTTTCAAAACCTTTATAAAAGGCATTGATTATTTTTGAACCTGGTAAGTGTTCGTTAGACGATTTGGAATTTACTAATTGAATCCAAGGATATTTAGTGCTGTAACTTTCTACAATATCTTGAGTATTATCAGTTGAATTATCATTTACTACAACAACTTGTTTTGGTAAAAGTGTTTGGTGAACTAAAGAATCTAAGGTTAACCCAATAGAATCTTGTTCGTTGTGTGCGGGTATGACTATATAGAAATTCAAACTCCTGAGTTTAGGACTCAAAGTTAAAATTTATTTCTCTATATCTTTCCTTTAGAATTTAATTATTGATGCGCTCAGCATACACAATATAATAACGTGGCGTAAACCATCTTAATAGAGGTCTAATACCAAGTTTCTTGGTTGGATTGGTCCATTTTTGGCGCGCTTTTATTTCCCATCCAGCTTTTTCAAGCAACCAATCAAACTGCCAGTCTTCAAATTCGTGATAGTGTCTGTCCCACATATCGGTTTTGCTTCTATAGGCTGTTGAAAACCATAATCTAAGCGGAATACTTGATACTAATTTATCAGCTTTAATAGATTTTAAAACAGTAAAAGGTGATAATAAATGTTCAAAAATTTCAAAAGCTGTCACGACCTCTGCTTTAGAATTTTCAATAGAAGAAGTATCAATATCTAAATCCTCACCTTTGGTATTTTCTACGTTAAATCCTTCGGATTTTAAAATGTCTGTAAACGGATTTTCAACCCCTAAATCTAATATAGACTGAGTATTAGAAACATGAGCCTTTAAAAATTCAATGGTGTGTTTATAACGTTTATTCGGATAGCTTTTCTCGTACATAATCATTCCCATATTACATGGGATGGTTTAAAAATTTTCAAATAAATGAAAATTTTAGTTATTAATATTTGTAAACTAATGCATTAACGCTCATTCCTGAGCCAACACTTGCAAATATAATAACATCACCTTTATTTAAGCTGTGGTTTTCTAATTTGTTATTCCTCACTAAATCAAAAAGTGTAGGCACCGTAGCAACCGAACTATTTCCTAAGTTTTGAATGCTCATCGGCATAATATTGTCGGGAATATTGGTTTTGTAAAGTCTGTAAAAACGTTTTAAAATGGCTTCATCCATTTTTTCGTTAGCTTGATGTATAAAAATCTTTTTGACATCTTTTATATGAACACCACTATTATCCAAACACGTTTTCATGGCTTGTGGTACATAATTGAGTCCGAATTCGTAAATTTTACGACCAGCCATTTTTATATAGCGCGTATTTCTATCTAATTCTTGATTATTAGAATTTCCAAAGTATAAATAATAAGCTTCATCATAAGTATAGGTAGCGGATTCATGCGCTAAAATGCCTCCCTTATCGTCTGTAGCTTCAATAATAGCAGCACCTGCACCATCAGAGAATATCATAGCATCTCGATCATATTTGTCAATAACTCTTGATAAAGTCTCGGTTCCAATAACCAAACAGCGCTTGGCCATTCCAGCGGTTATAAACGCTTTGGCTTGAATAACTGTTTCAATCCAGCCAGGGCAACCAAAAAGGATGTCGTAAGCAACACATTTTGGGTTTTTAATACCCAGACTATGCTTGATTCTGGATGACAATGCTGGTAACA
>TARA_R110002033_G_scaffold41347_3_pt1 | contig 17196 bp, 13 predicted proteins | sample TARA_R110002033 | Tara Oceans TARA_R110002033 (sample SAMEA4397051) | marine metagenome | biome: Polar Biome; feature: [SRF] surface water layer (ENVO:00010504); material: water (ENVO:00002006), including particulate matter (ENVO:01000060) such as... | depth 5 m
ACAGGATTGTTGATTAACATTCCGTCTTGAAAATCACTGTTGGCAACATAAGTTTCGCCATAAGCAAATGCCATTCCTATATATATGATGAATGCCAATATAAAGTTTACGGTAACCCCACCAAGCATAATGATTAAACGCTGGTATGCTGGTTTAGATCTAAATTCCCAAGGCTGTGGAGGCAAAGCCATTTGCTCTTTATCCATACTCTCATCAATCATCCCTGAGATTTTCACGTATCCACCTAGTGGCAACCACCCAATACCGTATTCTGTTTCTCCAATTTTCTTTTTAAGAAGTGAATATTTAACATCAAAAAATAAGTAAAATTTTTCGACTCTGGTTTTAAATAATTTAGCAGGAATAAAATGTCCTAATTCGTGAAGTATTATAAGTAATGATAAGCTCAATAAAAATTGAGAAAGCTTGATAAATAGATCCATTTTTAAATTTTAATTCTTTTTATAACCCACAAAAGTAAGGTTTTCTATTTGTATAATTTGCAATTATTATTCCATAAGACTTTAAAAGTTTGTTAATTAATACAAATTCAGTTTCAAAATAACTTAAGGTCTACTAACTTTACTATCGCTGTAGATTGAGCTAAGTGTTGTGATTTTTTTATCGAATGTACATTCGAAAATCATATAAAAATTTGGCGCTCTGCAGCAAAAAATACTAATAAATAAAAATATAGATTTATGTCTTCACAATTGTTCACAGCTATAAAAATAAAAGATATTACTTTTAAAAATCGCATTGTTATTTCGCCAATGTGTCAATATTCGGCAACCGATGGATTTGCCACAAACTGGCATCTGGTACATCTAGGAGCACGTGCCATTGGTGGTGCTTCATTAATTATTCAGGAAGCTACTGCTGTCGCTCCCGAAGGTAGAATTTCTCCGGGTGATTTAGGGATTTGGAGTGATGCCCATATCGAAAAGTTTATCGAAATAAATGAATTTATCGAAAGTCAAAACTCGGTTCCGGGTATCCAATTGGCACACGCCGGTCGCAAGGCAAGTGTTTCTACACCGTGGGAAGGGAATAAAAAATTAGACGCTTCAGAAGGTGGATGGGAAACCGTGGCGCCAAGCGCGATTGGCTATCATGATAACGAACTAAAACCTGTTGCATTAGATAAAAACGGAATTCAAAAAGTACTTACTGATTTTAAAGTAGCGACTAGAAGATCAGTAGAAGCGGGCTATAAAGTGATGGAAGTGCATGCAGCACACGGATATTTATTGCACCAATTTTTATCACCGCTGTCTAACTTACGTACAGACGAATACGGTGGAAGTTTTGAAAATAGAATTCGTTTAACACTTGAAGTAGTGGAAGCAGTGCAATCAGAATGGCCAAAGAACCTGCCGTTATTCGTAAGAATTTCTGCTACAGACTGGGCTGAAGGCGGATGGAATGCAGAGGAATCAGTAAAACTATCAGCTATTTTAAAAGACAAAGGGGTGGATTTAATTGATGTTTCATCAGGGGCTTTGGTTTCGTACCAAAAAATTCCAGTGGAACCAAATTACCAAGTGCCTTTTGCAGAACAAATTAAAAAAGAAACCGGAATATTAACTGGAGCGGTAGGCCTAATCACCGAAGCGCATCAAGCAGAAGAAATCATCACCTCAGGAAAAGCAGATATGGTATTATTTGCTAGAGAATCATTAAGAGACCCTAATCTTGCTTTGACTTTTGCTCATGATCTAAATGCCGAAACTACTTGGCCAAAACAATACGAAAGAGCTAAGAAATAATTTTCAGAATTTTAAGTACATAAGCCATTCAAGAAGTAAACACAAATTATACAGATTTTCACGAATTGCTGTAGTTTGTGTTTGCTTTTTTTAATTAACGTTGTAATGAAATTGGCTATACAATACATAGCCACAGATTAATAAAACATCCGTTCAAACATACAATCTAGTGCACGCTCGTTACGACCATAAAAAAATCCGTTTGATCCGACATAATCCGTGTCCCATCCCGTAATAAAGATCACAAACATTATAAACAACAAAGAAAACCAGCTTCCCAAACACATAATTAAATCATAAGCCAGTCATTAAAAAAATCCGCGTCATCCGCGTGCCATCTCGTAATCTATTTCAAGTACTACAAGTATTAAAGTAAAGTTTATGTTCCATCACACAATCTAGTTTACCGCCTAATGAGTATTAATAAAAAATCCGTTTGATCCGATAAAATTCGTGTCATCCGCGTGCCATCTCGCAATCTATGTCAAGTGCTACAAGATTAAAGTAAGATCAGCGTGCCATCCCACAAGAAAGGCTACCCACAATCCAAAGAACAAAAAAAAACCAGCGTCCCATCAAACAATAAACAAACCATGAAAAAAATAAAAACAGCCCTTCTATCATACGGAATGTCAGGCAAAGTATTCCACGCACCATTTCTAAAGCTACATGAAGGATTCGAATTTTTAGGATCTTGGGAACGAAGTAAAAAATTAATCCAAGAGGATTATCCAGAAACAGTTAGTTATAAAACGCTAGAAGAACTCTTAAATTCTGATGTTGAATTAGTGGTGGTCAACACTCCGGTGGCCACACACTATGAATACGCAAAAAAAGCCTTACTAGCAGGCAAGCATATTATAGTCGAAAAAGCATTTACCACCACAGTCTTAGAAGCAGAGGAATTAGTGGCTCTGGCCAAAGAAAAAAACTTGAAACTTGCCGTGTTCCAAAACAGAAGATGGGACAGCGATTTAAAAACCGTGCAAAAAGTTTTAAACGACAAAGTCCTTGGAGAAATTGTAGAAGCCGAATTTCATTTTGATCGTTACAATCCTAGTTTGAGTGCTAAGTCACATAAAGAAACAGCAAACGATGGTGCAGGAATCCTGAAAGATCTGGGTCCGCATTTAATTGATCAAGCACTGTATTTATTTGGATTGCCTAACGCTGTCATGGGAGATATTAGAACAACTCGAGAAGGATCAGTAGTAGACGATTGGATTGATATCTCGTTATATTACGATAATCTAAGAGTACGTTTAAAAGCAAGTTTTTTTGTGAGAGAGGCAAATCCAGCATATACTATCCATGGTAAAAAAGGCTCGTTTTTAAAAGTTCGCGGTGATGTGCAAGAAGACGATTTAAAAGAAGGCAAAAAACCAAACTTAGAAAGCTGGGGAACAGAAAAACCAGAAAATGAAGGACTGTTGCACACTCAAGAAAATGACAAACAAATTAGAGAAAAAATAAGCACATTACAAGGAAATTATTACGACTTTTTTGAGGGTATTTATCAAGCGATTGTAAACGGGAAAGCAATTCCTGTCTCTGGTCAAGACGGCGTTAATGTGATGAAAATTATCGAAGCCACGATTGCAAGTAACACTCAAAAACAAGTGATTACGATATAAAAATGACGAGGTTAGAGTATTAATTTTATTATCAAGCTGTTTTCCAAATCTCACTATGTTGCGATTTAGAAAACAGCTTTTCTACTTGTTAAGTACGCTGTGACAATGAATAAGTACAATTATTAATTTTTTTTATAAACAATAACGTTGTATGTGATAGCGGCCAACAAGCTAATGCGTTGTTGCCCATTCCTTTTGACTACTTTTGCCGACTGAAATTAATAAAAAGGAAAATATCTTGATCGATTTAAAATTTATAACTAAGTATAAAGCCAAAGGGAAATATAAAAAAACCTATGGCAATGCAAAACTATCTTACTTAAATAGAATACGTTGGGCCGTGTCTTCATTCTATTTCGGGATGGGGTTGTGCTTTGCTACTTGGGCCAGTAGAATACCCGATATTAAAACAGCCCTTGATTTAAGTTCGGGAGAGTTAGGGACAATTTTATTTGCAGTTCCTTTAGGGCAATTGCTAATCATGCCTTTTTCAGGAAAATTAGTAACTCGTTTTACCAGCTATAAAATCTTGATCGCTTCTTGTTTTCTTTATGCGGTGAGCATGACTAACCTAGGATTAGCAACAAACTCTTGGCAACTGTCCTTTGGTCTGTTCTTTTTTGGACTGTTCAGTAACCTGACAAACATAGCAGTCAATACCCAAGGAGTTTACACTGAGGTTTTGTTTAAAAAAACAATCATGTCCTCTTTTCACGGTATGTGGAGCTTTGCAGGATTTACTGGAGCCTTAATAGGATTAGCAATGCTGGCTTTAGAGTTATCGCCTTACCATCATTTTTTAATTGTAGCTGCAGTGGTCTTTATACTGATGCTATTCGATTATAAATTCTTAATTAAGGCCAAAGAAATCCCTAAGAAAGAAACCAAAAAAATGTTCTCAAAACCAGATAGCGCCTTATTGTGGCTAGGAGTAATTGGTTTTTGTTGTATGGCTAGTGAAGGTGTAATGTTTGACTGGAGCGGTGTTTATTTTAAAGATGTTATCAACGCGCCAGGACCCTTAGTGATTTTAGGATATACTTCGTTTATGATTACGATGGCGGGTGGTCGTTTCTTGGGAGATGGCTTGATTTTAAAATTCGGACGTAAGAAAGTAATCCAAATAAGTGGTTGCTTGATTTCGATAGGATTGTTCACAGCAGTTGCTTTTCCGTATGTAATTCCAGCAACAATCGCCTTCATGTTTGTAGGAGTAGGTGTGGCAACAATCGTCCCTACCTTATATAGTATTGCTGGAAAAAATCCCACAGTGCCGCCAGGAGAAGCGTTAACTATCGTTTCTAGTGTAAGTTTTCTAGGGTTTTTAATGGGACCTCCAGTAATAGGTTATATCGCCGAATTATCTAGTTTGAGATTTTCATTTGCATTCATAGGAATCTTTGGTTTTTTAATTGCATTTATGGCTTCTAGAATTAAAGCTATTCAATAGTTTCAGTAATAGAACGCCCTCTTTTATAATACACATTAGTCCCGCTGTACACAGTATCTTTATAGCCAAACCCTGGCTACAAAGGATACTCGTTTCCATCGGGATTATTTATAACGTTTTGTTCTGGCAACTACTTTTTTTAAACCGTGCAACCATCCTATTTCTATGCGATCAACGGCTCAACTGCACCAATAGTATCAATCAAATTTCATCCCGAGCAACCAATACTTTAAAGCTTAAATACTATTCCATAAGATAGTTAATAGGTAAAATTCTTATATTTTTTTTGCGTAAACGTTAAATGTTTTTTATATTTAGAATCTGAAAATCAAACATTTAGTACAATTTACAGTAATTATTAACTCCCCAATTAATAATTTCTTGCAATTTATTTAAGCAGCGATAATACAAAACAGCTAGCTTTATAATAGCTTTTTTACTTAGCAGTACTATTTCATCTCAACAGCATCTTTTATCGCAGTTGTTGGCAGCATTTCTACCTACGTTTTCAGGTTAAAAGCGCAACCAAAACCATAAATCTGCTTATGAAAAAATACTACTTATTGCTATTTTCTACTCTTTTTACTGTTACTTCATGGGCTCAAAATTCTAGCACACTTTCTGGAAAAGTATTAGATGCAAAAACCCATAAACCATTAGAATATGTTGTTGTGTCTGTGCAAAACACCAGCAAAATGCAATTAACCACTTCCAGCGGAACTTTCCTCTTCAACTCACTTACTCTAGGACCACAGATGCTGCTTTTTCACAGTCAAGGATATAAAGATGCTTTGTACCCCGTAACTATTGGTGCAAACCAAACACTAGATCTGGGAAACATTTTATTAGAACATGACGAAATCTCCCAGCAACAAATGGCTGTTATTCGACTATATGATGAGGATCTAAGCGAAGACAATAGTGGCTCTGAAAGTATTTCGGGAATGCTACAGTCATCACAAGATATTTTCCAAAAGGCGGCTGCTTTTAATTGGGGACAAGCCCGTTTTCGTGTTCGCGGTTTAAATACGGAACAGGCAGTGATCATGATTAACGGCATCAAAATGAACAAGATTTATGACGGTAGACCGCAGTGGAGCAATTGGGGCGGACTAAACGATGCTACCCGAAATCAAGAATTCACAATAGGAACTACCGCTTCTGATTACACTTTTGGGAGTATTCTAGGAACCCAACACATGAACACTAGAGCATCAACATATAGAACAGGAACAAAAGCGACATTGTCTGCAACGAATACCAATTATAATGGCCGCGCAATGATAACGCACGCTACAGGAATGAATAGTAAAGGCTGGGCGTTTGTATTTTCGGCAGGAAAAAGATTGACTCGAGAGGGGCATTTTGAAGGAACTACTTACGATGCAAATTCTTTGTTATTAGGTGTTGAAAAGAAAATCAGTAACCAGCATGCTATCAATTTCACCGGTATGTACGCTCGAAATGAAAGAGGTAAAAACGGACCAAATTCTGCTGAGGTGATTGCGCTAACAAATGTAAATTATAACGCCTATTGGGGTTATCAAGATGGAGAGAAACGAAACTCGCGAGTGAAAACAATCGAGGAACCTCTATTTATTTTAAATCATTATTTTAAGGTTAATAAGGATAGTGATTTGAATACTAGTTTGATGTATCAGTTTGGTGGAATTGGGAATAGCAAAATTGATTACCAAAATGCAAACAGCCCTGACCCTACTTATTTTAGAAAAATGCCCAGCTATTTTACCGCTCTTTATGAACGTGATAACGGAGAGTTTTCTGGAGCATTCATACCTGATTTTGAAAATGCGGCTAAGAGTGAAGCATCTTTTCTAGCCAATCCTCAAATTGATTGGAGTGCTTTGTATCGCGCGAATCAAAATCCAATTACAAATCAAAACGGATCCATCACAGGCTATACTGCAGCAAAAAGTCACTATGTATTATATGAAGACCGTACTGATGATAAACTGTTTATGGGTAATTCAGTTTTTAATACACTTTTGACAGAGAATATTTCATTGCAAGCGGGGGCAACTTTTAGAAAATTAAAATCTCACAATTATCAAAAGTTGACCGATCTCCTTGGCGGAAGCTACTTCGAAGATATAGATGGATTTTATAAAGGAAAACAAGCGCAAGCCGACCTGAATAATCCCAACAGGCAAGTAAAAGTGGGAGATGCTTATGGATACAATTTTCTATTTGATGCCACTACCTTTGATGCCTTTACTCAATTTAAATTTGCATACACTAAAGTTGATTTTTACTTGGCTCAAACATTTTCTAATAGCAGTTATCAACGTGAAGGATTGTACAAAAACGGAATTTATGAGAACATATCCTTTGGCAAAAGCCAAAATTTAAAATTTGAAAACTTTGGATTCAAAGCAGGACTAACCTACAAAATATCAGGAAAGCAATTGTTCCATTTTAACGCTGCCCACCTCACAAAAGCGCCTAGTTTGCGAAATGCCTTCCCTAATTCTAGATTGAACAACGCTACTCTAGAGGGACTTAAAAGTGAGACGATAAGTAGTGTGGATGCCAATTATATTTTTAGATCACCAAATATCAAAGCGAGAGCAACAGCTTATTATATTGCCATGCGAGACGCGACAAAAACTAGTTTTTTTTATGCTGAAGGAATATTTGATAATGGTGGCGGCGATACCAATACTAATGCTTTTGTAGGGCAATCACTTACGAATATCAACACTAGAAATGTGGGACTTGAGTTGAGTTTTGAATATCAATTAACCACTACAATAAAAACAACATTTGCTGCGGCTTATGGTAAATATATTTATGCTAACAATCCCAATTTAAGTGTCAACAATGATGCGCTAGCCACAGTAGAAAACACAAAACCTTCGTTTGATTTTGGTCCGGCATTATTAAAAAATTATAAACAAGCCGGTATGCCGCAACAAGCATACAGTCTAGGTTTAGAATATCGAGATCCTAAATACTGGTGGGTGGCAACAAATTTAAATTACCTCGCCGATGCCTACATTGATTTTTCGTCGATTACTAGAACAAATAGTTTTAATATAAATCCTGCAAGCAGCGCACCTTTTCCAGAAGTTACCGCTGAAAGGTCAGCAGAGTTATTAAAACAAGAACGTTTTCCTGCGGTGTTTTTGCTAAATATTATAGGTGGAAAATCGTGGCGAATCAATAGAAAATATATTGGTTTATTCATCAGTATCAACAACGTTCTAAATTTAAGATACAAAACCGGCGGATACGAGCAGGCGAGAAACGGAAATTTTAGACAACTTAATCAGGATGTTTCTAGCGGGACACCTTCTTTTGGCAGTAAATATTATTATGGATATGGTAGAACTTTTTTCTTAAATCTATCCTTTAACTTATAAACTCAAGCAGTATGATAAACCAGTGGAACAAACTTATTTTTTTAGTACTTCTATCGACACTTCTAGTAAATTGTGACAATGATAATGTCGCTACGCCCAATTTATTATGTGATCAAACAGACCTAGTCGTTAATAAATCAATTGCTGATATTCGTGCAGCCAGCAACAATATTGTAAGGGGTTATAACTATGATGACGTGATTGAAGCTTATGTGGTTTCAAGTGATGAATATGGGAATTTTTTTAAGGCAATTTCGTTTCAAACCTTGCCCACAGCCACGACTAAAACCATAGGATTTAGCGTTCCTATTGATGTAAGTAATGCCTACATTGACTATAGGGTGGGAAATAAAGTATATGTCAAACTTAAAAATCAATTTACTGATATTAGATACGGTAGTTTGCGTATAGGGACGAGCTACATTAGTAGCTTTAATATTGGTGGTGTGGGCCGATTGTCTCAGAATGATTTTAAGGATATTTTGATCGCTTCCTGCACAACTGTTTCTGATGATCAGTTAGTAACGCCAATGACCATAGCACAATCTCAAGATGATGAAAAGGTAAATACATTAATCGAAATCTCAAATGTGCAGTTTACTGAAGAGGCGATAGGGCGAACTTTTTATGAGGAAACAAATGACATAGGCGGAGCCACAAACTGGAGTTTGAGAGATGATGAAGGCAATCAAATAATTTTGAGAACTAGCAGTTATGCTCGATTTGCAGCCGATAAACTACCAACTGGAGTAGGCACGGTGCGCGGTGTGCTTACTAAGTATAGCGATGACTTTCAATTAGTAGTGCGATCGCTAGACGATATTGCTATGAAAGGGGAGAGAGCCATCCCTTTTTTTATCGAAAATTTTCAATCAGTAACCGATAAGGCAAATTTGAGCTTGCCTGATTGGACCAATATTGTTACCGAGGGAAAATTATTCTGGAGATCAGGTATACTTGATGGGAACGGCTATGCTGAGTTTGCAATAAGCGGAACAAGAGTAGACTTGAATGAGGCTTGGCTAATTTCACCACCTATAAATTTAGACGACACTATAAACGAAGTACTCACCTTTAGAACGGCACAAGAAGGATTAGATGTGAATTCAGAGTTAAACGCTCTAGAAGTATATATCGCGACTGATTTTGATGGTCTAAATGTTGATCAAGCGTCTTGGATAAATTTAAATCCAAAGTTACCCAATCAAGCCACTCCTGATTTACAGTATATAGGTTCTGGAAAAATTGATTTGTCTTCTTATGAAGGCGAAGTGCACATTGCCTTCAAGTATGTGGGTTCAGGAAAGAATTTGGCACTCGACGGAAGCTTTCTGCTTGACGATGTGCAAATTGTTGCCGAATAATTTGTAATTATATCAAACACACTTTTAGTATATTTGCAAAAATATTAAATTTAAAATGCCATGAAATACGCTTTATTCGCTGGGTTATTAACACTTTTTATTTCTTGTAACAGTGGTTCTAAGGATGAAAATATTGATTTTGTAAAACAAAACGATGCAGATATTACTGCTTATATTAAGGAGAAAAACTTAGATGCAACAAAAACGGATTCAGGTATGTACTATGTCATTACTGATCCAGGAACTGGCGCACAACCTACAGCAACTTCTAATGTGACTGTGGCTTACAAAGGGTCTTTCTTGAACGGAAAGGTATTTGATGAAAGTGAGGCAGACGGAATTAGCTTTCCTTTAAACCAAGTTATTAAAGGATGGACAGAAGGTATTCCATTATTTAAAGAAGGCGGAAGCGGAATTTTATTAATACCAGCGCACTTAGGTTATGGTGAAAATGACTATAGCACAATACCGGGTGGATCAGTTTTAATTTTTGATGTAAAGTTGATTTCGGTAAACTAATACATAATACAATCATACTAAGGGGATTTTTACAACAGGTAGAAATCCCTTTTTTTATATCTAATTTACAACTGTGTTGTTAAAAAAACTTTAATAAGAACGTACATCTTTAAATATTACACTACCTTACAGTTAATAGCATACAAATGATTAAATTTGTAACTTATTTAAAAATATGTTAGAAAAAGAAGTATTAAATTTTGAAAAGACCGCCATTGTTGGTATTGTAACGCAAAATCAAAGTGAAGAGAAACTAACGGAGTATCTTGACGAATTGGAGTTTTTGACTTTTACAGCAGGTGGGGAAGTAGTGAAGCGTTTTTCACAAAAAATGGAGCGCCCAAATCCCAAAACTTTCATGGGAACTGGAAAAATAGAAGAAATTCATGCCTATGTAAAGGAAAACGGAATCTCAACTTTGATATTCGATGACGAGTTAACGCCCTCACAACAAAAGAACATCTCAAAAATAATAGTAGAATGTAAAATTCTAGATAGAACACATCTTATCCTAGATATTTTTGCACAACGTGCAGAGACTTCTTATGCGAGAACACAGGTTGAGCTAGCACAATGTATTTATATGTTGCCTCGTTTATCAGGATTATGGACTCACCTTGAACGTCAAAAAGGGGGAATTGGAATGCGCGGACCTGGGGAAACTGAGATTGAAACAGACAGGCGTATTGTGCGCGATAGAATTGCATTATTGAAAGACAAAATTAAAGCTATCGACAAGCAAATGGGAACACAACGCGGTAATCGTGGTTCGATGGTGCGTGTGGCTCTCGTAGGATACACAAATGTAGGTAAATCAACTTTGATGAATGCGGTAGGGAAAAGTGATGTTTTTGTCGAAAACAAATTATTTGCTACCCTTGATACAACTGTTAGAAAAGTAGTGATTAAAAACCTGCCTTTCCTATTGTCTGATACTGTTGGTTTCATACGTAAATTGCCTACCATGTTAGTCGACTCTTTTAAGAGTACACTAGATGAGGTTCGTGAAGCTGATTTGTTATTGCATGTTGTTGATATTTCTCATCCAGATTTTGAAGATCATATCGCATCTGTAAATCAAACATTGTTAGACATTAAAGCTAATGATAAACCAGTAATTATGGTTTTCAATAAGATTGATGCTTACAAACATTTGACAATCGACGAGGATGACTTGATGACTGAGAAAACACCAAAACATTACACACTTGAAGAGTGGAAATCAACTTGGATGGGTCGCGTAGGTCAAGAGAACGCCTTGTTTATCTCGGCAACAAACAAAGAAAATTTTGAGGAATTTAGAGCACGTGTTTATGAAGCTGTAAGGCACATTCATATTACTCGTTTTCCTTACAATAAATTCTTATATCCTGATTATAAAGATGCTGTCGAGAAAGAAGATGACGACGACAACGAAGAAGAATAATATAGTACACAAATCCCTTTTACTTTGAAAGGGATTTTTTTAGTTTAAAACTGTTGGGAATGGATTGAAGCTTTTCCTTTTGAAAAAAAATAGCTTTACAGTTATAAATAAAAAGACTATCTTGATTTTAATATTTAGTTACGATGTAGTGAAAAGTAATATCCCCAACATAGCATTTAAAGGCAAGCAAGGAGCCACAGATATAGAGCTTATTTCCTTAAATGAGTTATTTTTGCGTGTAGGAGAAAATCCTGATCACGATCCTAGGCAGCCACATCGCATTGAATTTTTTGCACTATTGATTGTAACTAGCGGTTCTGGAACACATCAAGTCGATTTACAAAATTATGATATTACAGCAGGGGATGTGCTTAAGATTGCCAAAGGACAAGTACATGCATTTCAAGAAAATTTTGAATACGAAGGTTTCCTAGTTGCCTTCACCGAAGATTTTCTAGTCAAACAGTTTTCGAAATCTTCTGTTGATTTTATTTCTCATTTATACAACTACCACCTTTCTAAAACGCCTGTTCAAAAAAGCTCATATACACTTCCATTTTTAAAAGAAGCGCAGTTCGAACTTAAATTAACTAACGACTACGCTAAAAAAGAAATTTTAGCCAAAATAGTAGAGCTTTACCTTCTAAGATTAGAGCGTCAAGCGCAAATCGATTCTCCCGTAGATGTAAATGTGAAGCATCAAACACTGTTTCTGAATTTTAAAAACTTGGTTGAAAAAAAATATACAGAAACACGCAATGTAAAAACATACGCTGAGGAATTAGCTATTTCTCCCAAATATCTGAATGAAATTGTTCAAAAGGTGACTTTAAACACCGCTAAGAACTTCATAGATAATTATGTTATTCTCGAAATTAAAAGGGTGATTTTCGCGAAAGCGCTAAGTCTTAAAGAAATTACTTATCTAGTGGGTTTTGATGAGGTAACTAATTTTACTAAGTTTTTTAAAAAACATACTGGATACACCCCTAAAGAGTTTAAATCTAGTTTGTAGTTACATGGTTTCATATTTACCATTATGTGAAATCTTTTCACCTTTCTGTTTTTCTTAATGTAAACGAACTTTGCTCAAAAATAAATTATGAGTACAATAGCAAAATGCCCAACTTGTGGCAGCACTTCAAGCATAAAAGAAAAAGAAGGAACAACAATTTACCAAGCCATTCAAGATGAAGATGCCTTAAAAAAAATAGGTCAACTGAAAAAAGCTATGGAGAAATTCAAACTTAAAGCCGAAGAATTAGAACTAGAGTTAGCTGCTTTAAAAGCTTCTAAATAAGTTTATCACAATAATTCACTATACGCATTTCAAAAACTTTAAATCTTAACTTCATGAAAATTGCAGTAACATCAGCGAGTGGGAACTTAGGTTCTGCTGTCGTACAATCATTAATAAAAGAGATAGGTGCGGCAAATGTTGTAGCTATCGCACGCACTCCTGAAAAAGCCACACATCTTGGAGTTGAGGTTAGAAAGGGAGATTATAGCAACCGAGAAGATTTTGACAAAGCACTTAAAGGAATAGATAAGGTGATGCTATTATCGGGTATGGATTTACCTGAAAATAGAATCGTGCAGCATCAAAATGTGATTGCTGCTGCTAACCAAAATGGTGTAAAAAAGATTGTCTATACAAGTATTATAGGTGATGAGCATGGAACATCATTTAGTCCCATCGTAAATAGTAATCGCCAGACTGAACTGGATATTAAAGACTCAGGAATGGAATGGGTGATTGGTAGAAACGGGATTTATATCGAGCCAGACTTAGAGTATATTCCAACATACATACAGGAAGGGATGATTAAAAATAGTGCTGATCAGGGCAAGTGTGCGTATACAAGTCGGGAAGAGTTAAGTTATGCTTATTCAAAGATGTTGCTAGAAGGTACACACAATGGACAAACGTACAATTTGGTAGGTGAGCCTATCACACAATCACAGTTAGCTGAATACATTAATCAAGTGTATGATACTAATCTCATATATGTGAGCACATCTATTGCGGCTTATAAAGAGGAGCGACAAGCAGCTTTGGGAGATTTTCTGGGAAATATTATCGCAGGTATTTATGAGGGAATTAGAAATGGAGCTACTAATATACCATCTGATTTTTTCAAAGTAGCTTCTAGAACTCATAAATTACCGTTACAAATGATTAAAGATTTTCTTGATAAGAACAATTAAATACATTGCCAATCGTTTTCTTTCTAACTAATTTTATAAGTCGTCACTTTCTAAAGTTCTATCTTTGCACGACTTTTAATTAGATCCATTTTTGAACCAAGAAGAAACCATAAGAACAAATTTCATTGTATGTACGCAATGCCTAGGTCGTGGCAAAAAAAGCAAAGGCTTAAGTAAAAATGTACGCAAAAATTACCAAAATGCTTTACGACAGTATGAGCATTCAGGTAGAAGTGGTAGTGAACCTATTTTACCTAAAGCTCATTTACATGTTTGCTTGAGTTGCAACGGTTCTGGTATAGTGGAATGTCAAGATAAACCTATTGCAGATGTTGCTAAGTTTCCTCATGTTGCAATTGTAGGTGCCGGTATAGGTGGAGTAGCACTAGCAATAGCATTTTTGCATCGAAATATTCCATTTACTTTGTATGAACGAGATCAGAACTTTGAAGCACGATCTCAAGGATACGGCCTTACATTACAGCAAGCGACAAAAGCTGTTGAAGGTTTAGGAATAACGTCATTAAAAGATGGGGTAATTTCGACCAAACACATCGTTCACAAAACGGATGGTGAGATTATAGGAAGCTGGGGGAATAGAAAATGGATTGCTCAAGAAGATGATTACTCCTCAAAGCGAACAAATATTCACATTGCGAGACAATCTTTGCGCCAAGCTTTATTAGAACAATTAGGCGACGACGATAAAGTATCTTGGGGACATCAACTGCTGGATTTTACCGAGTCAAAAGAAGGCATGTCATTAGAATTTATTTTTGAGGGTCAAATTAAAAAGACTCAGGCAGATATTGTAGTAGGCGCTGATGGTATTCGAAGTATTGTTCGAAAAAAAATCATAGGGGATCAATACACCCCTTTACGGTATTTAGATTGCATCGTTATTTTAGGTATCTGTCCGTTAGCGGCATTAGATAATATTGAAAGTCCGCTATTGGATTCTGCTACAGTTTTCCAGACGGCAAACGGTAACGAACGAATCTATGTAATGCCGTATGACCAAAACACGGTAATGTGGCAACTTAGTTTTCCAATGGCTGAGCAGGCTGCGATTGCATTAAGTTTAAAAGGTCCCAATGGATTAAAAGCAGAAGCAGTTAAGCGAACCAACTGGCACAGTCCTGTTCCACAAATTATCGCAGCTACTCCGGAATTTAAAATTTCAGGATATCCAGTATACGATCGCAAAATTCTAACAGAGGAGGATTTAAAAAGCCTTGGGAATTGCACGTTAATAGGCGATGCGGCCCATCCTATGAGTCCTTTCAAGGGGCAAGGTGCAAATCAAGCATTGCTAGATGCCTTGTCGTTAGCAAATACTATTTACAAAGTTTGTAACCAACCCAATCATTGGGAAAGAGCCGAAATAAGAGAAACTATTTTAAAAGAATATGAGCGCGACATGCTATTGCGATCAGCTGTTAAGGTTAAGGATTCTGGAGCCGCCGCACAGTTTTTACACTCAAATGATGTGCTTCGTGTAAGTGATGCGCCTCGTGGCAGCCGTTCATAGGAGTGATGAAAAAATAATTTTCGAAAATAAATCCTGCACAAATAATAATCAGAGTACTATCTAATATTCACCAGCGTTAAATATAGTATAAAGTCTTTAACGGTAGGCCTTCAGTGTAATTGTTTTCCAAAATTTATGCTTAATTTAGAGTGATAATACAATCGCTGAACTTTATCTTAGACCAAATTTTTAATCGTACATAATCTAATAAAGTTCAGGCATTAAACTAAGTTATGAAAATCTATCCTACAAACATAAGAGAACAAGACCACTACCTTACAGAAGAAATCAAGGAGCAATGCCAAAAATATTTTGTCCCCAATACCGTTAATGATTTGACTTTAGGTTTGTCAAATGTAACAGCTGCATTCTATGGCTTATCTTTAAAACATATTTCGACCGAATTTGGTAAAGAAGCAACTAATCGCATTTCGAAGAAAATATTTTATGATTTAGGTAAAATGAAGGCGATTCAATGTAGAGATAAAATGCCTGACTTTCCTTATGATACTAAAGCATTTGCTTTAACGACAATCACGGCTATATACACTTCAAATCCAGAATATGTTTTTACTATTAGTGAATTTAGTCCTGAGAAAACAGTCTTAAAGCTTGAAGGAGTTGACCGTTACTTGAAAATATTGAAAGAATTAAAAATTGATGATCAAATCGAACTTCCTACTCTGCTGGGATTTATGGAAGGAATCAATGATGAACTAGCGCTAGATACTAAAATTACCTACGAGATTGAGGTCAACGAGAAAGAAAATACAACCAATACGACATATACTTTTACAAAGAAATAAGCTTGCCATTAATCAAAAAAAAAGTCCGCTTTGAAAATGATTTCAAAGCGGACTTTTTTATAAATATCGAAATTAGAAACCGTAATTCACTCCAATTCCAAATAGCTCTTTTACTTGTACTCCTTTAATAGCGTTGTCATCGTAAATTGCTTGCAATGCTACGTTAGCTGATAAATATTTGTTGATTTTCATTACCACATTCATTTGGTAATCGATATCAACGTTTTGAGGATTATCAAGATAATTTGAATATAAATTCAGTCTGTTTTCGATAGAAACATTACTCATCACCACAAATTTGTAATAAGCAGAAATACTTGCTCCAAATTCAAAACGTGAGGTATCCCCTTGTAAAACACCAAAAGAAGGTCCAAATTCAGTAAAGTGACTGTGAACAAAAATTGCTTTTGCGGCAGCTGGAGCAAAATTCACGCTTAAATTGTCATTCTTTTTCCATAACATACCCGGACCTACTTGAAAATAAGCCGGTGAGAAAAAGTGTGAAATGCGTGTACCATCTTTGTCTAAACCTGTATCTAATTGACTCTTGAAATTGAAGTACGCAGAATAGTACCAGTTGCCTGATGCTTTCTTTCCCCATAATGAGTTCAATTCAAGTCTGTCATCTGTTTTTGCTGTTTGTTGGTCTCCTTTAATTTTACTCAAACCATAAGCAAGTATAAATTTATTGTCCCAAACGATATCCTCTTTCTTATAATTGAAATCGTAATTCAAACCAAAGTTTCCTGCAATGTTTGAAGTTCCTCCACCTAGCCATTGCTTGTTGTAAGATGATTGATTGAATAACAAGGAAATGTTACCTTTCTTTGTCCATAATTTTGTTGAATCCTTTACAGCTTCTTCCTGTGCATTACTCACAAATATTGAGAAAATAAATAAGAGTGTTGCTAATGATTTTTTCATAGTGTTTGTTTTAAAAACACAAATGTAATTAAATATATTAAAGTGAAGTATTTTGTATAATACTGTTTTACAGATAGTTATTTAATTTATAATAGTATTTTACATACAGTAGTTTATTTTAAAATGACAACTTAAATTAAGTACTCGATTTTAAATTAAAATTTTAATCACTGAATTTAAAA
>TARA_R110002033_G_scaffold50359_5_pt1 | contig 17174 bp, 10 predicted proteins | sample TARA_R110002033 | Tara Oceans TARA_R110002033 (sample SAMEA4397051) | marine metagenome | biome: Polar Biome; feature: [SRF] surface water layer (ENVO:00010504); material: water (ENVO:00002006), including particulate matter (ENVO:01000060) such as... | depth 5 m
TGGAAGGCAAAGTAAGGGGAGCTATGCCTTTTGACGATACCGATGTTTATAAAATTATTGAAGGCGCATCAAACTCTTTAATAAGCGCACCAAATAAAGAGTTGGAAATTGTTTTAGATTCTCTGGTTAATATCATAAAAGTTGGACAAGAAGCAGACGGTTATTTAACCACATGGCGAACTATAAATCCTGCAGAGCCACCAGCACCTTGGGTTGAGGTTAAAGAAGGGAAACGTTGGGAAGCGTTATTTATGAGTCACGAATTGTATAACGCAGGCCATTTATACGAAGCTGCAGCAGTACATTACAAAGCAACTGGAAAACGTAATTTTTTAGATATCGCATTAAAAAATGCCGATTTAATGGTGAAGACTTTTGGTGAAGGCGAGCATAAAATTTCAGCAGTTCCAGGTCATCAAATCATTGAAACAGGTTTGATAAAACTCTATCAAATTACAGATAAAGAAGAATACATCAATCTTGCTAAATACTTTTTAGATAATCGCGGAAATCCTGATAACCATAAATTATTCGGACCTTATTCTCAAGACCATATTCCAGTAGTTAATCAGGATGAAGTCGTTGGTCATTCCGTAAGAGCTGTGTATATGTATGCAGCTATGACAGATATTGCAGCCATTCAAAACGATAGTTTATACGAAGCTGCTGTAAACAAGTTATGGGACAATATGGTCAGTAAAAAAATGTACATAACTGGCGGAATCGGAGCAAAACACGAAGGGGAACAATTTGGAGCTAATTACGAGCTACCTAATTTGACCGCTTACAACGAAACTTGTGCAGCAATTGGTGATGTTTATTGGAATCACAGGTTACACAATTTGTATGGTGATGTTAAATATTTTGATGTCATTGAACGCACTTTATACAATGGATTAATTTCTGGTTTATCTTTAGATGGTACGAACTTTTTCTATCCTAATGCGTTGGAGTCTGATGGTGTTTACAAATCCAATCGTGGTTCCTGCACGCGTCAAGCTTGGTTTGATTGTTCTTGCTGTCCAACAAACGTCATTCGTTTTGTACCTTCAATACCTGGTTTGATGTATTCCAAAGGAAACAATGAAGTGTATGTTAATTTATATGCATCAAGTCATGCAGATATCGACTTAAATGGAAAAGAAATAAAAGTCAGTCAAGAAACATCATATCCTTGGAATGGTAAAATACAAATGACAGTCGAAGCAGATTCAGAAATTACAATGAAATTTCGAGTTCCTGCTTGGAGTAGAAATGAAGTTTTACCAAGCGATTTGTACTTGTATGCAGATTCTTATAAATCACAACCAACATTATCAATTAATGATAAAAAAATAAAAACATCGATTGAAGATGGCTATTTTGAAGTCACAAGAAAATGGAGTCCAGAGGATAAAATTGAAATTCATTTTCCAATGGAAGTCAGAACAGTTAAAGCTAACAATAAAGTAGAAGAGGATAGAGGTAAATTATCTTTAGAATACGGTCCAATTGTTTATGCTGTTGAAGAAGTAGATAATCCCAAATTTGAAGAAATTTCTCTGTCAACGAATGATGAATTTACAGTTCAAAAAGAAGATATATTGAAAGGAGTAAACACCATTTCAAACGACAAATTAAAAGCTATTCCATATTATGCTTGGTCTAACCGAGGTGTGAATAAAATGAAAGTGTGGATAGAAAATAAATAGACACTATTTATATATGAAAGTTATGTCAGACATCAAATTTATGACGACCAGAATACTTTTAATTGGATTAATGCTTTTTCAGTTAAATGGTCTGGCACAAAAAAAAGCTCTGGAAATACATGTTGATGCCGCTGAAGAAATAGGTGAGATGAAACCTATTTGGGCTTGGTGGGGTTATGATGAACCTAATTACACCTACATGAAAGATGGGAAAAAATTACTTTCTGAACTCGCAGATTTGAGTCCTGTTCCTGTATTTGTTCGAGCGCATAGTCTTTTGGTGACAGGTGAAGGCACTCACGGCCTTAAATGGGGCTCAACTAATGCATATACCGAAGATGAAAACGGAAACCCAATTTATGACTGGACTATTGTTGATAGAATATTCGATACTTACATCGAAAGAGGTATGAAACCTTTTGCTCAAATAGGATTTATGCCAGAAGCCTTATCGGCAAAACCTGAACCATACCGTCATTATTGGAAGCCTGGAGCGAAATATGAGGATATTTATACAGGATGGGCATATCCACCAAAAGATTATGAAAAATGGGCGGAATTGGTTTATCAATGGGTGACACATTGTGTGGAACGTTATGGTAAGGAGGAAGTTGAAAGTTGGTATTGGGAGTTATGGAACGAGCCAAATATTGGTTACTGGCAGGGTACTACCGAGGAGTACATAAAACTTTACGATTATAGTGCCGATGCAGTAAAAAGAGCACTGCCAACTGCAAAAATGGGCGGACCAGAAACAACAGGTCCTAGATGGGATGTTGCAGAAGAATTTTTGCGCAATTTTTTAGATCACATTAAAAGCGGTAAAAACTATGTCACAGGAGAAATAGGCTCACCACTCGATTTTATAACTTTCCACGCCAAAGGAAGTCCTAAAGTAGTTGACGATATGGTTCAAATGAATATGGGCGCACAGTTGAGTGACATTAGTAAAGGTTTTGAGATTGTGGCTTCATATCCCGAATTTAAGGACCTGCCCATTATTATTGGCGAATCAGATCCTGAAGGTTGTGCCGCTTGTTCTGAAGCCGATTATCCACATAACGCCTATAGAAATGGTACTATGTATGCCAGTTATACTGTTGCGTCATTTGCCAGAAAATATGAACTTGCTGATCATTATGGTGTGAATTTACTAGGCGCCGTAACTTGGGGTTTCGAGTTTGAAAACCAACCCTGGTATGCTGGTTTTAGAGATATGGCCACTAACGGTGTAGATAAACCTGTTTTGAATGTTTTCAGAATGTTTGGCATGATGGAAGGCCAGAGAATAAAAGTCAATCAGACCAATCTATCATATGATTTTATAAAAGTTAAAGATGAGAGTATAAGGGGTGAAAACCCAGATATTAATGCTATTGCAGCAAAGTCTGAAAATTCTATAACCATCATGGTTTGGAATTATCATGATGATAATGATTTAGATGTACCTTCTTCTTTAGTTAAATTAATCATCGATAATATTCCTGCGGAAAAAGTGTTGATGAATCATTACAGAGTCGATCAAAAGTTCAGTAATTCATACACTCTTTGGAAAGAAATGGGATCGCCTCAAAACCCAACAAAGAGTCAAATTGAAAATCTTGAAAAGGCGGGACAACTGCATTTATTTACCTCACCAAAATGGAAAAAGATAAATAACGGAAAAACTAAAATTAAATTAGATCTACCGAGACAGGGTATATCATTAATAAAACTTGATTGGTAGAAATGTATGCTAATCAGTAACTCATATATTAATTAACTAAACTAACTAGCAAATTTCAACATAAGTTGAAGAACAATACATATGAAACCAGAAAATCAAAAGTTAAGCATCCTTGAAAAAATAGGATATGGATCAGGTGATGCAGCAGTAAACGTTGTAATCTCTTCAATGTTTTTAATCATTACGTTCTTTTATACCGATGTGTATGGTCTAAAAGCAACAGATATGGCTTTAATGTTTCTTCTCGTGCGATTCATTGATGCAGTTAGTGACCCTCTAATGGGACTTATTACAGATAAATACAAATTTAAATCAGGAAGGTTTAGACCTTATTTTTTGTACCTGTCAGTTCCATTTGGTATTTCAGTTTTCTTAACTTTTACGACGCCTGGATTTGATTATACTGGTAAACTTATTTATGCTTACCTCACCTATATTTTTGTAACTCTTATGTTTACATCGGTCACTATACCTTATATCTCTCTTATTGGTGTACTTACCAGCGATCCAAAAGAACGTTTGTCAGCAAACGGATACCGATTATTTTTTGCAAAAGTTGCAGCATTTTTGGTTTCTATAGTTGTACCTATTTTAGCAGAGAAATTAGGTAAAAGCGATTTATCTAGAGGGTATCAATTAGCTATGGGAGTAATGGCGCTATTAGGAACCTTACTTTTAATATTTTGTTTTTATACAACCAAAGAACGTGTAGAACATGTTATAGACAAAAAATCCTTATTAGAACAATTCAAATTATTGTTAAAAAACGGACAATGGACATTGTTGTTCGGTGTGTGTTTTACAGGAACAGTCGGTTATGTAATCCGTGGTTCTGTAGCAATTTTTTATGCGAAATATTTCCTTGGTGGTGACGCTACTGTACAATCAACGTTTTTAGGAACTGGCGTTATTGCTGCCATATTAGCTATGCCAACTTCAACATTAATTACCAAACATTACTGCAAAGTAAAGTTATTTAAGTACACTCAGTTAGCAGTTGGAGCCATTAGTTTAATCATGTTTTTGGTGGTAAAACCTGGCGATTTAATTTTAGCCTATGTGCTATATTTTATCCTGTCTTTCGTGGTCGATTTACACGCACCAGTCTTTTGGTCAGCAATTGCAGAAGCAGTAGATTATGGACATGCCGAGTCTGGAAAGCGTGTTTCAGGATTATCTTTTGGAGGTATCTCTTTTGCACAAAAATTTGGGATGGGTATTGCAGGAGCTGCAGTTGGTTATTTGCTGGACTATTTTGGTTATATCCCAGATACAGTTCAAAGTGAAACAGCATTAGTAGGCATAGCATTAATGCTAACAATTATTCCAGGTGTATTTCATGTGATTATGGGATTATTAATGTTCCGCTACAAAATCACCGATTCATATTATGAAGTTATTAAAGCAAAATTAAATATCTAAAATGGATACAACTAGAACCAATAAACCTATAGTTGAGCAACGCGCAGATCCGTTTATTTATAAACATAAAGACGGTTTTTACTACTTCACCGGTTCGGTGCCAACTTACGATTGTATCGAATTGAGAAGAGCAAAAACCATAGGCGAATTGCAAAATGCCAAAACCTTTAATGTTTGGCAAAAGCACAAAAACGGACCAATGAGCCGACACATCTGGGCACCAGAAATTCATTATTTAGATGGAAAATGGTACGTCTATTTTGCAGCAAGCGAAGAAGAAGATATCTGGAAATTAAGACCCTACGTTATAGAGTGTTCAGGTCAAGACCCATTAAATGACGAATGGATTGAACTTGGGCAAATGCAACCAGCAGATGGTGACGACAAAACCTTTATCGATTTTTCATTAGATGGTACCGTTTTCGACCACAACGAAAAGCGTTATTTCTGTTGGGCTGAAAAAACAGGTGGACAATTTGCCGCTTCCAATTTGTATTTAGCAGAAATGGAATCACCGGTTAAATTAAAAACGTCACAGTTCATGTTGACTACACCAGATTATGATTGGGAACGTATCGATTTCTGGGTTAATGAAGGGCCAGCTGTAATAAAAAACGAAGGAAAGATTTACATCACATTTTCAGCAAGTGCAACAGGAGCTTGTTATTGCATGGGAATAATGGAAGCTGATAAAAATGCTGACTTATTGGACCGAAATTCTTGGCAGAAATCAAGATATCCAGTTTTAGAAACCGATTACGAAAAGAAAATTTTTGGACCAGGGCATAACAGTTTTACAGTCGATGAAAATGGTAAGCCACTAAGTATTTATCACGCCAGAGATTATGAAAAAGCAGTTGGCGATCCTTCTGTAGTTCCGGAGAGTGATAAAAGACCATTAGAAGAAATTATTGCGGATCCATTATACGATCCCAATCGTCACGCTAGAATGATGGAAGTAAAATTTGACAACAACGGAAGACCAATTTTTAAATATTATTAATATGAAACAGCCATTTTTTAAATATATAGTTTTAGTAAGTGTAGCCTTAGTTACTAGTTTTAGTTGTAAGGATAAAAGTGAAGAAGGGACAATTTCTGATACTAATTCAGCTATGAATAAAACTGCAAACTTGGTGTTAGATTTAAATGATACAGGAATTAAAATTCAGCCAACAATGTATGGTATTTTCTTTGAAGATATCAACTTTTCAGCTGATGGTGGTTTGTATGCCGAACTTATAAAAAATCGATCCTTTGAATTCCCAGATGCGAAGATGGGCTGGAAACAGCCGAATAGTGCTAGACCATCTTTAAACGGTAATTCCGGTTTTGCTAAAATCACCAATTATGTTTCGCCTGATGGTGGAAATAAAAAATATAGCCATACTGTAGTGCATAATGATGAAAACTATCAATTAATAAATGAAGGGTTTCGTGGTATAGGATTACACGGTGGTAAAAAGTATGACCTCTCTGTAATGATTGCAAACAATGAAGGCATTGAAAATATAAACTTTTCATTAGTCGATACTACAGGAACTGTTATAGCCGAAACTAAATTTAAACCCACAAGCGGAGATTGGAAAACTTACCAAGCAGTTTTAGAACCCAATCGAACTGAGGCGAAAGCGCAATTAGAAATAACTTTCGAAGGAACCGGTAGTGTAGATATGGATATGATTTCGCTTTTCCCCCAAGATACTTGGAAAGGAAGAAAACAAGGGTTACGTAAAGATTTAGTACAGTTATTAGACGATTTAGATCCAGGATTTTTGCGTTTCCCTGGCGGATGTATCGTTGAAGGTCGTAGTTTGGCACAACGTTATCAATGGCAAAAAACGGTTGGTCCACCGATTGAACGTGAATTGTTAATCAATAGATGGAATAATTTGTTCGAACATCGACCAGCTCATGATTACTATCAAAGTTTTGGTTTAGGCTTCTTTGAGTATTTTCAATTGTCAGAGGATTTAGGTGCAGAACCTATTCCCATTTTAGGCTGTGGTATGGCGTGTCAGTTCAATACAGGTGAATTGGTGCCACTGGAAAATTTAGATCCTTATGTGCAAGAAGCTTTAGATTTAGTTGAATTTGCAAATGGAAGTACGCAAACAGCTTGGGGAAAATTAAGAGCTGAAATGGGACACCCAGAGCCATTTAACATGAAATATCTAGGTATTGGAAATGAGCAATGGGGACCAGAATATTTTGAACGTTACAAAGTTTTTGCAAAAGCCATTAGTGATAAATATCCAGATATCATGCTCGTATCCACACCCGGTCCATTTCCAGATGGAGATATGTTTGAGTATGGATGGGAGCAATTAAAGAAATTGGATGCAGCTTTAGCTGATGAGCATTACTATAGACCACCAGAATGGTTTAAGGCGAATGCTAATCGCTATGATAGTTATGATCGCAATGGTACTAAAGTATTTGCAGGTGAATATGCAGCACATCCAAAAGGAGTTGAAAATGGACCTCTAGAGAATAATTGGGACGCTGCCTTATCTGAAGCTGCTTTTATGACAGGTCTAGAACGTAATGCCGACGTAGTGCACTTAACGGCATATGCACCTTTGATGGCTCATGAAGAGGGCTGGCAATGGGCACCAGATTTAATTTGGTTCAATAATTTGGAAGTTTATGGAACGCCTAATTACTATGTCCAAAAATTATTTTCGAACAATTCTGGTACCGACCTTTTGAAGATTACTGAAAATGGTAAACCATTGATTGGACAAAAAGAGTTATATGTTTCTGCTGTAAAAGACGAAAACACTAATGAATTAATTATAAAAGCTGTTAACACAAGTCCTGAAAACCTAACAGTTATTGTTTCTTCAAAAGGAGGGGCTTTAAATGGAAAAGGATTAATAGAGACACTAAGTCATCAAGATTTATCAACTACTAATTCTTTTGAAATCCCTTATAATATTGGTGTTTCAATATCTAATTTTGAAATAATAGATGGGAAAATGCAAATTGAATTGCTGGCTCAATCGTTTAACATCATAAAGTTAAAAAAATAAGTGTCAATATTACACTTGTTTAAAAAAATAGCCTATATTTGTTTTTTAGCAAATACACATTAACCATGAAAAAATATGTTATAGGACTTGATTATGGCTCAGATTCTGTAAGAGCTGTATTGATAGATACACAAAACGGAGCTGAGTTAGCATCCGAAGTATTTTGGTATCCTCGATGGAAAGAACAAAAATATTGCAACCCAGGAATCAATCAATTTAGACAGCATCCTCTAGACCATATTGAAGGGTTAGAAAAAACAATTACCTCGGTAATTTCACAAAGTGGAGTGAATCCAGAATCTATTATAAGCATTTGTATTGATACAACAGGTTCGTCGCCGTTGCCATTAAATCAAGATGGTACTCCATTAGCCTTATTAGATGAATTTAAGGATAATCCTAATGCTTTAATGGTGCTGTGGAAGGATCATACCTCAGTAAAAGAAGCTATTGAGATTAATAATTTTGCAAGAAGTTGGGGAGGAGAAGATTATACCAAATTTGAAGGTGGAGTTTATTCTTCAGAATGGTTTTGGGCAAAAATATTACATATTGCAAGACAAGATAAAGCAGTTAAAGAAGCAGCGTATACATGGATGGAACATTGTGATTACATGACTTACATGTTGGTAGATAATCAAGATTTAAAATCGTTTAAACGTAGTCGTTGTGCTGCAGGACACAAAGCCATGTGGCACGAGAGCTGGAATGGTTTACCTGCGGAAGCATTCTTAACACAACTAGATCCTTATTTAGCAGAATTAAGAGGAAATCTTTACAGCGAAACCTATACATCAGATGAAATTGCAGGACATTTAAATCAAGAATGGGCAGATAAATTAGGTTTAACAACCAATACAGTAATTGCTGTTGGTACCTTTGATGCGCATTCTGGAGCAGTTGGTGCAAAAGTAGATAAACACGCATTGGTTCGTGTTATGGGAACTTCAACCTGTGACATTATGGTTGCAGATGAAGAGGTAATTGGCGCAAATTGTGTAAAAGGTATTTGTGGTCAAGTTGATGGTTCGGTTATTCCAGGATTTATTGGCTTAGAAGCTGGTCAATCTGCATTTGGAGATGTGTTGGCGTGGTTTAAAAATGTATTGTCATGGCCAATTGATAATTTAGTGATGAAATCTTCAATTCTATCAGAGGATCAAAAAGAGAAACTTCAAAATGAAATAGAAGCTAATTTTATAAGAACTTTAGCGAGTCAAGCTGAAAAAATTCCATTAGAAGAGGCTGTGCCAATTGCTTTAGATTGGGTAAACGGAAGAAGGACACCTGATGCAAACCAAGAACTAAAAGCGGCTTTTACAGGTATTTCATTAGGAACGAAAGCACCACATATTTTTAAAGCATTGGTTAATGCGATTTGTTTCGGATCTAAAATGATAGTAGATCGTTTTGAAGATGAAGGAGTAAAAATAGATACGGTTATTGGCATTGGAGGTGTGGCAAGAAAATCACCATTTATAATGCAAACCTTGGCCAATGTGCTAAACATGCCAATAAAGGTAGCAGAATCCGATCAAGCACCAGCCTTAGGGGCAGCTATTTATGCTGCAGTAGCAGGCGGCATTTATGATAATGTTGTTGAGGCTAGCAAAGTTATGGGAAGCGATTTCGAAGCTGAATATTTCCCACAATCCAATCAAGTAAAAATCTATGCAAACTTTATGGAAGACTATAAAGCTTTAGGGCAGTTTGTAGAAGAATCTATAAAATCAAAATAATATGAGTTCTAAGTATAAATTTCTAAAAGAAGAATGCTATGAAGCCAACATGCAGCTTAATGAACTGGGCTTAGTCGTGTATACATTTGGAAATGTAAGTGCCGTAGATAGGGCTGATGCCGTATTTGCTATTAAGCCAAGTGGTATACCATATGAAATATTAAAACCTGAAAATATTGTTATTGTCGATTTCGATAATAACATTGTTGAAGGTAAAAAACGTCCATCTTCAGATACTAAAACGCATTCTTATTTATATAAAAACTGGGATGATATTGGTGGTATAGCTCATACACATGCGAAGTTTTCTTGCGCATGGGCTCAAGCACAGAAAGATGTCCCTATTTTGGGAACAACGCATGCAGATCATTTAACTGCTGATATACCTTGTGCACCATCAATGCGAGATGAATTGATAGAAGGGAATTACGAACATAACACAGGGATTCAAATTTTAGATTGTTTTAAAGACAAAAAATTATCGCATAAAGAAGTTGAAATGATTTTAATAGGAAATCATGGGCCTTTCACTTGGGGAAAAGATGCCGCTAAAGCAGTATACAACAGTAAAGTCTTAGAAGTGGTGGCAGAAATGGCGTATTTAACACTTCAAATAAGTCCCAATGCACCACGATTAAAAGATTCATTAATAAAAAAACATTATGAACGTAAGCATGGTAAAGATGCTTATTACGGACAGTAAAGACTAAAACAGATGATAGATATATCTAAAAAGGAAATATGGTTTATAACAGGAAGCCAACATTTATACGGACCTGAAACGTTAGCTCAAGTGGCTAAAAATTCTGCTGAAATTGTAAAAGCATTGGATGCTTCTGACGCTATCCCTGTAAAAGTAGTCATTAAACCAACGGTTAAGACAACAGAGGAAATTTATGAAACACTAACAGCAGCTAATCACGCAGATAATTGCATAGGTATAATTACTTGGATGCATACGTTTTCACCTGCAAAAATGTGGATTAGGGGTTTAACAGCACTTCAAAAACCTTTGTGTCATTTGCATACACAATTCAACAGAGATATTCCTTGGGGTTCAATTGATATGGATTTTATGAACCTTAATCAATCCGCGCATGGAGATAGAGAATTTGGGTTTATGGTAAGCAGATTGCGTAAAAATAGAAAGGTTGTGGTTGGGCATTGGTCTGAAGAGTCTGTTCAAAAAAATATAGGGGATTGGACCCGTGTTGCTTCAGCTTGGGACGATTGGCAAGGTGCAAAATTTGCGCGTTTTGGAGATAATATGCGTTTTGTAGCGGTTACCGATGGCGATAAAGTAGAGGCGGAAACAAAATTTGGGTTTGCCGTAAATACCTACCCAGTTGGTGATTTGGTGGATGTTATTAATTCAATTTCAGATAAGGATATTGAAGATTTAATTAAGGAATATGAAGCCACATACCATATGGCAGACAACCTTTTAGAAAGCGGTGACAAACGATCTTCTTTAGTTGAAGCTGCTCGAATAGAATTAGGTTTAGAAAAATTCCTTGTCGATGGAGGCTTTAAAGGATTTTCAGATACGTTTGAGGATCTTCATGGTATGAAACAATTACCTGGCATTGCAGTTCAGCGACTCATGCAAAAGGGTTATGGATTTGCAGGAGAAGGTGATTGGAAAACAGCAGCTTTAGTTCGGGCTATGAAAGTTATGGGACACGGTTTAGAAGGCGGAAATGCCTTTATGGAAGATTATACCTATCATTTAGATCCAGAAAGACCTAGAGTTTTAGGTTCGCACATGTTAGAAGTAGATCCTGTTTTGGCAGCAGATAAACCTAAATGTGAAGTTCATCCTTTAGGGATAGGAGGCAAGGAAGATCCCGTGCGACTTGTATTCAATGGAAGAGCAAGTAATTCCTTAAATGCAGCTTTGATGGATTTTGGAAATCGCTTTAGGTTATTGGTTAACAAAACAAAAGGAGAAGAAGTTACTGAAGAATTACCGAACTTACCAGTAGCAAGAGTCATATGGAAACCTTTGCCAGATTTTAAAACCGCATGTCAAGCTTGGATTTTGGGAGGTGGAGCACACCATACATGTTATAGTGAAAATGTCAGTGTTGAGCAACTGGAAGATTTTGCGGAAATTGCAAACATAGAAGCCTTAGTCATTGATGAAAACACGAGTATTCGAAACTTCAAATACGATATGATGACCAGTGAAGCCTATTATAAACTACATTCTTAATTTTTTACTTAAATTTTAATTAATGAAAAAATTACTACACGCTTTTCCAATATTATTAGCACTTGTTTTTTTTAGTGTTTTGTTTCAATGTAAAGAGGCAAAAAATGAAGATACTTCCAAAAAATCTGAAGATATGACAGAAGATAAAATAGCCATAACCCAATCTGAATTTGGAAAAACCAAAGATGGATTAGTCGTAAATCAATACACTTTAAAAAACAGAAATGGTGTGGAAATGAATGTCATTACGTATGGCGGACGTATCACTTCTTTAAAAGTTCCGAATAAAAGTGGCGAATTCGAAAATATAATTTTAGGATTTGATAATCTTGAAGCTTATGAAGCAGATAATCCATTCTTTGGAGCATTAATTGGGCGTTATGGTAACCGAATTGCTAATGGGAAATTCAATTTGAACGGTGAAGAATATGCGCTAGCCACAAACGATGGTTCAAATCATTTACATGGAGGTGTTGATGGTTATGATCGCGTTGTTTGGAAAGCTGAACCAATAGAAGGTTCTGAAGATTCAGCTTTAAAACTCACTTATTTAAGTAAAGATGGTGAAGAAGGTTACCCAGGAAATTTAAATGTTACTGTAATCTACACGTTAACGAATGACAATGCAGTTGAGGTAACTTACGAAGCTACTACAGATAAATCTACCGTTGTCAACTTAACGCAACACGCCTATTTCAATTTAACAGGAGATTTTTCTAAAGATATATTAAATCACGATGTAGTGATTAATGCAGATACCTATTTACCAGTAGATGAAACGTTAATTCCTACAGGAGAAATTAGAAAAGTAGAAGGAACACCTTTCGATTTTACTTCGCCAAAAAAAATAGGTAAAGAAATTAATGCAGACAATGAACAACTAAAACGTGGAAAAGGGTACGATCATTGCTGGGTTTTAAATGGTACAAAAGGAAATATGCGCTTCGTAGCATCAGCTTTTGATGAAGATAGTGGACGTTTTATGGAAATTTTATCGACGGAACCAGCGATTCAGTTTTACACTGGTAATTTTTTAGATGGAACATTGTCTATGCCAAATGGAGGTACTTATAACCACAGAACAGGTTTCTGTTTAGAAACGCAACACTATCCAGATTCGCCTAATCAAGAAAAGTTTCCTTCTACGGTTTTAAATCCTGGCGAAACATATAAGACCAAAACGACTTTTAAATTTTCAACCAAATAATTTAAAATATACCAACACTAACTAAACTAATAACTCAATTATGGCTCTTCTAACTTTTGGTGCATTTACGTTTCTGGTCGCAATTATTGCATGGTGGTCAACACGAAAAACAGATGAAAATACTTCGGATGGCTATTTTTTAGGTGGAAGAAGCTTAACAGGTCCTGTAATTGCAGGATCTTTATTACTTACCAATTTATCTACAGAACAGATTGTAGGTATGAATGGAGTATCCTTTAGAGACGGAATACCAATTATGGCTTATGAGGTTGTAGCTGCAATAGCCATGGTTTTTACAGCCTTTGTATTGTTACCAAAATATCTCAAAAGTGGAATCGCAACCATACCTCAATTTTTACAAAATAGATATGGCAAGAGCACCAAAACAATTGTATCGTTTCTATTTCTTTTAGGTTATGCAATTTCAATGTTGCCAACAGTTCTTTATTCTGGTGCATTAGCTATAAACACAATGTTTGATATTCCAGAAATGCTTAATATGGCACCAGAGCCTGCACTTTGGGTAACAGTTTGGGCTATTGGTATTACAGGTAGTATTTATGCTATTTTTGGTGGACTTAAAGCTGTTGCTGTTTCCGATTCTATTAATGCAGTAGGTCTTATAGTGGGAGGTTCACTTATACCGATTTTCGGGCTAATGAAAATTGGTGATGGTAATGCATTTACAGGTTTAAAAAAATTAACCACCGCACTTCCTGAAAAATTTGATATTATAGGAGGTCCTGATTCAGATGTGCCTTTTTGGACATTATTTACAGGAATGATTATAGTAAATTTCTATTATTGGGGAACAAATCAAGCTATTATTCAAAGAGCGCTTGGAGCCAAAAACCTTAAGGAAGGTCAAAAGGGGCTTTTGTTAGCTGCGTTTATAAAAATCTTGGGACCATTTATTGTGGTGCTGCCAGGTATTATTGCCTTTTATATTTTTAATGGAGATATTGCAAATGCAGACGAGGCCTATCCTATGGTGGTGAAAGCTGTACTTCCTGTTGCGTTTATAGGCTTTTTTGCGGCTGTACTTTTTGGTGCCATATTGAGTTCTTTTAATAGTGCATTAAACAGTTCTGTAACCTTATTCGGACTGGATTTTTATAAAGAATATATTAATAAAGAAGCGAATGAAAAGCAAGTCGTAAAAGCTGGTAAAATTTTCGGAATTGTGCTGGCCTTATTTTCTATGGGAATTGCACCATTGCTCTATGGTGTGAAAGGTGGAATTTTTACGTATTTACAAGAACTAAACGGAACACATAGTGTGCCTATATTAGCCATTATACTTGTAGGTATATTCAATAAACGTGTATCAGCTAAAGCTGCAAATATATCAATTCTTTTTAGCGTGGTTACTTATTTAGTTACCCTTTATGTCATTAAACCAGATATTAGCTTCTTGCATTTGATGGGGATTTTGTTTGTGCTCACCGTGATCATAATGTTTGTAATAACAGCATTTAGTCCAAGAACTTCTGATTACCATCAAGAATATACAAAGCAAGTAGATATCACCAATTGGAAATATTTAAAGCCAGTTGGGTATGCTATTGTAGCTTTGGTAATAGCACTTTATATTTCACTTTCATAGTTTTATTTGATTGATGTTTTTTGAGATTGATTTTAAAAAGCAGTGATCAAATCACTGCCTTTTTTTATTAAAACTTAGCAACAAATCCGCCATTGGGACTTAGCTGAATCGTCGTTAAGTCTTTGCTGTTAATCTTAGTTTTTTGAAATGCTTTTTTATTATCAGTAATTAGAAAACCGTCTTTGTTTTTAATGAACGACAAATCAAGTTGAAGTAACTTTGATTTATTTTCACCATTAATACCTACCACAAACCATTGATTACCTTTTCGCCTTGCCATAACGACATCTTTTCCTGGATACCCCGTAATAAACTTTGATTTATCCCAATTAGTTGGAATGTCTTTTAAAAAATCAACAATAAAATCTGGTTGTTTAGACATGCCAGTTGGTGTTTCGGCAATATGTTGTATACCTGATAAAAACAAAATAGGAAGTGCCAATTCAAAACTCTTGGTGGTCTTTCTTTCAATTCTTGGAATACTATCTAAAACCATAGGAGTGAAGTCCATTGGGTCAAATACATTTCTAGTAAAAGGTAATAAAGCGCAATGACTTGCCTGTAAATTGGCATTTTCTTGTTCAAAAGTGATAAACTCTTCGCCTTTTATGGCTTCAACTGTCATTAAATTTGGGTAGGTACGATGCCAGCCTCTAGGTAACGTTGCACCATGAAAATTGACAAGTAATTTGTGCTTCGCCGCATCTTTTAAAATGCCGTGATAGTAGGCGATCATAGATTGTCCGTCACCACCAAAAAAATCAATTTTAACCCCAGAAACTCCGATTTCATTCAGTTTCTTAAACTCTTTCGCTCTACTTTCAGAGGTTAAGAGTTTATCTTTCGGTGTATATGGTGTGGTATTCCAGCTTCCTGCTGAATTATACCAAACCAATATTTTCACATTTTTTGAAGCAGCGTATTTGGTAAGTTCATTCATTTTATCGTAACCAATTTTCTGGTCCCAGTCTGCATCTATTAAACAATAAGCCCAATTCATCTTTGATGCGTAATCGATAAATTTCAGAGATGTTTCATAGTTTGTAAAATCATCTTTAAGTAACACCCAACTCCAAGAGGATAAACCACTTTTAATAAATGACGTATCCATGTCAATTGCTTTTTCGGCTAAATCTGTACCTAAAGTGCTTTCAGTGATGGTTTTTAAAGACCCGATGGTAAGAATTCGCCAAGGCGTATACCATGGCAATGTTGATTCTGGGTTTAAAGCCCTATTAGGAAAAACTTCTTCTTTCTGCGGAAATGTAACCTGAAAAGCACCAACTTCGTTATTGTATTTTAAGCGGGTTCCACAGTAATTATCATCTAGAGAGGTTTCAGAAATAAGGGCCCAAGTATCTCCAGTTTTGAACAGAGCAGGATAAACCCAACCTTCTTTGATGGGTGATTTTTTATTGACAGGAGCACCCATTTCATAATGTTCTTCGTAAGACGGATTAACACTTTTCCAGCCTGTTTTTGCTCTAGACATTGGTTGTAGCCAACCTCTGGTCTCTTCATTAAAATTATAAGTAGTTTTTTCTTCAATTATTCTTTTTATACCAATTGAATCTTCTGGAAAATGATATCTAAATGCCACGCCATCATCGGATAATCGAAAAATGACATTCATTTTTTTACCATCTTTATTTATAGTTTGAACAATATACTCATTGGCATTATAGCTGATGTCTTTTTGCTTTCCTTGAAGCATGGTATACCTATCACTTACCAATTTTACTTCAGGAAATTTACTGATATTTAGTTCATTATAAAAATCAGAATCATCTCTAATTAAGCCTAAATGAGATGAATCTATTACGACGTTATTATTTTTTAAAACCCTGTAAAATAAATTTTTATTTACCACAGAGTGGAGTTCTACGGTTATAGAATTATCTGAGTTTTTAAGTATAAAAGGACTCTTTTCTTGATGACATGAAACTAAAAAGAAAAAGATAATAAAGAGATTTAAATAAGATTTCATATTTAAGTGTTATTAGTACACTTGTAAATATACAAAAATAAGAACCACAATAATTTGGTTAGGTCTTCAATACGCAATTCAATTCAAAAAGGAAGAGCAGTTAAAAGCTATTACTGACATAGCACCAAAAGAACTTTCAGATTATGAAAAAGGACTTTTAAAAAATCTGCGAGTTTGGATTTATGAAAAACGAAGAAAAGCTCTAAAAGGTATTTTGAAAATGAATAAAGTTTCAAAAGACGATGGTATTTTAGATATTCAAGAGAAGCTATTTTAATTATAAAATTTCAAATAATAGGAAGACTATCTTATCATTCCATTCAGCACATTTCCTTCCATTCCGTAAAAACTACATTCCAGAAAAAGAGCTTCATTAACAAAGTCTTGGACATAATCCACACTTTTGACTTTCCATTTCGTTAATCCTTTCAGTCCCGATAGCTATCGGGACTGGAAAGGAACACTTCATTCCTAGTAAAAAGCGTGAATCAAGTCCGCTTTCCAAATAAGGAAAAATGTATTTGCATTTTGTTCCACTTCCTATGA
>TARA_R110002033_G_scaffold160502_5_pt1 | contig 17135 bp, 18 predicted proteins | sample TARA_R110002033 | Tara Oceans TARA_R110002033 (sample SAMEA4397051) | marine metagenome | biome: Polar Biome; feature: [SRF] surface water layer (ENVO:00010504); material: water (ENVO:00002006), including particulate matter (ENVO:01000060) such as... | depth 5 m
TATCGAAAGAAAACCTTGAAAAATGGCTTTCAAACTATAATTTTGATAATGTTCCTCCAAAAAACATTGCCCTAATCCTAGCCGGAAATATCCCGTTAGTTGGTTTTCACGACTTTCTTTCTGTGTTGATCACAGGTCATAGTGTACTTGTAAAAACATCTTCAAATGACCAACATTTATTACCTTTTTTAGCAAAATACATTATTGCTTTAGAGCCTAAATTTGCTGATAAAATAACTTTTGTCGAAGGAAAGCTAGAAAATTTTGATGCCGTTATTGCGACAGGAAGCACCAATACAGCACGTTATTTTGAATACTACTTTAAAGACAAGCCTTCGATAATTAGAAAGAACAGAAACTCGGTTGCTGTTATCGATGGATCAGAGTCTAGAGAACAACTGCTTGCACTGGGAGAAGATATTTTTAGGTATTTTGGTTTGGGTTGCCGCAACGTCTCAAAGCTATTCGTTCCTAAAGAGTATTCCTTTGATGCTTTTTTTGAAGCTATTTTCGAATATCAAGATGTGATTCATTACGAAAAATATGCTAACAACTATGATTATAATAAAGCTGTGTTTTTAATGAGTAATTTTAAACTGCTAGACAACGGATTTTTGACTTTAAAAGAAGATGCGAGTTACGCATCGCCTATTTCAAGTGTGTTCTATGAGCGATATGAAAATCTTGATCTTTTAAAAAAGCAGCTAAATGATGAAAAAGACCAAATTCAATGCATCGTTAGCAATGATTTAATTGATGGTAGTATTTCATTTGGAGAGACTCAAAAGCCTCAATTATGGGATTATGCAGATAATATAGACACTATATCGTTTTTGTTAATAACATAGTCTAAAATTGATTAATTATTGCGAATAATTTAACAGATATTCAAGTTGTATTGACGAAATTTGCGTCTTAAATTTTCGGACATAAACTACACCATGAAAAAACACAACTACAGCGCCGGACCTTGCATTTTACCACAAGAGGTCTTTGACAAATCAGCTCAAGCTATTTTAAATTTTAACGAATCAGGGCTTTCTATTTTAGAGATTTCGCACCGAAGTAAAGATTTTGTATCCATTATGGACGAAGCTAGATCATTAGCTTTAGAATTACTAGGTTTAGAAGGAAAAGGATATCAAGCATTATTTCTTGCTGGCGGTGCTAGTTTAGAATTCTTGATGGTTCCTTATAACTTGATGAAAGAAGGCGGAAAAGCTGCGTATTTAGATTCAGGTACTTGGGCAAGCGGAGCAATTAAAGAAGCTAAATTCTTTGGAGAAACAGTTACTGTTGCTTCTTCAAAAGATCAAAATTATAACAATATTCCTAAAGGATACACTGTTCCTGCTGATGCAGATTACTTTCACTGCACGAGTAACAACACTATTTTTGGAACACAAATGAAGGAATTTCCATCTGTTGATATGCCTGTGGTATGCGACATGAGTTCAGATATTTTTTCTAGAGTTTTAGATTTTACTCAATTTGATATTATCTATGCTGGAGCGCAAAAAAATATGGGACCTGCTGGAACTACTTTAGTAATTGTAAAAGAAGATATTCTTGGTAAATCAGGCAGAACGATTCCAAGTATTTTAGATTATGAAAAACACATTAAAGCAGAAAGTATGTACAATACACCTCCTGTCTTTCCTGTGTATGCTTCATTACTAACATTACAATGGTTGAAAAAACTAGGTGGTATTGCTGCTGTTGAAAAATTAAACAACGCTAAAGCAACTTTACTTTACACTGAAATTGATAGAAACCCTTTATTTAAAGGAGCTGCTGCAGTAGAAGATCGTTCTAATATGAATGCTACTTTTTTATTGAATAACCCTGATCACGCTGCCACTTTTGACGCAATGTGGAAAGAAGCGGGAATCTCTGGAATTCCAGGACACCGTTCAGTAGGTGGTTATAGAGCATCTATGTATAATGCAATGCCTATCGAAAGCGTTCAAGTGTTAGTAGATGTAATGAAAGCATTAGAAAAAGCAATTTAAAGATTAAAATATAGACGGATAGCTGGTGCTTATACCATTAGCCTTTCCATTAGAAACAAATCAAGATTGAATTTTTTAATTATTCAATCTTTAAATTAAAAAAAATGAAAGTATTAGCAAACGACGGAATTTCAAAAAGTGGAATAGAAGCTTTAGAAAAAGGTGGATTTGAAGTAATAACTGCAAAAGTAGCTCAGGAACAAATTGCAAACTATGTAAATGAAAATAACGTAAGTGTTGTTCTTGTGCGTAGCGCGACAAAAGTTCGCAAAGATATCATAGATGCTTGTCCAGGATTAAAAATTATTGGTCGTGGTGGTGTAGGTATGGACAACATAGATGTTGACTATGCAAAAAGCAAAGGAATTCACGTGATCAATACTCCTGCATCATCTTCAGAATCTGTGGCTGAATTAGTATTTGCTCACTTGTTTTCAGGTGTTCGTTTTTTACATGATTCTAATAGAAACATGCCATTAGAAGGAGACACTAATTTTGATGGTTTGAAAAAAGCATATGCAAATGGTGTTGAGCTAAGAGGGAAAACTTTAGGAATTGTAGGTATTGGTCGTATTGGTCAAGCTACTGCAAAAATGGCGTTAGGTCTAGGAATGAAAGTAATTACTGCTGATAGTTTTATACCTCAAGTAGATGTAAAAGTATCGTTCTTTGATGGTCAATCTATTACAACTACACTAGTTTCTCAATCATTAGAATCGGTTTTTAAAGAAGCTGATTTTATTACTTTACACGTTCCTGCCCAAAAAGGCTACATCATTGGTGAAAAAGAAATCGCAACAATGAAAGACGGTGTAGGGATTGTAAACTGCGCTCGTGGTGGTGTTATTGACGAAGTAGCACTTGTAAAAGCATTAGACAGCGGAAAAGTTTTATTTGCTGGATTAGATGTTTTTGAAAACGAACCAACTCCTGAAATGACCATTTTGATGAATTCAAAAATTTCTTTGACACCACATATTGGTGCAGCAACCGGAGAAGCTCAAGACAGAATTGGTACAGAACTTGCTTCACAAATAATCAGTTTAATTGGATAATCAAATCTGAATATCAAATAGTTAAGAAAGGGTTTGCTAAAATATTTTAGTAAACCCTTTTTTTTTAGTAAATTGTCATCAAACCAAAAAATCAAAAGTAATGTTTGAACAATTAACACAATTAGCTCAGCAATTTGGGCAGGATACTGTTGTAAAAAATGACGCTATCCCAAATGAAAAAAATGAAGCGGTAATAAATGAGGCTAGTACATCTATTATCACAGGCTTACAAAAAATGGTTGCTGATGGCGACTTATCTAAATTAGGTGGATTATTCCAAGCTGATAATGCAAAAGACGCTTCAAATCCTGCTGTTCAACAGTTAACACAACAACTTACTGGTAATTTAAGTGAAAAATTAGGAATTAATAGTGGTACAGCTGCGAGTGTGGCCTCAACTTTAATTCCGAAAATTATTAGTGCACTTGTAGGTAAAGCAAAAGATTCAGGAGATTCTAGTTTTGAAATCTCTGATATAATTGCTGCTGTTTCTGGAGGCGGAGATAATGCAGGAATTATGGATGCAATTTCTAAGTATGGTGGCCAATTTGGTTTAGATCAAAACGGAGATGGAAAAGTAGATATGAGTGATGCAATGGATGCTGTGAGTAAAAAAAGCGGTGGTCTAGGCGGAATGCTAGGTGGTCTTTTTGGCAAATAAAACTTCATTATTTAACAATAATTTCTAAAGCACTTACGTTAGTAAGTGCTTTTTTTTTGTTAAAACAGAAACCGTTCCAAACAAAATATTGTAATTTTAAAAGCAAACCGCCGATCATGAAAACAATTATAACCACGTTCCTACTTACCGTCTTTTTTTGTTCTTGCAATGCTTCAAAGGAATTTCCGTCGCAAAAACAGAATACAAATGATAGTGTAAGTGATACTATTAGAATTGCAAACGACGAGCTAGAATATGAAGTAATAATTATCGATCCCGGTTTTAGTTCTTGGTTGGCCTCAAGAGCATTTCCTAGAAATTATCACTCCCAATCTTATTTAGAGAATAAAAACCGACTTTGGGTAGATGAATGGAACCGCAGAGTGCTTCAACCTTATCGCTACAACCCAAATTTGTACGAAATGACAATAAGTTACGACCAAATTACTGATTATGGATATGAGGTAAATTACCTAATTTATAATTATTTCATATATTTTCAAAATACCTATAAACAAAAACTATTTGGTTATGTCCCCACGAGATAATCTTAGTATATTTGTAATCATTATAAATAAAAATGAAGAAATTAAAAGAGCGTTGGGGCATTACATCTAATTTTCAATTAGCCGTTATATTTGTAGTATTTGCAATTACAGGATCAGCATCTGCATGGTTGTCAAAACCGCTGTGTGCATTAATAGGATTTACAAGGGAAGATTTGGGACTACTTTACACTCCCATTCGACTGATTTTAATTTTTCCTATCTATCAAGTAATGTTGGTGATAATCGGGTTTATTTTTGGGCAGTTTAAATTCTTTTGGGCTTTCGAGAAAAAAATGCTGATTAGTATGGGATTTGGTTTCCTATTTAAAAACTAATGCTTTCTTCGAATAATATAGTTATAAATCCAAGTTAATGTAAACGTGGGAATCACATCTGTAAAAGGCAATGCTTCTTCGATAAAAGCAATAATCCCTCCTATTTTCCCTGTAGTTCCTTTGTACATAAGCGTCATTAAATACCCTGCAATAGGCGCCCAAACAACATCAGAGAACTCTCCTATAAAAGGGATTGCAAATGACAGCATTCCTATAGCATCAAATACAATCCCTAGAATTAAATTTTTATACATGATTCTTTTCGCAATAGCGGCATCGTTAACATCCATAAGTAAAGATTAAATTATTTAAATTAGCTATTGCAAATTAAGTGCCATTTCTATTTAAGCTTTTCCTGAAAATATTTCTTTAACTTATCAATCTTTGGTGTAATCACATACGAGCAATAACCCTGTGATTTATTTTGATTGTAATAATTATTATGATAATTTTCTGCTGGGTAAAAATGTGGTGCTGGCGATAATTGTGTCACAACAGGATTCCCGAAAACATTCTCATCATTCAACAACTTAATATAACCTTCGGTCATTTCTTTTTGAAAATCGTTCAAATAAAACACCTCACTTCTGTATTGCGTTCCTATATCATTTCCTTGGCGGTTTAATGTTGTGGGATCATGAGTGGCAAAAAACACCTCTAATAATTCTCCAAAACTTATCTCACGATTATCATAAGTAATTTTAATGGCTTCGGCATGGCCAGTATTTCCAGTGCAAATTGCTTCATAAGTGGGATTTTCTATTGCACCACCTATATAACCGGGAATAACTTCACTCACTCCTTTAAGTTCTAGAAACACCGCTTCGGTACACCAGAAACATCCCCCAGCAAAAATCGCAACTTCAGTATTATTTGTATCCATCATCTACTTTATTTTGTCTGTTTATATATTGTATGACTCTTAAAAAGCCATTATTGTAAATTTAAGCTATTTCTAAATCTTAGATAAATACTTAACTAAAATTTATAAGTTGTAGCCCCTCAAATATTCTTATTATTACTAAAATCTTTGTTTCTTTGTCAAAACAGCACAAAATGATCCAAGCTAAAAATCTAAATAAATATTACGACCAACTTCAAGTTTTAAAAGGCGTTGACTTGCATATTAAGAAAGGTGAAATCGTATCTATCGTTGGCGCTTCGGGTGCGGGTAAAACTACACTTTTACAAATTTTAGGAACGTTAGACCAACCTCACAAACAAAATGATAGTTCGCTACTAATTAATGGGGAGGATATTTTAAAGATGAATGACAAGAATATTTCGAAATTTCGAAATTTAAACTTGGGTTTCATCTTTCAGTTTCATCAATTACTTCCTGAGTTCACTGCCTTAGAGAATGTGTGTATTCCTGCATTTATTGCCAATAAAAATAAGAAGGAAACAGAAATTGAAGCAGAAAAATTGTTAGAATATTTGGGCTTATCACATCGCTTACACCATAAACCTAATGAACTTTCAGGAGGAGAGCAGCAACGCGTAGCCGTAGCTAGAGCGTTAATCAACAAACCTGCTATTATTTTTGCCGATGAGCCTTCTGGAAATTTAGACACTGCTTCTGCCGAAAACTTACACCAGTTATTTTTTAAATTGCGTGATGAATTTGGTCAAACATTTGTCATTGTCACACACAACGAGGACCTGGCAAATATGGCTGATAGAAAGCTAGTTATGGTAGACGGACTAATTAGCAATTAGGAGCTATTTCCAGCTATACGCTACAATCTTTTATGCCCTTAAAGGTCAGGGCATAAAAGGATTTTCACTGCTATCTGGGCTATTGCATCTGCTTACATAATTAAAATCACTTATTTCAAGAACACAAATTAATAAAGAAAAACTGGCATGGATTCATCTGAATTGAAATCTTTCTTAGACGAAAAAGTGATTCAATACAACACTCCTGATTTCATTAAAAGTGATCCTGTGCAAATTCCGCATCTCTTTTCTCAAAAAGAAGATATCGAAATTGCTGGTTTTTTAAGTGCCACTATCGCTTGGGGAAACCGCACAATGATTATTAAAAATAGCCATCGCATGATGGACTTAATGGGAAATGCTCCTTATGATTTTGTCATGTCTCACTCAGAATCTGATTTGGAACACCTACAACAATTTGTGCATCGTACTTTTAATGGCCTTGATTTCACGCACTTTATAAAAAGCTTAAAAAACATTTACACCAATCATGGAGGTCTAGAAGCTGTATTTAGTAAACACGCCCCTATACTAGGCATGCAAGAAAGTATCGCTGAATTTAAGACCGTTTTTTTTGAAATAGATCACGATCAACGCACACAAAAACACGTCTCTGATCCTAGAAAAGGTTCGGCTGCAAAAAGAATCAATATGTATTTGCGCTGGATGGTGCGTCAAGATAATAATGGAGTCGATTTCGGAATCTGGAAAAGCATTTCTCCTGCCTTACTATCTTGTCCGCTCGACGTACATTCTGGGAATGTAGCTCGCAAGCTAGAATTACTTTCGCGAAAGCAAAATGATGCTAAAGCATTACTTGAATTAGACACACAATTGCGATTATTAGATGCAAAAGATCCCTCAAAATATGATTTTGCTCTTTTTGGTTTAGGCATATTTGAAGGCTTTTAGCGCTAAACATCTCGCAGGAAAGACAACTATCCTTATAAAAACGTATCTTTGCAAAAAATATACGTTTTATGAGCACTTTTGAGCAATTTAATCTTCCTAAATCAGTACAAAAAGCAATTGATGATTTAGGCTTTACATCACCCACTCCCATACAAGAGAAAACATTCTCAGTGATTATGTCTGGTAGAGACATGATGGGAATTGCCCAAACAGGTACTGGTAAAACATTTGCCTACTTATTACCTCTTTTAAAATTATACAAATTCACACCTGGACACACTCCTAAAATTGTGATTCTAGTTCCTACACGTGAGCTAGTAGTGCAAGTTGTAGACGAAATCGAGAAACTGACAAAATACATGTCTGTTAGAACGATTGGAATTTTTGGTGGAGTAAATATTAATACTCAAAAAACAGCAGTATATACTGGTTGTGATATTCTAGTAGGTACTCCCGGTAGAATTATGGATTTAACGCTTGATAACGTAATCCGTTTTGAGGACATGCAAAAACTGGTAATTGATGAGTTTGACGAGATGCTAAACTTAGGTTTCCGTGTGCAGCTGACTTCGATCTTAGCGATGATGCCAAAGAAACGTCAGAACATTCTTTTCTCAGCTACAATGACAGAAGAGGTCGATGCAATTTTAAATGATTATTTTGATTATCCACAAGAGGTGACGCTTTCTGCATCAGGAACACCGCTTGAAAACATCAGGCAGATTACTTATAATGTTCCCAATTTTAACACTAAAATCAATTTACTAAAACATTTGTTAGAAAATAACGAAGACATGAGTCGTGTTTTAGTGTTTGTAAACAATAAAAAAATCTCTGACATGGTTCATGAAAGAATCGAGGAAGATTTTGATGGTCAATTTGGAGTTATTCACTCCAATAAATCACAAAACTATCGTTTAACGACGATGGCTGAATTTCAAGAAGGAAATTTACGTGGTTTGATTACTACTGATATTATGGCGAGAGGTTTAGATATCTCAAATATTACTCATGTAATCAACTTTGAAATGCCTGAATTACCAGAATTATACATGCACCGTATAGGTAGAACTGGACGTGCTGATAAAACGGGTACTGCAATAAGTTTCGTCACTCCTCGTGAGGAAGAATTTAAAGTAGAGGTTGAAGTTTTAATGAACATGGAGCTAAGTATCGATGCTTTTCCTGAAGAAGTAGAAGTTTCATTGAAATTAATCGAACCTGAAAAAGACAGGCAACCGATGAAGTTCATGATGAAAAAAGTGAAGCTTGATGGTGATGGTGCTTTTCAAGAGAAAAGCAAGAAAAACAAAAAGGTAAACTTAGGTGGACCTGGAGTTACTAAGAAAAAAACACATGGATCTGTAAATAGAAACATGTTGAAAATTCAAGCTCAAAAGAAGAAAAAGAAGAAAAAATAAATTCAATAAGACATAAAAAATCCCGAAATCAGCGTAATGATTTCGGGATTTTTAATTTATTATTGTTCGGTAAATACTAAACAAACTGGTGAACATAATTCAATGCGTTTGCCTGTATCAGTTAAGTCTCCAGTAATTTTATTGCGTTTAAAAATCATAATATTATTAGTATGCTGATGTGCAATCAATAAATAATTCCCAGATGGATCGATAGCAAAACTTCTAGGTCCGTTACCTAATGTGCTCGACTCCCCTTTGGCTTTTAATTTTCCATTTTTTACAATTTCGAATGTTGAAATTGTATTTGCTTCTCCTCTATTGGTTACATATAAAAATTTGCCATCATGCGAAGCTACAATTGCAGCAGCTGTGAATTTACCTTTAAACCCTTTACTAATAATTGATGTCGTTTGTTTGCTTTTTAAGTGTCCGTTGTTATAGTCGTAGACATTAAGAGATCCATTTAATTCATTCACTAGATACAAAGTTGCTCCATCTTTGCTAAAGGTAAAATGACGCGGTCCGCTTCCTGCAGCAACTGCTACACTGTCTACTAATTTTAGAGGAGTGCTATAATCAACAGCACCGTAGGCATACGAGTATAGTTTGTCGTTTCCAAGATTGGTTACCAGAACAAACTTTTTATCAGGAGAAAATTCGACCATATGAATGTGAGAAGCTTCTTGGCGTTCCTTATTAATTCCTTTTTCAATATGTTTAATTGATTGTTTTAAATCACCTAAACTCCCATCGTTATTTTTCGAAAAAACAGAAATACTTCCCCCAGAATAGTTTGCTGTGATCACGTTTTCATCATCATTAATTAAGTAACAGGGATCTGCTCCTTGAGTTGCCTTGCTATTTAAAAATGTAATTGCTCCATCAGCAGCTTGGTAACTAAAAGCACTCGCTTTACTGTCACTACCCAATTCGTTTACGCTATAAATGAAGTCGTTATTTTTGCTTACTGATAAATAACTTGGATTATCAGTTGGCGTACTACTATTTTTAAAATTAAAATCCCCCGTGTTTGAATCAAAATCATAGACATAGATTCCGTTGCTATCGCAGGTATTTGTATACGTACCTACTAATAAATTATACGTTTTTTCTTGTGCTTGAACTGCAATACATGATAGCATTACCAAAAAACTAAAACAGTGCTTCTTCATTTTTTAAACTTTTAATGAGCTGCTAAATTAAGGAAAAATTCACTTCTGAAATTGGAATAGTAAGCCGCTACAAAAAAAATTGTTTTGGAGGAACAAACTGTTTACAAATTTGTATTTTTGGAGGGTCAGTTTTAAGACTATTAAATAACAATAGCTAAAAGCATTAAAGAACTACTTGCATGCAACTAAAACATCCTGAAATTTTATACTTTCTATTTTTGCTGCTCGTACCCATCATTGTACATCTATTTAGATTACGAAGATTTAAAACTCAAGTTTTTACAAATGTTAGATTGCTTAAAACGATTAAAGCACAAACCCAAAAAAACTCTCAAATAAAAAAATGGCTGCTGTTGTCTTGCAGACTATTATTGCTCACTGCCATCATTCTTGCATTTGCCCAGCCTTATTTTCCTTCAAAAGATGCAGTTAATTCAAAGAAGCAACTATTTATAGTTTTAGACAATTCTTTCAGCATGCAAGCCAAAGGTAAAAAAGGGGAGTTATTTAAAAGGGCTATACAAGAATTGCTTGAACAAATACCTGAGTCAGAACAATTTTCCTTGTTAACAAATACAGAATCCTTTTGGAATACCGATATCAAATCTATTAGAAGCGATTTACAAAAATTGAACTATAGCGCCCTACCATTTTCTCTTGAAAGCCAAATCAACAAGATTAATACTCAAAAAACGTTTGAAGAAAAAAATATTGTCATCATAACCGATGCTCCACAATTAGTCGAAACTAATATTTTAAATGATAAGAGTAATACGCTTTATTTTATCATTCCTCAAAGTGAACAAAAAAATAACACTGCAATTGACAGTGTATTCATTAATGGAACCTCTGATACTTTTTACGAGCTCAATGTAAAAGTATCTCAATATGGAAACCCAAACAACAACATCCCTATCTCCGTTTATAATGGTAAAAAAAAGCTAGTCACAAGCCAACTAACTTTTAGTAAAAAATCAGAAACGGTCACTTTCAATATTCCAAAAGAATCTTTTAATGGCTACGTGTCTATTGAAGATGGCGCCTTGCCTTATGATAATACCTACTTCTTTTCTATAGCTGCTCTTAAAAAAAATAAGATTATGAGTATTGGAGAAACTATAAAAAACAACTTTTTAAAACGTATTTACAATGAGGCAGAGTTTGATTTAAGCAACACTCCACTAAGCGATTTGAATTATAGCCAAATTGAAAAACAAGATGCTATTGTTCTAAATGAACTGGCAGATATACCTCAAGCTTTACATACGACTTTAAAAACTTTTGTACAAAACGGCGGCAATTTAGTTGTGATACCTGACAACGTTACCAAAGTTAGTGCCTACAATTCATTTCTAAAAAACTTTGGACAAATTCAATTAAAAAGTAATGAAGCAACCGATAGAAAAATTACAAAAATCAATTTCAATCATCCCTTATATAATGATGTATTTGAAAGTAAGGTGAGTAATTTTCAATATCCTACTACTAAAAACTCCTTTCAAATTACAGGATCATCATCTGAAATTTTAGGGTACAGCGACCAATCTTCATTTTTAAGCAGTACTAAATTTGGCTCAGGGACCTTGTATCTTTTTGCGGCAGCTATAAACAGTACTAATTCTAATTTCCAGCAATCTCCTTTAATTGTGCCTACTTTTTACAAAATGGGTAGCGCCACAGTTACAGGAACTGTTAAAGCATACACTATAGGAAACAATGAATCTTTAACTGTAGCGTCCAAAATAAATAAAGAAGCCGTTTTAAAAGTCGAAAATCAAAACGAACAATTCATCCCTATGCAGCAAGTTGTAAATAACAATGTTCAATTGTATTTTTCGGATCTACCACAGCTAGCGGGCAATTTTTCAATTGAAAACAAAGAGGATATTATAGATGCAATTAGCTTTAATTATTCTCGAACAGAAAGCGATTTGGCTACAGCCGATATAAAAAACTACAAGGACTTTGAAATAATACCCTCAGTTGAAAGTTATTATGAAAGCTCGCAAAGCAATAGATCAGACAATCAAATTTGGAAATGGTTTGTTATCTTTGCACTATTTTTTTTAATAAGTGAAATGGCTATTATCCGCTTCATGAAATAAAAGTTTTCTATCACTCAGCACCTAAACAACACAACTATGAATGTAATCATTAGAGCGGCAAAGATCATTGATGCCCAAAGTACGTATCACAATCAAATAGTAGATATTTTAATCGCTGATGGCGTGATTGATAAGATTGGTACTAACATAGTCGCGCCTGATAATTTTGAGGAAATAAAAAAGGAAAACCTTCACGTTTCTAAAGGTTGGTTCGACAGCAGTGTTTCCTTAGGTGAGCCCGGTTTTGAAGATAGAGAAACCATCGCAAACGGACTCACAGTAGCTGCAAAAAGTGGGTTTACTGCAATTGCATTACAGCCTAACTCTTATCCGGTGATTGACAATCAATCCCAAATTTTATTTGTTAAAAATAAAGCTTTGAATAGCGCCACAGCCTTATACCCTATTGGTGCTCTAACTAAAGGGAGTGAAGGAAAAGATATGGCTGAATTATTTGATATGAAAAATGCAGGAGCAGTAGCTTTTGGAGATTATAATAAAAGTCAAGCTAACGCCAACCTATTAAAAATAGCATTACAGTATGTACAAGATTTTGACGGATTAGCATTAGCGTATTCGCAGGATGAGATGATTAAAGGAAATGGAGTCGTTAATGAAGGAGTTGTCTCTACCCGATTGGGATTAAAAGGAATTCCAAATTTAGCCGAAGAACTCCAAATTGCACGTAACTTGTTTTTACTAGAATACACTGGAGGTAAATTACACATTCCTACGATTTCGACTGCAAAATCAGTTGCCTTAATTAAAGATGCTAAAGCAAAAGGAATAGCTATAACATGTAGTGTGAGTGTGCATCACTTAGTGCTTACAGACTCAAAATTAGAAAATTTTGACACGCGTTTTAAAGTCACTCCTCCCTTAAGAACCGAGGAAGATAGAGCGGCTCTACTTGAAGCTGTGATTGATGGAACTATCGATATGATCACATCAGATCATAACCCGATTGATATCGAACATAAAAAAATGGAGTTTGACACTGCAAAAGATGGTACGATTGGTCTAGAAAGTGCTTTTGGAGCATTGTTAACTGTTCTTCCTTTAGAGATAGTAATCGAAAAATTAACTGCAGGAACAACGACTTTTAAAATTGCATCACCAGCAATTCTTGAAGGAAATTTAGCTAACTTAAGTTTGTTTAATCCTGAAGGAACAAAGACTTTTTCTAAAGCAGATATTTTATCTAAATCAAAAAATTCAGCATTTTTAGGCACTAATGTTCAAGGTACGGTTTATGGTGTTATCAATCAAAACAAAATAATTTTATCATAAATATATGAATACAATTGAAAGCGGGAAAACTGCTGCAATAACAAGTTACATTCTAGGAATTGGCGTTTTTATCGCCATGTCTATGAATGCAGAAGATAAAAATGCCTTTGCCTCTTTTCACATACGTCAAGCCTTAGGGTTGTTTCTTACATTTATATCGTTAGGATTAATAGTAAACAATTTTGACAGCTTAATGATTTCGATACCCATGTGGATCTTTGTATTTGTGTTGTGGTCTTATGGCATGCTAACAGCCGTTAAAGGAGAAACGAAGCCAGTTCCTTTATTAGGTGAATTATATCAAAAATGGTTTAAAAGTATCTCTTAAAATTACAACATGAAATTATCATTAGAATATCTCATTAGAGAACCAAAAGTTACATTAGAAAAAAATCCAGTGATTGTTTTATTGCATGGATATGGTAGCAACGAAGCAGATTTATTTTCATTTGCAACTGAGCTCCCTGAAAATTATTTTATCGTTTCAGCGAGAGCCCCTTACGATATGCAATACAATAGTTACGCATGGTATGCTATCAATTTTGATGCTGATCAAAATAAATTTTCGGATAACGAACAAGCAAAAACATCTCGTGATGCGATTTTAAATTTTGTAGATGAGTTAATTGCAAACTATCCTATCGATAAAGATAATGTTGTTCTTGCCGGCTTTAGCCAAGGAGCAATATTAAGTTATGCCATTGCATTATCAAATCCTGAAAGAATTAGTAAAGTCATCGCTTTGAGCGGCTATATCAATCATGAAATTTTCAGTGAGAACTATAAAAACAATGACTTCTCAAAATTAAAAATTTTCCATTCACATGGAGCAGTTGATCAGGTCATTCCTATTGACTGGGCTCGCAAATCAACGCCGTTATTAAAACAGCTAAATATTGACGCTACTTACAAAGAATATCCAGTAGGTCATGGTGTATCACCACAAAATTTTTACGACTTTAAAAACTGGTTGTTATCATAAAAAAAGAGGTTCTCATTGAGAACCTCTTTTTTTATTTAGAGTACAGTAAGGATTGATTTACTTCAAATGAAATTGTCTGATCCTCATTAATGAAATATTTCAATAGAACTTCTCCCCAAATAGTACCGTCACTATAATCAGCAATAATCCATCGGTGGTTGAGCAAACGTACTTTATTAATAATAAACTTATTCTCTCCTATTTTATCTTGCCCAGTATAAGGATTACCGTTAGGATTTGAATTGTAATCTAACAAGCGCTCGGTTACAAATGGAATTAATTTTTGATGCGCTATTACTGTAGAACCATCTTCAGATTCAAAATAATTTTGTGCATTTTCATTCTTTTCTAACGAGAAATATTTTGCATCAGCTAGCTTACTATTCATTGACTTCAAGCTGTCTTTTAACTTTGTTGTAACCTTAGTGTACCTGTTTTTCTCGAAAGCAACCTCCTGGCTGTAAAAAGCATAGGTAAAAATATTCATTAAAATTAAAAGTATAAACGCATACAGCAAAAATGATCTTTTCATAGCATTATATTATATTGTGATTTCTAAATTATCGTAAGCCAAAAATACATTTTTTGGCAATCTTTTTTGGATTTCTTCATGAAAACCTAGCATATGACTTACATGAGTTAAGTACGCTTTCTGTGGTTTAACCAGTTCGATGAACTGCAGTGCTTCGTCAAGATTAAAATGAGAATGATGTGGCTCTTCTCTCAACGCGTTAACTACTAGCACGTCTAAATCCTTCAATTTCTCTATTTCTTCTTGAACAATTGTTTTAACATCCGTTAAATAAGCAAATTTATCAAAGCGGTAGCCATAAACCTGTAAGTCACCATGCATGACGCTTATAGCATGTACCGGTAAATCCCCTAACAGTAAAGGAGTATTATCAAGCACCTTATTGACTAGCACAGAAGGTGCTCCTGGATACCTGTTTTCTGTTTCAAAAATGTAATTAAAACGGTATTTTAAATTATCAATTACTCTTTCATGAGCATAGATTGGCATCGCTCCCATTTTAAAATTAAAAGGTCGAATGTCGTCTAAACCAGCAGTATGATCTGCATGTTCATGAGTAAATAAAATTCCGTCAACTTTTTGACAATTAGAAATAAGCATTTGTTGCCTAAAATCGGGTCCGCAATCGATAACGTAGGAGTAGTCATCCCAGCTAATCCATATCGAAACTCGTAGTCTTTTGTCTTTTAAATCAGTACTTTGGCATACAGGATGAGTACTCCCAACGACAGGAATTCCTTGTGATGTGCCCGTACCTAGAAAATATACTTTCAATGCGCTATTATTTTTTTACAAAAATAGGATTAATTCTCTTTCATTAGAAACCTATTTAGTTAACTTTGTATCATATTAGCCATATTTAAAACGAAATGGATACTCGAATAAAATTAAAAGGTGACAAAGTCATCGCACAAATTCCTTCAATAAAAGATAAAGCCCTACGTATAAATTTGAACGAAAATATATATGGAACTTTTGCTGAGATAGGTGCAGGACAAGAAACTGTGAGACATTTTTTTAGATCAGGTGGATCTTCTGGAACCATTGCAAAAGCAATGTCTGCTTACGACAAAGACTTTAGTGATGCCATTTATGGTATTGAAGAAGACGGGCGCTATGTAACAGAAAGCCGACTTAAGAGGATGATCACAATGGAAGGTGAACTAGTCGAAAAGCGTTTAAGTAGGGAAAAACATCCTAATAAAATGTTTTTTAGTTATGCTAACACTGTCGCTACCATAGATTTTGCTAAACAATTTAAAGGTCACGGTTGGGTAGGAATACGTTACCAAATTGAACCTGACGAAGATTATAACGAGATTATACTACACATCCGTTTTAAAGAAACTGATGCAAGATTACAACAAGAAACCTTAGGGATATTAGGGGTTAATCTTATCTACGGTGCTTTCTATAAATACAATGATCCTAAACGTTTATTGCGTTACTTATACGACCATTTAGATAAAGATCAATTAGAGATTGATACTATCAACTTCTCTGGACCTCGTTTTGCTGATGTAGACAATAGATTAATGAGTTTACAGCTGGTTAAAAACGGAATGACAGATGCTGTAATGTTTGATCCAAACGGAAAAAACATTCTACCCGCAGCTATACTATACAAGAAAAACATCTTAGCTCTTCGCGGAAGTTTCCGTCCTGTAACTAAGGTAAATATGGACATGTATGAGAAATCATTACAAATGTTTATAGAAGAAAATAAGGTTGAAAAAGAAAATACACTTGTGGTTTTTGAGATTACACTTTCTAACTTGAGGTCAGATGGTGAAATCGATGAAAGAGATTTTATGGATCGTGCAGAATTATTATGCTCGCTAGGACAAACTGTAATGATCTCCAATTTCCAAGAATATTATAAAGTCGTAGAATATTTTGCTAATTATACTAAGGCTCGAATGGGACTAGCCATGGGCGTAAATAATTTAGTTGACATCTTTGACGAGAAATATTACCGTCATCTGAGTGGAGGAATTCTGGAAGCTTTTGGTAAATTATTCTACCGCGATATGAAAGTTTTCTTGTATCCAATGCTTGATGAAAATGGAGAAATCATAAACTCAGACAATCTTAAAGTACACCCTAGAATGAAAGAATTGTACAAGTTCTTTAAATTCAACGGAAAAGTAATTGATATTGATGATTATGATCCTGAAACATTAGAAGTGTTCTCACGTGAAGTATTAAAAATGATTAGCGATGGAAAGCCAGGATGGGAAGCAATGTTACCTTCTGGAATTGCCGAAATCATCAAGGAGCACTATCTTTTTGGGTACGATCCTAATAAAGCATTAAAAGAAATCAATTAAAATGTGTTGATTTAAAATAAAACAAAAACGCCAAGAAAAATATTTTTCTTGGCGTTTTTGT
>TARA_R110002033_G_scaffold52027_7_pt1 | contig 17108 bp, 12 predicted proteins | sample TARA_R110002033 | Tara Oceans TARA_R110002033 (sample SAMEA4397051) | marine metagenome | biome: Polar Biome; feature: [SRF] surface water layer (ENVO:00010504); material: water (ENVO:00002006), including particulate matter (ENVO:01000060) such as... | depth 5 m
GGCACCTAATCGTGTGCATTTCCCAGCATCCGTAAACGTCCATAAAAATCAATAAAAACAGATTCTTACGGCGACTGTCGGTCCGCAGAGGGCCGTCGGCTACCGCCTGCGTCCAGAGACGAGTATGGTATCGCCGCTGGTAACATGGTACCAAATGGGCTCCGATAAACCGCCCGTACCATACCATGCCCCTGACTGACCTGAAAATTCGCAGCCTGAAACCACAGGAAAAGCCACGCCGCTACACCGATGGCGGAAACCTGTTCGTGGAAGTCCGGCCCAATGGCTCCAAGCTCTGGCGTTTTGCCTACAAGTTCGACGGCAAGCAGAAGCTCATGGCGCTTGGCCCCTATCCGGAAGTCTCGCTCGCCAAGGCTCGTGAGAAGCGCCTTGAGGCCCGCATGCTGCTGCTGGACGGCATCGACCCCTTGCTGCAGGCCAAGATCGACAAGCTCGAACAGAAGGCGCTCACCGAAGACACCTTCTCTGCACTGGCAGCCGAACTGCTCGAAAAGAACCGCCGCGAAGGGCTTGCTGATGCGACGCTGTCCAAGAAGGCCTGGCTGATCGGCATCGCCAATGCCGACCTTGCCGACCTGCCTGTCACGCAGATCAAGCCGACCCATGTCCTCGTCCCGCTTCGCAAGGTGGAGGCGGAAGGCAATTACGAGACCGCCCGCCGCCTGCGCGCGGTCATCTCCCAAGTCTTCCGCTACGCCGTCGCCACGGCCCGCTGCGAGCATGATCCGACGTCAGGCCTGCGCGGCGCGCTTATCACGCCGAAGGTCACCCACAGGCCCGCAATCGTGGATCGCGATGGATTTGCTGGCCTTATCCGCTCGATCTGGAGCTATGACGGCGCAATCGAAACAAAGGCCGGACTGCAGCTGATGGCACTGCTCTATCCGAGGCCGGGTGAGCTCCGCCTCTCCAAATGGACGGAATACGATCTCAGGAAGCGTACGTGGACGATCCCGGCAGAACGCACCAAGATGCGCCGCGAACACAAGAAGCCCCTCCCCGGCGCGGCTGTTGATATCCTGACGCGTCTTCATGCCGTCACGGGCGGCGAGCCCTTCGTTTTCATCTCGCAGCTTTCACGCGGCAAGCCGATCAGCGAGAACACGCTCAATGGCTCCCTGCGCCGCCTCGGCTATGCTAAGGACGAAATGACCTCACATGGTTTCCGCGCCAGTGCGTCAAGCCTCCTGAACGAAAGCGGCAAATGGCACCCCGACGCCATTGAGGCCGAACTCGCCCATATGGGGGCTGACCAAGTCCGCAAGGCCTACCACCGCGCTACTTACTGGGACGAGCGCGTCGAAATGACGGAATGGTGGGCTGGAGAGGTACTGGGGTTTGCTCGCACTTAAGGGCAGTTGAATCCCGAATGCAAACATTGGCAGGCCGAGTCTCGACAGGCAGCAAATCGCCAAAAGCGGTCACTCAGAACACACCATTGTGCTTGGTCTGGTAAGACCATTCACCCTCAACGTACTTTTCCCATCCTAGCGCCGAAACTTCTGCTCGATTGGCCCAGCGCCCTCCCGAGAGCAAAACACCTGAAGGCAACATTCCATCTCTGTTAAGGACGGGTACATCGCGCAGCTTGTCGTTCGGGCTCAGATAAATGGTCTCGCACTCATCACAAATAAGAACGATCGTTTGGTAATCGCCGCAAACGTAGAACCCCAACCACCCTTGGTGGTCGCAGTAAGAGCAGCTACCAGAATGTAAGACTTGATGGATCATTCGCAGGATTTTACTGGAGAACACGGGTGACTGAAATGGGGCCGATTCCAGGAGGTCCGGTGCGGGGGAGCGCTTGAGGGTTGAGGGTAATCTGCCATTCTCCTCCACCTCATCGGGCAAAGTTTGCCTGTGCGTTACCGCCACGTGCGGAACCGCAACGCAAAATCTCAGCTGCCCGTTGCAGCGCTTAATCCGGCCGCTTTGGGCGGCGAGATCACCTTCTGGTAGACCCCGACATTGTTTCCGGAGTCGGGGTACAGGAACAAGGCTGTTCGCACGAATCCGTTCTTCAGAAACAGGCCCGTACTCTCAACATTGTTGCCCCTGATCGTACACTGCAAGATGCGGGCTCTGTCTTGGATGGCACGCGCGGTAGCAGCAGCGAGAAGAGCTTGCGCGATCCCCCGCCGACAATAATCCTTGTGGACCGTGAGGTGATTGACCTCCGCCTGATACCACTGGACCTTTTTCACTTCGACGCAACCGACGACCTGATCATCACGCACCTCGAACAGGAATCGTGCGCGCGCAGCGAGGATGGCCTTGCCGTCGTAGTTTCTGACGAGCTGATTGCGCGTGTTGAGCAAAGCGGCAATCTGTCCGGCGTGGTTCTGGTCCATGCGTGTTCTCTCTGTGAATGCCCCTGTCCCGGGCTGGCTATCGACACTAGGTGCGGGCACGGGGAACATACCAGCGAGAGTGGCCCGGGCGACGAGACCGCCCACACGATGGCACCGTTCTGCGGCTTCCATCAAGGTATGGTTGAATGATACTATTCAGTTACAGTCTCTGGAACGACGGCATTTTAAATAAACTGTGGGGGCAGTGAATGCATTTAACATCAGCAAAACTGAAGAATTTCCGCTCCTTCGACGATTGTGAGATTGATTTTCAGGCAGACCTTACCGTGTTGGTGGGCGAGAACAACGGCGGCAAAAGTAATGCGATTGATGCGATCCGCCTCCTAACGATACCGCTCGGCGGCCGTCGCGAGATTTATTGCGAGCCAACGGATGTAAGGTTTCAGAGCGCTGCCCCGCACTTCGAACTCGAAGCGCACTTCTCGGGGCTGACAACCGGCCAGCAAGGGCGCCTGATAAGCGCTGCCACCGATACGACGCTGACCAAAGCTTTATTCGGACTGCGGTTTGATGGTAGCCGGACGGGTGTCCGCCCGACAATTTGGGCCGGCAGGGAAGGCAACGCGCCCGAGCCCGGCTGCCAGGATATGGTGCGTCATGTCTATTTGCCGCCGCTGCGTGACGCAAAGCGGGCACTGGCGTCCGGCAATCCCACGCGCATCATGGCGCTTTTGAATCACTTTCTCGGCGAGACCACGCCTGACGAACTGGCGAAGCACCTCGCCCGCAGCCACTCACATGACGTCCTGACGAGTGTGGACAGTGCCGTGGAAATGGGCCTCACTGAACTCACCGCAGGGGTTCGCCGACAGACCGCTTCGCTCGGCTTCGCATCCGATGAGTCCCTGATCGACATCGCGCGGGATCTGCGCTTCAAGCTCGCCGATCACGGCGTGGTGCCGGAGGATTTGCGCTACTCCGGCCACGGATATGCGAACCTCCTGTTCATGGCGACAATTGCTGTTGAGCTTGAGAAAGTGCGATCAGCTGACCTCACGCTGTTTTTGGTTGAAGAGCCCGAAGCCCATTTGCACCCGCAATTGCAGGCCGCCGTGCTTGCGTTCTTGCGCGACCGCGCTGACGAAGCGCGCAGGCAGCCAACGACGACTCACACCCCTGCCGGAGAGTTGCAGGTGGTCGTCGCGACCCATTCCCCCAACCTGTCTGCCTGGGTCAGCAGCGATCGGCTGGTGGTATTCAAATCCGTCATTGCATCACCCGAAACCAAAGTTGAAGACGACAGCACCTCCGAATCTCCGGCGTCCGTTGCAAGTGTGATCGAAGATGCCACCGCGCTGGCTGGTCCCGAAGAAAGTGTCGAGCCTACAGATGGCCTTGCGACGGCAGTCGCAGCCGCCGCCTCCCGCCGGTCCACCCGCTGTATCGCGCTTGCGCGGATGGACCTCGATCCCATCGAGCGCCGCAAGGTGGATCGGTATCTGGATGTCACCAAAGCCGCGCTATTGTTCGGCGGCCGGGTGCTTCTGGTGGAAGGGATTGCTGAGGCCCTGTTATTGCCCGCGATCGCGGAACACCACACCTTGAAGTCCGACAAGGACAAGCTCCGCCTCTTTCGTTCAGCCGTCTTCATCCCGATCGACGGCGTGGATTTTAGCCCCTATGCGACATTGCTGCTCTCCGCCGTCAACGGTACGCGGATCGCGGACCGCGTCGTCATCATGACCGATGGCGACAAGGCGACCAGCAGCGACGACGACGAAGAGAATGCTGAGAACCCGGAGGACGGCATTCCCGATTCAGACGCTGTGCAGGCAGATGTGCAAGACACTGCTTCATCTGAAGATCATGTGGCAGATGGGATGAAGACGCCGGGATCGCTGCCGTCTGCCTCCTCCGAGAAAGCCACACCGGCGTCGGCATCTGTCCTCCCTGGCGAGCACCGCAAGACTGACCTGGAAAAGCTCGCCGAACGACTGGATGCAACTGCGCGCCTTTCAGTTCTGACCAGCACCTACTCGTTGGAGGCCGAGCTGCTTGAGGCCGGGAACGGGGAAATCCTTCGTAAGGCGTATCTGACCCTTCACCGCAGATCACAGAAAAAGTGGGACGCGGTTGCGGCGCTGTCTGGCGATGAACGTGCGCAGGCGGTCCATGATCTATTCAAGACGACCCGCAAGGGCGACTTCGCCCAAGTGCTGGCCGGGTTGATAGAAGACGGAAAGGACACCTTCGTGGTCCCCGGCTACATGGCAGCCGCGATTGAAGCGGTGGTGGCGCCGTGACCTCGCCCTACTGCCCAACCGACCAACAGAAGACCGTCATCATTCATGACCGATCAGCTTTTGTGACGGCGTGTCCGGGTGCCGGCAAGACCCGCACGATGGTCGAACGGGCCCGGCATCTCGCCGACCGAACTGACGACAAACGCGGGGTTGCTTTTCTGTCCTTCACCAATGCCGCGGTGGATGAGCTTCAGGGCCGCCTGCGCCTGTTCGGGCTGCTGCCTTCGCCGCTGTTTCCGAGCTTTATCGGTACATTTGACCGCTTCCTGTGGCAGTTCTTCATTGCCCCGTTCGGCATCCCCGGTTGCGCGGCGTTGCCGCGATTGGTGCCCGACAAGAACAATTGGGAGGTGAAGCCACCGTTTCCGAAAGCTCAAGCGCTGACCCTCGACTGTTTCGACAGGAAGACAGGTGTGATCGATGCTACTCGCGCTGGAAAACAGGGGTTCGACGCGACAAATCGGAATCCCGCAGCTTGGGAAACACGAGCCCGCAATATCCTCCGAAATGCCCTCGAACGGGGCCAGGTCGATTTTGACGATGTACGGCTGTGCGTAGCCGAACGGCTTAAGGACAAAGACTTCGCCGCGCGCGTTGGGGCGGCGCTCGCCGCCCGCTTCCGCGAGATCGTTGTCGACGAGGCGCAGGACTGCAATCCGTCCGACCTTGCAGTCGTCCATTGGCTGCGTCGATCGGGACTCGCTGTGAAAGTGATCTGCGATCCTCATCAGTCGATTTTTCAATTCCGGGGCGGCATCACGAACGAGTTGCTCGAATTCGCGGATACGTTCGATCCTTCAGACCGGCTCATGATGAGCGGGAATTTCAGGTCTACAGGGGCGATATGCGCGGCCATCGTCGCGCTGCGCCCACCGAGTGCAAGGGTCGACAAAGACGAGGCCATCGGGAAGCACAAGGACGATCCAACGCCGATCTTTCTGCTGTCCTATAGCGGGAATGGCGTCTCGACCGCGATCGGAGCCAAGTTCACGGATCTGGTGCGATCGCTGGACATTCCGATCGGGCACGCGCCGGTATTGGCATCAAGGCTGCCAAGCGCTTCCAAAGCCATCGGACAACCGACCTTGGACAAAACCTCGCATATGACGTTGCTCCTAGCAAAGGCCGTGATGAGCTATCATTTCGCGTTTGCGGTCGGCAATCGCCGGGAGGCATTGACCGACCTGCACAGGATGATCCTGTTCATACGGGGCCACATCAAGACGATGGGCGACTACCACAACCATCTCGCCGAAAGCGGAATCATTGACGGACGCTGGCGACCGGATGTCATCGCCGTGGCAAACGAACTCAGATACGAGCCGGGAGAAACTCCCGACCAGTGGCTCGCCAGGGCCCGCCTATCTGTCGATGCTGACATGGCTACGGGCATGAATGTCAATCAGCGTCTTCGATCGCATTCCAACCTTGCGACGGCGCTGGCGGCCGCGCCAGTCGATGCGCCACCGCCGCGTACAATTCACTCCGCAAAGGGGCTAGAATTCCCGGCGGTGTGTGTCGTGATGACGAGCCAGAAAGCCGGCAGGATACTGGATTATCTTGAGGGCGACACAACAAACGGCGCAGATGAGGATGCACGGAAGATTTACGTAGCGGCGTCACGCGCCGAGCGGCTTTTGGTAATGGCAATCCCAAAGAACACTGCGGGTCGGATGCAGGCGCTCCTCACGAGTGTCGGTAGCGCGGTCGAAATCCACAAGATTTAGCGGGCGATCTCGACCGGGACGAACCCGCCGGTCTCACCGCCGTACTGCTCTTGCTCGCCACGCATCGGGATGCAGGATGCTACCCAGATCCGCACACATGACGTGAACGAGCGTCTGACTGCTTTGGAGAGCCTCAGGAGTTGCTTTGAATGACAGGTTGGGGCCAATCTCGGTCACCGCCGTCACTGTAAACGAATGTCTGCTTCTGCGCCCAAAGCTGAAGCCCGCATCATCCCGATAGGAGACATCAAAGGGCCGACTTGCTGGCACTCCCTGAAGTGGATATCCGTGGCGCGACCCACCCTATCGAGCTCATTAAGGCTGGGAAGCACAATCAAGCCTTGATAAAGTAGTACCCGAAAAGTCTGACGTTGTCTGGATCCGCTCTATATTGCTGATAGCGGTCGATTAGGGCTGCGCGTCCTTCTGACGCTGCGCGATATCCTGCAGCCAAGCCTCCAGTTTGCCGACTTCCTGCAGGAGTTCAGTGTGCTTCACAGTCTCGGGATTGAGCGTTGTGGCGGATGCGTGCAACTCTTCACTGAGCTGCCTTCTCGCATCGAGCACTTTGGTGACGTCCTCCGCGGTCAGTATAGCGAGCTTGAACAAAGATCCCGCCTTCACGTGATTATCGAAACGACCAAGCACGGGACGGATGAAGTCGGCCACGCCTTGCTCCCAAGCCTCGCGAAGTTGGGCAATCATGCCCTTGGCGAAATTTGTGCGCTTCGTATCGATCCAGCTATCGTAGTGCGGCTTGGCAGCCTTTAGTTCCGACCGGAGCGCATTTGTTAACTGGAGCCCAGATTTGGCCTTGTCCGGCAATTCCGCCGCGACATAACCGGGTCGATCGGGGCGACGGCGGACAGTCTGGTAGGCCGCCGGACATTCCTTCGCCTCAGCTTCACGCCGTAGTTCGTAAAGGAAGGCCAGATCGTGCGTGAAGATGATCACCTGGCGGTGCGCCGCTTCCTCAACGAGGCGAGCGGCGACAGCGCGGCGATGGATGTGATCAAGCGACGACATAGGATCGTCGAAGACGATACCGGAATAACGTTTGGACGTAACGAGTTCGGCAAGAAAAGCGGCCAAGGCGACGCAGCGGTGCTCGCCCTCGCTGAAGATTTCCCCGACCGGTTCATCCGGCTTTTCAACAAGGCACACCTGAAAGTAGGAGACCGCCTTTTGGTCCTTCTTCCGAAGTTCAACTGGCATGCGTGAGAGCTTCAGCTTCTCGATCTCGCGCGCGAACCGGTCTCGGAGGGCGTTTGTGACCAGCGCGTCCGAGATATCTTTGTTCTTGCTGGTGATGGCGTTTTTTGCTGTATCCTTGAGCGCCTTGTCTATCGCGGCAAGTTCCTTGCGGCGTACAATTTCGGCTACGATATCGGCTTTGATAGGTGCCAGTTGCTCGCGATCTTTGAGTTCGCGAAACTCCTGCAGAAGCTCCTTGTAAGCGTCGCTGGTGTGATCGGCGGCGAGTTTCACCAAGCGATCGACGAGATCCTTGTGAAGCGCGTCGAGGCTGGCGACCGGAACGGCGGCTTGCGCCGTCGACTGCGGTTCGTTGCGGAGCAGCGCGCGCAGCCGCCATGCGGCAGTCAATGCAGACCGTCGGATGTCGGCGGCGAGAACTTTATCAGCTAGTTCGGTCGCGACCAGCGCGCACAACTGGCGGATGGCTGCGATCGGCATAGAGGCGGCTGCAGCGCTCTTGCGGGCGACGACCATGGCGGCGGCGGCCTGCTCTTCGTCGGCGCGGGTCGAACCTTTGACGAACTCCTCGAAGGTGAGGCGGCGTGCGACCGCTTCGCCGCCGAGCGGTTGCTGGCAAAGGACGCAGAGATCCTTGTCCTGTTCGGCCTCCGGGAATGTCTTATTCGGATAGGCGACCTCGTCGGCGTAACGGCGGGCGGCTTGCCAGAGGTTGCGCCAAGCTTCCTTGCCGACGTCAGGCAATGGCGATGCAGCAAACAAGGTTTGCGAGGCGGCGTTAGCGGCCTCGGTCTTGGCGGTGTGTATCGACGCGAGACTGTCTCGCCTCTTAAAGACGGAATCGGATGCGGCATCGACCAAGCTGCGGACTTTTTCCACCCCGTTCTGAAGCCGCGCGGCCTGGTTCTTGAGGCGCTCGACGGCGCGCTTCGGATCCTGTGCAAAATCCGCTTCGAGACTAGTCAGACGCTTGGTTTCGTCCTCTGACAGCGTCGAGAGAAGACCAAGTTCGGACAAGCTTGATTCGGCGGAGAGTCGCCGGATGAATTGCCCGGCAGCCGTGTCCTCGCGCAACGACGGTGCGCTGACCGCCTTCGGAGTTTGTCCCTTGATGACGGCTTGTTTGGCGGTGAGCTTGGCCTTCACGTCATCGCACGTAGTGGCCAAGGTTTCGAGTACCTGCATGGGCTGCGGGATGTAGGCGACCGCATTCGTCTTCTCAACGTGGATGTTAGCGCTACGCGCGTCAAAGATGCTCACGGACGGAAGATCGGGATGGCCAGCGGCGGATGGCGTCCACGCAAAGTCTTCCGTGACTGCACCGCGCCCGAGCGTGATGGTCGCCTTCTGCGGTGTGTTGCCCTTATCCTCTACGTCGCGCAGGATGACCACTTTGCTGTCGCGCGTTCGGCAGGCGTGTTTCAGGATGCGTACGTAGCCAGATTTTCCAGAACCGTTGTCCCCATAGATGATGGTGAGGCCTGCAGGAGCGAATTCAAGGGACTGGTCGGCAGCGAGGGCGTTGACGCCGGTGGGCGCACGCACGGCGCGAAGCGTAATCGGGTCGCTAGACGTGGAGCCCATGGAAATATGGGTTGCATCGAGCGGCTGACAGGGCGCGGAGGAATCAAGGCAGATCGTTGCAAGTTCCTCTACATCTTGATCGGTCAGCGCTCCGATCTGAATGAGACGACGCAAGGCGTCTCGTTGCCATGAAGGGCGTTCTTGAGACCATTTCACGAGTGCGGCGAATGCCGCCGCCTCCGTCATCGGCTCTGGTGTTGTGTGGGTCATAGCTTGCCCCGTAGCGAACGGACGCGGTAAGAACTAGACGTTTCCTGCTCCTTAGCGACATTCATGGCAAAGTAGCGTGGCCTCGGTGTGATTTTCACGACCGAATTCCACGGATGCCAATAAGTCCACTTTCTTGGCGTTTCATGAGCCCCCGAAAGGCTCCTCTTGCGACCCAAGCGACTCACCATCAGATCACGCCTCTCTCTTCCACAACGCTGCCAGTGAGACCTTTGCGGACGTAGAAGCCGTTTGGAATAGCTTCCTTGACCAATGGGACGTGTGAAATCAGGCCGACGGCCCGCGATTGACGGACCAGGCTGTTCAGGACGTTAAGGACCTGTTCGAGCGTGCCTGAACCGTTCTCGGTGTCGAGGCTTCCGAATCCCTCATCGATGAAGATCGTATCGAGGCGGACTTTGCCGCTTGCAGATTCGACAACATCAGCGAGACCCAGCGCCAGGGCGAGTGCCGCGATAAACGTCTCGCCGCCGGACAGGGTGTCCGTTCCTCTCGACTTGCCGGTATGCACATCAAAGACCTGGATGCCGAGGCCGCGGCTGCCACGACCGCCTTCGGTGTCGCGTTCGAGCTGATATCGGGAGGAGGTCATCGGGCCGAGCCGGAGATTGGCGGCCTCAAGCACGCGGTCGAACATGGCCCCGATCGCATAGGTTTCCAGCTTCAGGTTAAGCGGATTATCGCCATTAGCCAGAGCTGCGATCTTGCGAAGAGGGCCGGACTCGGCTTCAGCCTCATCGAGTTTGCGCATCGTCTCTTCGAGGCTCTTTCTCAGTTTCTCCAGCTGATCGACACGGTTGCTGGCAGCGATCCGCTCCTCCGTCGATTTGGTCAGGGCTGCTGCAGCGGCTTGATGAGCTTCCTTCAACACAGGAAGATCCGGGCGCGTCAGATCGCCAATCGCCGAGGCCGCAGCCTTTGCGGCACCCTGCGCCTCGTTCAGCTGAATCTCAAACGCTTTGACCGATTCACTGTCTGAATCGATCATCGCGATAGCGGGTTTGAGAGATTGATAGAGCTCTTCCGTCAGCCCTTGCTTAGAAAGACGCGTGTGGAACGCCGTCTCAGCTTTTTCGAGTCGGACTTTGCAAGCTGAAACCGACTCCTCAGAGCCCTTGAGTGCGGCAGCGGCGGAGAGGGCGGCCTCGCGGGCCGCCTTCACAAGAGCTTCTGCTTCGTCTTTCGCATCGACCAGCGCGTTCAACGTGCGCGACGCCTCTTCCAGGGCTGACGTGAGTGCACTCGGTGTACGGAGCGAGTTGGGGACTGCCTCGAGTTTTCCATCGCGGGCGGCTCTTGCTTCGGTCGCAGCGTTACGGCATTTATCAGCTTCGCTGCGGAGGCGCTCGGTCTCCGTTTCGAGGTCCGCAATTTGCTTGTCGAGCGCGTCGAGGGCCGCCTCGGCTTCGTCAAGATTCACGGAAGGGCCTAGCGCACCGAGGTCTGCTTCAGTCTGTCTGACGTTCTCCAGAAGCGCCGGGAGCGTACCTGTCGGCTGTTCCAGCGATGAGAGGTACTCTTTACGAGCCTCAAACGTGGCTTTCTGCCCGGCAAGTTTTTCACTGACCTTACGGGCGGCGCGTTCAGCCTTTTCAAGCCGGTCGCGGGCATCGCGGAAGGCTTGATCGCGTCCCGCATTCTCGATATCGCCCGTCGCGGGGCTCGGATGGTCGGTCGATCCGCACACAGGACAAGGCGCATCGCTTTCCAGCTTGGTTGCCAGATGCAGGGCTTGCGCGGCAGCAAGGGCTTGCTCTGCTGTTACATAGGCGGCGCGCACCTCGGTTTCATATTTTAACGCCTCAGCTGACGTTGCGTTTTCTTTTTCCAACGCTGCTTTCGCCGACACGACAGCGGTTTCTGCCTTCTCGTAGTCCTCGGCGGCTTTCTTCTGGGCCAAAAGCTGCGTGTGCGCTCTCGTCAGTTCACCGCGCCTCGATTCCGTGTTGCGGGCCGTCTTCAGGGCAGACGCTCGCTCAATGCGAGTTTTGCGGAGCTGGTCGAGCCGTTCTTTGCTTTTCTCGAAGGCCGCATGGGCCATTCGCTGAGCCTCTAGCGTTGCCTCCACGGCTTCGGCGCTGGCTGATGCAGCTTGAAGAACCTCACCATATCGCTCGAGATCATCCTTGTGTTTGCGCGCAGCTTCTAGCTCAGGCGCTCTTGCCTCTTCTACTGTCAGGGACTCGACCGCGTCTTTGACTTTTTGTCGGGCCTGGCTCTGCGCTTCCGTAGCTTCGGCGAGCTTCGTGTCGGCGTCCTTTACGTCTTTCCTCACGGCGGCGAGTTGCTCTTCCACATCCACAATCAGCCGGGCGCGCGCCGCCTGTTTCATCCGGTCGGCGATGGCGGCGAATTCTGCCTTGCGGCTTGTCAGGACGGTGAGCTTCGCATGCGCCTGTTCCGACGCCACGAACTTGGCCTCGACCGCTTCGGCAGACCGAAACGCGGTCTCCGCAGCCAGCGCCTGTTTCTTTGTGTCCGCTTCGAATACCGATCGCTCCTGAACCGTAGTTTGGGCTGCGTTTATGCCTTCGAGCAGAGCGTCCGTGCTCTCGAACCCTTCGGCTTTGAGCCGCCCGGCGCAGACCGCCCGTTCTTCGCGCACCTGCCGCTCGGCCTCAGCAGCCTTTTCCTTCAGGTCAGCCATCAAGGCCTGATAGAGCGAGACGTCGAACAGGTCCCGCAGGATCGTTACGCGGTCATTGGTCTTGGCGGACAGGAATTTCTCGAACCGGCCTTGCGGCAGCAGCACGATTTGCCGGAACTGTTCCGGGCCGTATCCAAGAATGTCCGTGACAGCTGCATCAACATCGCGAACCTTCTTTTCCGCAATGATCTTGCCGCGTTTCTCCGCTGTGATCTCATCCAGGGCGAGCCCAGTCGCCTCGAACAAATGGGCTTCATGCGCACTCTTGGTTTCACCTTCGCCGCGCTGTTTCGGGCGCATCTGATCCGGCTGGCGAACCACCACGAAACGCCGCTCGCCCACATCGAAAACGAACTCGACCTCGGTGGCGAGGTCAGCGGCCGCATGGTCTGAACGAAGGGATGCAGGATCCTGTTCCTGCTTGGATGCCTTGCCGAACAGCGCAAACGTCATCCCACCGAAGATCGTCGATTTTCCCGAACCGGTCCGTCCGTAGATTCCGAACAGGCCCGCCTCAACGGCGCTGCGGAAATCGATGACCTCCCTGTTCGCATAAGGGCCGAAGGCCTGGAGTGTGAGTCGGACCGGTCTCATTCCGCATCCTCCTTCTGCCGTAAGCGCGTGAGGGATGCCGCTACAACCTCCTTTTCACTGTCCGTGATAGCCGCAAGGCTGACCTCTGTCAGGAAACTACGCACCACGTCTACGGGCTCGGCGGCTGCGACAGCCGGTCCGTCTGCGGACTTGTCTTCCAGCGGGCGCTCGTCGCGGGAATAAACAAGCTCGCAGGCGTTCGGAAACACTTCGCGCAGGCGCTTCATGCCGTCGATGACGGGTGCGTCATCTGTCAGCACCGCCTTGATGAAATCGCCCGACGGATCGGAGAGCAGCAGTTCCGCATGCTTGCCGCGTAGAACGCGGGCACGCCTGACAGGTTTGAACGGCAGGACCTCGACCGAAGCCTGACCGGCGGCATCCAACTCAATTAGGCTCATCGATTTTTCCGAGTCGGCCTCGTCGAAGCCGAAGGCGAGAGGCGAGCCTGAATAACGAATATGCTCCGCGCCCACCGACTGGGGTCGATGAAGATGCCCAAGGGCGACATAGTGCGCCCCGTCAAAGGCGGAGGTTCTGACAGTCTCTATGCCGCCAACCCGCGTCAGGGAACGCTCACTGTCGCTCACCGAACCACCTGTGACGAAGGCGTGCGCGACGATGACCCACCGCGTACTTTCAGGAATCTGGGCGCGGGCGGCTGCGACTTGCGCCACCAGCACATCTTCGGGCGTATCAATGGACTCGCTCTCAAAGCACTCGCGCGCCGCATACTCGTAAGCGAACGGCAGCGCCGAAATCGCAACCGGGCCATGCTGGTCCGAGAGCAGGAGCGGTGCTTCCTCCGAACTGATCGCACCGCGGATGAGCCAGCGCGAGCGATCCGCCGCAATGGCTGACAGGTCGATACGGTCTCCTGAGTCGTGATTGCCGGCGATCATTGCAACCGCGGCGTCTGTCTCCGTTTTGACTCGCTGCAGGAACCCATTGAACTGCCGCACGGCGCCTTGAGGTGGCGACGCCCGATCAAAGACATCGCCGGCGATGATCAGCACGTCCACGCTATTCGCCTTCACCGCCTCGACGATTTGGTCGAGCACCGCTGTGTGATCCTCCTCAAGGGATATCCCGTTGAACTGACGACCGAGATGCAGGTCGGAGGTGTGCAGCAGCTTCATGACTTGTTCCGTATATATTTTATACGTATACTTTTTAGATGTATTACTTAACAAGAGTCAAGAGAGGAAAATAGATGACGCTCGACAGTCTGAAGCATGCCCAGCGACAGCGCCTGGTGTTTCTCGACCGCTGCTTCACCTGGCGCGGTGTTGCGCGGCGACGGGATCTCACCGAACGGTTTGGAATCTCGACCGCACAGGCCGCCAATGACTTTCGGGCATACCTCTCTCTGATCACTCACAACGCGCCGGAATATGACCCTCATCTGAAGGCCTATGTGGCTTCGCCCGACCATCAGCCCATAGCGCCTTCCTCGATGCTTGACGTATTCGGAGTTCTCGACACCGCCTCAGGCGACGAGCTTCCCGCAGCGCTGCCTCGTGCGAAACGGTGGCTGGACCCGCGCGTTGCGACCGCGCTCTACGACGCCATCTCGAACCAGCGGAAACTCAGGGTAGCCTATACATCGATGAGTTCCGGTGAAACGGCACCACAATGGGTCGCGCCGACGCGGTTCACATTCGATGGCGAGAGCATTCATTTCCGGGCGTTCAGCTACAAGCGAGGAGAGTATCGAAACTTTCACCCTGCACGGATCGAACCTGATGATAACTTCGAAACTGATGAAATTGAAATGCCCCTCCAATTCGACAGGGAATGGAATACGAAAAGCGTCATCTGGCTGCGACCCAGCGCGAACCTCACCACCGCCCAAGCCGCCGTTGTTCGAAGAGAGTTCGGGTTTGGTGGTGACCTGCTTCGGATCGAGATCCGGCGGGCACTCGAATTCTTTTTTGATCGTCGCTGGGGTTTGAACGAGCCGGGCGCGCGTCTAGAGAGGGTAAAGACAGAAACAATTACCCTCTGAGATTTTTGAATCTGTGGATTACACTTTTGCGACTGCTGTTACGCCTGTTGCTGCCGCTCAAGTGCGGGACAACTCCGGCAATTCATCGCCGAGAGCGGACATTGATGCAGCGTCACCGCACGAGTTTTCCCAATGCGCTAAGATTGACTTATCCCGCGACCGATAGCTGTTCGAACGAACTGAGCCACCTCTGAGGCCCAGTCGTATCGTGTGCAACTATGCACACCGCATCCGCTAATTCATCGAAACAAGTTGACGTGTACAGAGACTGTTGCAGCCAAACGCTGGCTTGCAACGCTAGACTAATTCAAATGCAAACTGGGCAGCGCCAATTGCCACACCGTTCGCGCGGTCCATATGTGCGGGTGGGCGACTCTGGTTCAACGCCGCTTATCTTTGCGGCTACGTAGCGGGCCAGGAGACCATCATGGGGCGGCATCGCCTGCCTAAGTCCGCATAAATTGAGTGCACGATCTTCATCTCTGGTGATCACGCCGACGCGATATTTATCCTTGAGGAACCGCTCGACCTCCCCCTTCGTTGTAGGCCTCATTTGCTTCAGCTCGCGCAGCAGAACCAAACAGGGCACTGCATGGTCCTTGACGAGATTTGCAGGTCGTAAATCGCTCTCTATAATGGCCAATGCTTTATTCGAGATAAAATGCATCGATCTCGTTGCTTCTAACCTTTTAGGCGGGTTCACCAGCTGCTCCGCGTTGAACCAGTGCGGACGACCGTTCCTAGAAAGAAAGGCGCCACCCCTTAAGTAGCCGAACCAACTGTCGATACTTGTTCGGAAATCGAACTGTGTTTGGCATTCCGAAACATGCGAGAAAGTGTGCTGGAGCCAATAGTCCTCATGGCTACGATAAAAATCGGGCGTGAACATTTTTCCCTCCGACTACAAAAGCGAATGGTGCATCGTGGCGCTGACCATTTCTGCTCTCCCATCTGGCCGTTATCCCACGGTATCACGTCGCTCACCGGACCTGCCACATCATTTTCGGACCCGAGACAGCTCACCTACCGGTTGTTATGATTACAACGAATGTCGCAATAGGGCCAGGATAGCCCCGATCGTCACCGTCGGAGACCGGCACCGGGACACCAATTGCGTCATCGGGATGGTATGCCCCCGCTTCGCCTGATCTCGTCGATGCCCAACGCACTACAAGCAAATGCTTGAACCGAAGCCTGTATTGGCGCTTTGCACAATCTACAAGCCTGCCTAATATGAGCGCCATGCGAAGCGACCTTGATCATCTCCCCCACGTCAAACAGCGCGAACTCCAGCGCGTGACGGAAATTCTCTTTGAAGAGTTCACCGACGCGATGAAGAATGCCTCGTCTCCGAAGAAGAAGGATGGCCGGATCCTCAAGATTATCCTCTTCGGTTCCTATGCACGCGGCAACTGGGTGGACGAACCACATACCGCCAAAGGATACCTCAGCGACTATGACCTTCTCATCGTGGTAAACCAGCAAAGCGTCGTCGACTTTGCCACCTACTGGTACCGGGCCGAAGACAGGCTGATGCGTGACGCGGGCATCAAAACCCCGGTCAATTTCATTGTCCACACGATGGATGAGGTGAACAACGCCCTGGGAGAGGGGCAGTATTTCTTCTCTGACATCATCAGGGAAGGCGTCGCGCTCTACGATCTTAAGGGCAGCACACCCTTCATCACGCCCCAGCCGCAGACACCCGACGAGGCTCTGGCGACCGCCGTGAAACATTTTGAGCAGCGTATGGAGGGCGCAAGAAGTGCTCTTGAAGTCTTTTCATTTTGCCTGAATGGCGCACTCTACAATGATGCGTCCTTCATGCTCCATCAGGCTGTTGAACGACTTTATGCCTGCTTCCTCCTTGTAGAGACGAACTACTCGCCTTCGACCCACAGCATCAAATTCCTGCGCTCTCTGGCCGAGCAGATTGACCCGGAGCTGATCGCTGTCTGGCCACGCGAGACAAAGCATGACCGGCGCCTGTTCGAATTGCTGAAACGCGCCTATGTGGATGCACGCTATTCAGAGCATTATGCCATTACCGCCGAAGAACTCGTCTGGCTGGGCGAGCGGGCGGAGATCCTGCGAACCCTTGTTGAAACCCGGTCGCGCGAAAAGATCGAGCAGCTGAGAGCTGGCGCGCCAACCGGAATGTAACCTCTCCAATGCTGAGCGCGGCTTCGTTTCGTGTCGCGGCTGCATGTTCATGCATCGGCAGGTACCGGAAGCCTGTGCCATTCGATAGAGCCCAAAGCTATGACGGCACTTGGCCCTAAGCTGCCGGTTGCGCTTGGGTAAGTCGCCGGCTGGGAGTGCGCCGATTTCGGCATAAAGCCGGCACAGTATAATTCCGGACCAGCCCGCTGATCCGCTCGAAGACGGGCTTCTGGCTCGCGAGCCCGCCGCCGGACGCAGCCTGCGCGGCGGCAAGATCACCTCTGGCGAATGGGAACGCCGCCGCGG
>TARA_R110002033_G_scaffold52397_1_pt1 | contig 17106 bp, 16 predicted proteins | sample TARA_R110002033 | Tara Oceans TARA_R110002033 (sample SAMEA4397051) | marine metagenome | biome: Polar Biome; feature: [SRF] surface water layer (ENVO:00010504); material: water (ENVO:00002006), including particulate matter (ENVO:01000060) such as... | depth 5 m
CTAATAAATGGGAAGGTCAAGGAAAATTTATTATGGATGGCAGTACATCTAAAAATGATTGGCAAAGTTTTATCCCTCAACAATTTAATGCACATATTAAAAATCCAGAACGTGGTTTTGTAAGCTCTGCTAATCAATCTCCTGTAGACGAAAACTACCCTTATTTTGTATTTAATGATGGTTTTGAAACCTATAGAAATCGTGTAATTAATGACTTTTTTAATGCCAAAGATAAATTTAGCGTTCAAGATTTTAAAGATTTACACAATAATAATTACAATCTAAAAGCTTCTGAATTAATGCCTTATATGTTAGAAAACATGAATACGTCTAACCTAACTAAGGAAGAAAAAGAAATATATGACATTGCTCTAAATTGGAATTACAACAATGACATGACAGAAATAGGACCAAGCATTTGGAGCGCTTGGTGGCCTATTTTAAACACTATGGTTTGGGATGAATTTGATGTAAAAGACACAGCAATTGAATCGCCTTTTACATACCAAACTATCTATTTATTAAAAAACAATGGTGAGGATCCATTTATGGATATTATAGATACTCCAGAAATAGAAACTGCAAAAGATTTATTTAACCTTAGTTTTAGCAAAGCCGTTACAAAACTTAAGGATTGGAAAGAAAAAAATGGAGATTTAAACTGGGTGAATTACAAAGGCACATATGCAGGCCACTTGTTGCAAGCTTTACCAGCCTTTTCTCGATTTGATATACCAATTGGTGGTGGAAAAAACATTGTAAATGCAACTTCAAAAAATTGGGGACCATCTTGGCGAATGATTGTAGAAATGACCTCTCCTCCTACTGCTTTGGGTATTTATCCTGGTGGACAATCTGGAAATCCAGGAAGTAAATACTATGATAATTTTATAGATGATTGGGCAGCTGGCAAATACCATAGTCTTAATTTTTTACAAAATAATACAGCAACCGAAGCTATTATTAGCACACAAACCTTAACACCAAAGAAGTAATGCGTAAAAATATAATCAACTTTATTGTCACTATTATTCTAGCCTATTTACTCTCATTAGTAATGCCTTGGTGGTCTGTAATGATTGCTTCTATTGCAACAGCTTTATTTATTCCGTTGAAAAAATCAGCTGTGTTTTTTATTCCGTTTTTAGCAATTTTACTATTCTGGTTTGTTTATAGCTACCTGCTAAGCAGTGGAAACGATTTCACTTTAGCCAAGCGTATTGCAGTACTATTACCTTTAGGTGGAAATCCTTATGTTTTAATGTTAGTAACAGGAATTATTGGTGGATTAGCTGCTGGAATTTCGGCTATTTTCGGGAAGCAATTAAGTTTAGTTTTAAACCATAAAAAACAACTATAAAAGTTCCTGATTTTTTTTAAAAACAGAAACAGATAAAACCTATATTTATCCTACTCTAACATTAATAAAAAACTAAATAAAGATGAGGATATTTAATAACAATACAACATCTCAAAACAACTTAAAACTCACTTTAAAAGTGGCAATTAGTCCAAAAATAAAATATTTTAAATTTCTTTTTATTTGCGTTGTAATAATAGGCTGTTCACCTAAAAGTAAATATGACGATTATGTATCTGAAGTATATCAAACTTCACAGTCTGGTGATAACCTAAAATTGATTGAAAGTGATAAAAATCCATCAAATACCGAAGACATAAAAAAAGTATCTATTGAACTTTTCCCTGAGGAAAAATTTCAAAAATATTATGGTTTTGGTGCTTCATTTACAGAATCTTCTGCATGGAATTTGGCAACGATTCCTGTAGAATCTCGTAAAAATGTTTTAACCAAACTTTTTAGTCCAACCGAAGGAGCTGGCTTTACACTGACAAGAACTCATATCAATAGTAGTGATTATTCTAACACGCACTATACCTATATTGAAGATGGTGACGAGGACCTTTCAACCTTTAGTATACATGAAGACATGAAAGGATTTTCAGGTGATGAAAACGACCAAGTAAAAGATATTGAACTTATAGAACCAGGTTATGACCTCATCCCAATGATTTTAGAAGCATCACTTATTCCTGGTGCCGATTTTAAAATAATTGCTTCGCCATGGAGTCCGCCTTCTTGGATGAAAACAGGAGAGACTTCTACCATGACTAATGGAACATTGCAACCTAAATATTATGGACTTTGGGCTGAATATATTTCAAAATATGTAACTGCTTATGAAGAGCAAGGCATAAAACTTTGGGCGATAACACCTCAAAACGAACCACTCCACGCGCATGACGCACAATGGGATAGTAACGGATTTACACCTGAACAAGGTCGAGATTTTCTAAGAGACCATCTTGGACCTCAACTTGTAAAGGATGGTCATCTTAAACTTGATGATTTAGAATCTGGTTTACGTGTTCTTATTTACGACCATAATAAGTCTACAATGAATGATTATGTTTCAGCGACTTACAAAGACCCAGAAGCTTCTAAATATGCTTGGGGAACTGCTTTTCATTGGTATACAAATTCCGAATTAAAAGAGAATAATTGGTATGCAGACGAATTAGCTGAGTTACAAAAAAACTGGCCGAATAAAGGAATGATTCATTCGGAATCTAGCATAGATATTGATGCTAATGACCCAATAGGTCAATATTGGAGAGCAAGTACGGATTATGCAGGTACTTTTGTGCCATTTGAGACTTATGCCTACGATATTATTACAGATTTAAATCACGGAACTCAAGGTTATGTAGAATGGTGTAGTATTTTGAGCCATAAAGGACAACCAAATCCTTACAATAATTTTAATAGTGCTCCTGTACTTATTAATCCCATTACAGATGAAGTCATTTACACACCTCTTTACTATTTATTAAGTCATTTCAGTAAGTTTATTAGACCAGATGCTCGCAGAATTGGATTAAAAAGTGAAGAATCGAATGGTTTAATATACACAGCTGCAAAAAACACAGATGGCTCAATAGCTGTTGTTGTTTTTAATAATAACGATGAAGCTTATGAACTATCATTAACTATAGAGGGTAAAACGTTTACAACAGAAGTTGCTCCCAGAGCTATGCAGACTATTGTATTAGATGAAAAATAAATTCTAAGAGCTTAACAAAAATTAAGTTTTAAAAAGTCTTAAAAAAGAAAAAGCTTCATCCAAACAGATGAAGCTTTTTTTATACTATAAAAATAAACTAATTTATAACAAGTTTTTTAATGGCTTTAGCTTGCTCTCCTTCTAATTCTAGAATATAGATTCCAGAAGATAAATCGAGATTCATTTCATTAGAGCCTATTTCTAATGGTTTTTTCATAATTAATTGACCATTGATACTATAAACATTCATTTGCTTAAACAAATTATTATTGTCTAAATTGAATTGACCTTCTGAAGGATTAGGATAAATAACTAATTGATTAATCAACGCTTCGTCAACACTTAAAAATCCACAATTTACAGGATCAAACGTCACTAAACCTAAAGAAGAAATATCATTTTGGTGCACAATAACCGCTTCTGCATCTGCAATAGAATTTGGCACATTTTCTTCATCCCAACAATTATGCATTGCCATAAAGGCATTATCTGTATTATTGTAAAGCGCATAAGTAACACCTCCATTACCATTTTGAGAAAATACATTTTCACCAATATTATCAACATTGTCGCCTAAATTTACAGAAGACTCTCCTTGAAGTGTAATTCCCCATAAATTCCCTCTAATTTCGTTACCTGTAGCTACAACAACCATTCCTTCGGACGAAGCATTTAATGAAATACCACTTCCTCCAAGATTAGGACTGCCTTGAGAATTGTTATCTTCTATAACATTATTTCTAACCAATGCAGAAATATCATCACCTAGTAAAGCAATACCATAACGATTATCCTTTACTATATTATCATCAATAATTGCATCGACAACACCTCCTAATAAATTAGAAATTGCAATACCACCAACCTGAGTTAAATTGCGGTTACCAATAATAGTATTCTGAATAATTTGAATAGGTTCAGTTGTCATAGTTGTACCCATATTTATTTGAGGTCTATTAGAATTGGCTTGGTTATTACCTTCTATATAATTATTAAAAATATAAGGAGACACATCATTGGTAGCACCAGAACTAATCGCTGGTGTTTCATTAAAAGTTATTGTATTATTTGTAATTTGAGGCATACCTCTAGAAAGTGAGATTACACTTCCTGTTGAAATACCAGAAACATTATTAGTTATTGTACAATTATTAATTGTGAATGTTTCCGTTAATACACGTAATCCTCCTCCATATTGGATTGTTGAATTTTGAATATTAATTATAGAAAATTCTTCAAAACGAAAGCCTTCATAAGGTGCGTTTGTATCAAGAGCTGTGAAAACAGTATTGGTTGCACTTACATTAAATGTTCCAAAAATGGTAATTCTAACGTCTGCTCCAATTTCTAATGTCACATCTGTATCAATAAGAAACGTGTCTGTTGCAGAAATTATTAAGTCATCTATTAACGTATAAGTTGTACCAGACACAGAAATAGTAGAAGGACTAGCCGTAACAAGATCGTCCAAGTAATAAGAAACACCAGTATCTGGTGTTGTGTAACCTTGTGCAGAAACTAAGCTAACAAAGCCAATAGTAAAAATAAAGTTGAGTAAAAATTGTTTCATAGAGTTGTGTATTTTGAGTTTCATTAAAATTATAAAATATTGCATATAACAACTGTTAAAAAGAATCTTTTTACAATCGATAATTTCAACTTCACAATCAAATTAAATTAAATTAAAAGCTGAGAGTACCGAATACTTTTATAATTTTAGACACTATTTGTCCAAAGCAATTTAAAAATGAAGGCACAAGTACATGGGAAAGAATAAATTAAAAGTAGCAGAATTGTTTGCAGGCGTCGGAGGTTTTAGGCTTGGACTTGAAAAAAGTAATTATGATATTGTTTGGAGCAACCAATGGGAACCTTCTACCAAAATGCAACATGCTTCTAAAGTTTATGAAGCTCGCTTTGGTAAAGAAAATCACTCAAACGAAGACATTAACCAAGTTGTAACAAGAGATGTTGAAGAAATCCCTGATCACGATTTATTAGTTGGTGGTTTTCCTTGTCAGGATTATTCTGTGGCAACAACATTACATAATTCTAAAGGCTTAAAAGGCAAGAAAGGTGTGCTTTGGTGGTCTATTCATAATATTTTAGAAAATAAAAAGAACAAACCAAAATATCTATTTTTAGAAAATGTAGATCGGCTTTTAAAATCACCAGCGAAACAAAGAGGAAGAGACTTTGCCGTTATGCTTCAAAGTCTAAATGATTTAGGCTACGCTGTAGAATGGCGTGTTATTAATGCAGCAGAATACGGAATGCCACAACGAAGACGACGCGTTTTCTTTATTGGTTATCATAAATCTACGCCAACTTATAAAAGGCTTCAAAAATCGAGCAAAGCAGAATGGCTTACTGAAACAGGAACCATTGCCAATGCTTTCCCTGTGGCCAAAACTAATTCAGTTGACGAAGTTGAATTAAAAGGTAACTTAGTAGAAATCACTAATAACTTTAATAAAAACGGAAAATCATCACCTTTTTTAAATACTGGCTTACTCATAAAAGGGAAAGTTCACACTACTAAAACAGAGCCAAATTACGATGGTAAAAAAACCGTTTTAGCAGATGTTTTACAAAATGGAGAAGTAACACCAGAGTTTTTTATTGACGACAAAGACAAAGAAAAGTGGGAATACTTGAAAGGTGCAAAAACTATTGAACGCAAATCTGCAGATGGTTTTGTTTACAAATATTCTGAAGGAGGAATGATTTACCCAGATGCTTTAGATAATGCATCTAGAACTATAATTACTGGTGAAGGCGGAAAATCACCATCACGATTTAAACATGTTATTGTTTCAGGTAAAGGTTTAAGAAGATTAACACCTATTGAATTAGAACGTCTTAATATGTTTCCGGATAATCACACAAAACTAGAAGGAATCACTGATACAAAACGTGCCTTTTTTATGGGAAATGCATTAGTTGTTGGTGTTATTGAAAAAATTGGTACAGCACTTTATAATCAAATTAATGTCTAAATTCAAATCTGACTTAGCGCAAGAAGACATATTATCTAGATATTTAGATACCGTTTACGCTAAGAAAAAGATTGAATTTAAAAGAATAACAAATTTAAACGAACAACTGCAAGGCATCGATTTAATAATGACTGTAAACCAGAAGTCATATTTAATAGACGAAAAAGCCCAACTACATTACATAAATACTGATTTACCCACCTTTACATTTGAATTGTCTTATTTAAAGAACTCTATTATTAAAGATGGTTGGCTATTTGATGATAGTAAACACACTCATTATTATTTCTTAATTACTGGCATTTTTCTAAAAAAAGGAAAACAGAAATTATTATATAGTGATGACATTGATAAAATTAAAATTACTAGCGTAAATAGAGCTAAACTCATTAGACATTTAACGTCAATTAACTTAAGCAAAGAGAAATTACTGCATTACGATTTTGACTGTAGAACCAACAAAACTTACGGCAAAAACAATATTTCAGAATTAAATCCGAAAAGAGAAGGTCTTATTTATTTTACTGAACAATTGGATGAAGAACCAATTAATCTTCAGTTAAGGCTGAGCTATTTAATTAAAGTTGGTGTAGCAAAGCGGTTTCATTATTAGTAATCACAAGACAATTGCTTTTAAGCCTCAACAATATCGAAGCTTTTAGCCCATTGAATGGCAGATTCCAGAGAAATAAAACGTCTTATTTTCTTTTTGAAAAACAAGTTTTCAATTACCGTATTTATAAAGCTTATTTTGTGGTAACCAACAACACCATACCCCTTCAGCTCAAAACTATTGGTGAAAAATTTAAGCCAATCTGTTGGAACAAGAGAATAAGAATAAATTCTATGAGAGATATATACCAAATTGCTTCCATCGCAAATAGTAAAATCGGTTACATCTTTTACTATTTGCTGCGCATGGCTTTCCCAAGAGAAACTTACACCTTCTTTAATTTCAGAAACAACGAAACCATCAAAAATAAAAACAATACCAAACTTATAGTCTAGTACTTTTAATACATCGTTGTAAAAATCAGTATGTTTTATACTTGTCATTTAAATAAAAAAAAAGAATATTCTGACAAATTATAAATTAAAATTAAGAATACCTAACACCATTTCATTTAATTCACAACAACAACTAATCAACTGATTTTTAGTGCTTTTAATCCTCGAATTTATCTTTAGCAGCTTTAACATATCGCTTAGCAGGCTTATTTTCAGGAAAAAACTCTAACGCTTTTTTATAATTAATATAAGCTTGTAAACTATCATTATTTAGTAAATATGCTTCCGCCAAACTATCATACACATTAGCACTCTCTGGATGTAAAGCCGCGTTAATTTTTAAAATTCCTATAGCCTTATCATAGTCGTGTTTAACCATATGATTATAACCTATTCTGTTAAATTCCCTTTCATTAATAAAACTACTTGTTGAGTCCTGTTTTTTAATGTCTAGATAACCTGCAAGGGCTTTTTCGTAATTGCCTTCTTTTAAATATAAACTAGGTGTTTTATAACCATCTGGTGCTTTTAGATAATCGTAAGTAACGGTTCCATTTTCCTTTTCGGGTATAATTGACAAATACCACTCTTTAGTTTCAGGATGCTGCACAAATCGAAACTTCTTATACATATCTGCAACAAAGAACTCATTTTGTTCTATAGCTACAGGTTCAATTTTTCCATCTCTCCAATTGAGAAAGAGTTTATTATTTTCATAATAGACATCAATTAAATCATCTTGATTATAAAGGTAACTTCCTGCCGTTTCTTTTTTAAATTCTTCAGAATATTCAATATTACTAGAACAATTAAAAACGACAAATAAAATAATTACAGAAAAAAAGAGTCTTTTTAGTTTCATGGTGATTGGCTTGGTTAGATAATGAGCAAAAAAAAGTCTCACTATATTAAGTGAGACGATTCTTTTTCTATTTTGTTACGATAATAAGCTAATTCTTATCCTTTAACATCCATTAATTCTACATCAAAAACTAATGTTGCGTTTGGTGGAATTACACCTCCTGCTCCAGCAGCTCCATAAGCCAAATCGCTAGGAATTACTAAACGTGCTTTATCACCAACATTTAATAAACATATTCCTTCATCCCAACCAGGAATTACTTGACCAACACCAACTTGAAAATCTAAAGGTGCATTTCTTTTGTATGATGAATCAAAAACAGTTCCATCAGACAATTGTCCCTTATAATGTACAGATACTGTATTACCTTTTTCTGCTTTTTTACCGTCTCCCTTTTGAATAACTTTATAACGTAAACCAGATTTAGTTTCGTCAAAACCTACAGCTAATTTATCTAACTCAGCCTTTACAGCCTCACGTTCTGCAGCGACACGTTTTTCGCGAGAACCTTCAAACGTTCTAAATGCTTCAATTGCATTAAACTTTTCCGCTGCTTCGCCTTGTCTTATAATCTCAATACTTTCAATAGAATCACCTTGCACAATTGCATCTACAATATCCTGACCTTCTATTACATTACCAAAAACAGTATGTTTTCCGTCTAACCAATCCGTTGCAACATGTGTAATATAAAATTGACTTCCGTTTGTACCAGGACCCGAGTTAGCCATAGCTAAGATACCAGGACCTGAATGTTTTAAATCTGGATGAAACTCATCATCAAATTTATAACCAGGGTTTCCTGTACCAGTTCCTTGTGGACAACCACCTTGAATCATAAAATCTGGAATTACTCTGTGGAATTTTAATCCATCATAATAAGGAGTGCCTTGTGGTTTAGCTGAATTTTCTAAATTCCCTTCTGCTAATGCCACAAAATTACCAACTGTTCCTGGAGTTTTTTCGAACTCTAAATTTACTAAAACCGCACCTTTTGTAGTGTTGAATTTTGCGTATAAACCGTCTTGCATTGTGTTTTCTTTTGTTTAAGAGTGCAAAGATAAGTAATGATTTATGAATTACGAATTTAGACTGAAGATTTGCGAATATGACAAAATTAGAATTGAAGACTCAAAGCTTTAACAAAAAACAAAATTTGAGTTTTAAATTAATAAGGTTAGTTTTGAAAAAAAACTAAAATGGCATTTTCATTATCTAATTTTTTTGGTACCAAAGCTTCTCAAGCTAAATCTAATGACAGCATTGAAGCAATAATAAAAGATGTTGAAAACCAGCCTTATGGTGTTACTGATAACAATGTCCTTTTTGCTGGCTTGAATGAATTGGGTGGTTATTTCTTTTTTCAGACTGTAATTGTTGGACAACTTCATATAAAATGCAAAACCGGAGCAACACTTACCTTTTTTGGTGATGACTTTGAATTACAATTAGAATCAGATATGCCAGAGTTTGAGTCTGAAGGCTCTAGTATAAAAGGCAGAAGTATTACAAAAATTGATTTTCAGGTTGAAGAAAGCGAAGTTAAAAAACTAGAGAAAGCCACGCTTAATAGCGTACAAATTAAAGTTAAGAAACATAATTTAGTATTTAAAAAATCTTTAGTTATTGATATTTCTGATGAAGAGGAATAAAAAATCAGTCCGATTAAATTTAAGAAACTAGATTCCTAAATTCAGTCGGACTGACCATAGTAATTTTAATATAATTAAAGCCTAGTTGGCTACTTCACTCATAAATTTAATTCGGTATAATCGTAATTCTTCGTCATCGTAATCACCATCAAACTCTTCAATAGCATCATCGATTTTATCACTTTCAGTTTCCATAAAATAATCATGGATTTCTTCTTGTTGATCTTCGTCTAAAAGGTCATCAATCCAATAATTAATATTCAACTTAGTACCAGAAAACACAATAGATTCCATTTCTTTAATAAAAGCTGGCATTTCCATCCCTTTTGAAGATGCAATGTCTGTTAAAGGCAATTTTCTATCTACATTCTGAATGATGTATAATTTTATTGCAGAGTTAGTTCCTGTTGACTTTACAATCATGTCATCTGGTCGCATAATGTCATTTTCCTCAACATAATCTGCTATTAAACCAACAAAATCCTTTCCGTATTTTTTAGCCTTACTTTCACCTACACCATGCACATTAGAAAGTTCTTCAATAGATATAGGGTATTTTAAAGCCATATCTTCTAAAGAAGGATCTTGAAAAATAACAAATGGAGGAACACCTAGTTTTTTAGCATTACGCTTACGTAAATCCTTAAGCATTTTCATAAGCTTCTCATCTGCCGTTACTCCTCCTTTTGCGTTGGTCACTATACCGTCATTAGTATCTTCATCAAACACATGATCTTCAGCCATTAAAAATGATTCTGGTTTAGAAATAAAATTCACACCATTTTCACTCAATCTTAAAACACCATAAGTTTCAATATCTTTCTTTAAAAAACCAGCTACTAATACTTGTCTTATTAAAGCCATCCAATACCTTTTATCCTTGTCTTTACCAATACCAAAGAAATCTTGAGTATCCGTTTTATGAGAAGAAATAAGTGCATTTGCATTACCAACGAGTACTTGTACTAAATCTTTAGATTTATATTTTTCATTAGTTTTTTGAACTGTTTCTAATAATATCTTAACATCATCTTTAGCTTCTACTTGCTTTTTAGGATGACGTACGTTATCATCCATATCACCACCTTCACCTGTTGCATTATCAAATTCTTCTCCGAAATAATGAAGAATAAATTTACGTCTAGAGACTGAAGTCTCAGAAAAAGCGACAACTTCTTGTAAAAGTGCATGACCAATTTCTTGTTCAGCTACAGGCTTGCCTGCCATAAATTTTTCGAGCTTTTCTATATCTTTATATGCATAGTAGGCTAAACAATGACCTTCACCACCATCTCTACCTGCTCTACCAGTTTCTTGATAATAGCTTTCTATACTTTTAGGTATATCATGATGTATCACAAAACGCACATCTGGCTTATCAATTCCCATTCCGAAAGCGATAGTTGCAACCACGACATCTGTATCTTCCATTAAGAACATATCTTGATGTTTTACTCTCGTTTTAGCATCTAAACCTGCATGATAAGGAACCGCTTTTACACCATTGACTTGTAATACTTGCGATAATTCCTCTACACGTTTTCTACTTAAACAATATATAATACCAGATTTACCATCGTTCTGTTTTACAAAACGAATAATATCTGCATCTACATTTTTAGTTTTAGGACGCACTTCGTAATAAAGGTTTGGCCTATTAAAAGATGCTTTAAAAGTTACAGCATTTGGCATGCCTAAACTTTTTAAAATATCTTCTTGAACTTTAGGTGTTGCCGTTGCAGTAAGACCTACAATAGGTATATCATCACCTATTCGTTTTATAATAGTTTTTAAATTTCTGTATTCTGGTCTAAAATCATGTCCCCATTCACTGATACAATGGGCTTCATCAACAGCCATAAAAGAAATCTTAACTGTTCTCAGAAAGTCAACATATTCTTCTTTGGTTAGCGATTCTGGCGCCACATAAAGGAGTTTTGTGATACCACTTGTAATATCATCCTTAACGCGTTTTACTTCCGTTTTATTTAACGAAGAATTTAAAACATGCGCTACACCTTCGTGCTCAGACACGGCTCTAATAGCATCAACCTGATTTTTCATCAAAGCTATAAGTGGAGACACTACAATGGCAGTACCTTCCTTAATTAAAGCTGGTAGTTGATAACATAACGATTTTCCGCCTCCTGTTGGCATAATAACAAAAGTGTTATTACCAGCTACGACGTTTTTTATTACTTCCTCTTGTAAACCTTTGAATTGTGAAAATCCAAAGTGCTTTTTTAGTGAAGCGTGTAAGTCAATTTCTGCAATACTCATTAATCCCTATTGGTATTTTATATACATTTGCAACAACTTTAAAGATAACAAATTCTTTATATCTAAAAAACTCAATAAAACATAAGTTTTGAACACTAAGCAATCTATCTTAAAAACTGCAAAAACAACGATAAAATTAGAAAGTAAAGCTATAAATAATTTATCAGAATTACTAACTGAAGATTTTGCAGATGCTGTAGAATTGATTTATCAGTCAAAAGGACGCGTAATAATTACCGGAATTGGTAAAAGTGCAATCATCGCAAATAAAATTGTAGCCACTTTAAATTCTACTGGAACTCCAGCTATTTTTATGCATGCTGCAGATGCCATACATGGTGATCTTGGGTTAATACTTGAAGATGATGTTGTCATTTGTATCTCTAAAAGCGGAAACACACCAGAAATAAAAGTTTTGGTACCGCTTATTAAGAATGCAAAAAACAAAATGATTGCAATTACAGGTAACAAAGAATCATTTTTAGGTTTACAAGCAGATTTTATATTGAATGCTTATGTTGAACAAGAAGCCTGCCCTAATAACCTAGCACCAACAACAAGTACTACAGCACAATTAGTTATGGGTGACGCTTTAGCGGTTTGTCTATTAGAATTGCGTGGTTTCTCTAGTAAGGATTTTGCAAAATATCATCCTGGAGGAGCACTTGGCAAACGATTATACTTAAGAGTGAATGATTTATCATCTCAAAATCAGAAACCACAAGTAGGACTTGAAGCTTCCTTAAAAGAAGTTATTGTAGAAATTACGGAAAAAATGCTAGGTGTAACAGCTGTGGTTGAAAATAAAAAGATTGTTGGTATTATTACAGATGGTGATTTAAGACGTATGTTGAGCAAAAGTGATAATCTAACAGGCTTAAAAGCCAAAGATATTATGAGTAATAATCCAAGACGAATTTCTGAAGATGCCATGGCAGTAGATGCAAAAGAGGTTATGGAAGAATTTGGTATTTCTCAGTTGCTAGTAGAACATGACGATGCTTATGCAGGTGTTGTTCACTTACACGATTTAATAAAAGAAGGTATTATATAATGGCAAAACAGCAAGTAGATGAGATGTCTTTTTTAGACCATCTCGAAGAATTAAGATGGCATTTAGTGAGAGCTGTAGCTAGTGTTTTCATTGCAGCAACTTTAGCTTTTATATTTAAAAAAATTGTTTTCGATATAATTTTTGGGCCTACACACATGAACTTTCCAACATATGAAGGTTTATGCAGAGTATCTCAATTTTTAGGAATGACAGATACTACTTTTTGTGCAGAAGAATTTCCTTTTATTATTCAGAATAGAACCGTTGCAGGTCAGTTTTCTGCGCATATTTGGACCTCTATTTATGCTGGTTTTATAGTATCATTTCCGTATGTTATATATCAACTATGGAGTTTTATTAGTCCTGGATTAAAAGCTAGTGAACGTAAAAACTCGAGAGGATTTATTATCATAGCATCATTATTATTCTTTATTGGAGTACTTTTTGGTTATTACATTGTTACACCTTTGTCGCTAAACTTTTTAGCGAACTATCAAATTAGTGAAGAAATTTCTAATGAGTTTGATATCAGTTCTGTAATCGCCATAGTACGCTCATCATCTATTGCTTCTGGTTTTGTATTTGAATTGCCAATTTTAATTTATTTTTTAACTAAAGCCGGACTTGTTACACCTCAATTTCTTAGAAAATACAGAAAATTCGCACTAGTTATTGTATTAATATTATCCGCAATTATTACACCTCCAGATATTGCGAGTCAAGTAATTGTTGCAATTCCTATTCTATTATTATACCAAGTTAGCATCTATATATCTGGTGTTGTTGTAAAAAATCAAAAAAGAAAAGCTAAGAAAGCTTAATATTGAATAAAGTCGAAATCATTATACTCAAGGTTAAACTTTTAATAAATGATTTATAAAGCCAACCAAATAGATATGATTTTATTAATTTTAACGTTCTTAGATACAATATGAAGTTACGAGCAGAACATTTAATGAAGTCCTACAGCGGACGAAAAGTGGTAAAAGACGTTTCACTAGAGGTTAATCAAGGTGAGATTGTAGGTTTATTAGGTCCTAATGGAGCCGGAAAAACGACATCTTTCTACATGATCGTTGGTATTATAAAACCAAATGGTGGTAACATTTATTTAGATGACACTAACATCACAAAATATCCTATGTATAAACGTGCTCAAAACGGAATTGGATATTTAGCTCAAGAAGCTTCGGTTTTTAGAAAATTAAGTATTGAAGATAATATATTAAGTGTTTTACAACTTACAAAATTAAGTAAGAAAGAGCAGCATGATAAAATGGAGTCTTTAATTGAAGAATTTGGATTAGGACATATTAGAACTAATAGAGGAGACTTACTTTCTGGTGGTGAAAGACGACGAACTGAAATTGCACGTGCGCTAGCAACTGACCCAAATTTTATACTTTTGGATGAACCTTTTGCAGGTGTCGATCCTGTTGCCGTTGAAGATATTCAGCGTATTATTGCCAAATTAACCAAAAAGAATATTGGTATATTAATTACAGACCATAACGTACAAGAAACCTTAGCTATAACAGACCGAACCTATTTAATGTTTGAAGGTAATATTCTTAAAGCAGGTAAACCCGAAGAATTGGCAAGTGACGAAATGGTACGTAAGGTTTATCTAGGTCAAAACTTTGAACTACGTAAAAAGAAATTAGAGTTTTAAATTACTACTTATTACTTTGTTTCATTTTTTGAATTACCAATAAAACGCCATACACAAATACAGACTGTATTGTTAAGTTGATTGCCCAGTATATAAGAACCATAAATAAGTTCTCTGATACAAAAAACGGTAGTTTGCTATTAATTAAACTCAACGGAATACTACATATTGATATCAATAAAGAAGTTATGGATGTTAAATCACTATCTGCTTTAGACAATAAAATATCTACCAAACCAATCACAAATTGAATTGCCATTAGTGCTAAGAAAATATAAATTAAATACTTAAGCTTATACTTTTCCATTACTTAACTAGTTTTTATTACCCTTATTTAATGTGCTCTCTTTTTCCTTTATCAATTTCTTTTGATAACGGCCTTGTACAATATCTACAATAACTAAAACTACAATCACAAAGTAAAATGTGGTTTTACTCATTGGTACAATTTCGTTTCCAAAGATTTTTAAATGTGCTAAATGCCCACCTTCAGTCACTAACATAATACCAACAATAAATAAAATAAAGAGCCCTAATACTTCATACATTCTATTCTTAGCTAAGAAGGTTGAAATTCTATCTGCTAAAAACAACATCAGTAATCCACTAACAACAATCGCTATAGCCATTACTATAAATGCAGTAGTAGAATCTTCAATTTCACTTGTAAGTCCTATCGCAGCCAAAATTGAATCGAATGAAAATACTAAATTCATAATTACTATACTAACAATCACTGCATTAGCCGTTTTTTTTCGTTTAACAGCACCATCTTCAACATCGTGGCTTAAATCTGAAAGCGAAATCATGTGCCAAATTTCTTTAATTGCCGTGTAAATAATAAAGCCACCACCTGCTAAAACAATAAGACTATGTCCATTAAAAGCAAAGTCTAAAACATTTTCAATATGACCCGTTAAAAACGAAAAGGGTTCTTGAAAAAAGCCAATTACTCTAACTAAAACAAATAATAAAACTATTCTTAAAACTATAGCTATTAGTATTCCTACTTTTCTAACTCGTTTTTGCTTATCTAATGGTGCTTTTTTAGATTCTAAAGAAATGTAAAGTAAATTATCAAAACCTAAAACGGCTTGCAGCATTACAAGCATTAAGAGAGTAAAAAGAATTTCAGCCATAATTTATTCTGGTATTAATGTTAATTTAAAGATTTAGTGGATATTTTTTCTATCTAGAATTGATAATATGATATATAATGCAATTATAAATGGTATTGCAGCAAATTGAAGCACTACTAAAAGTACAACACTAAGAATCAAAAAAACATAACGCACAGCATTATCTTTAAAACTCCAATTCTTAAATTTTAATGCAAACAATTTTATATTAGAGTTTAATAAATAGCAACTCAATAATGTAAGACCAATTAAAAACCATTTATTAATAATAATTGAATTCATTAAATCACTATTTTGATATTCTAAAATCAATGGTAATGACATTATTACTAATGTGTTGGCTGGTACAGGTAAACCCTTAAAATAAGTTTGTTGATCTTCATCTAAGTTGAATTTTGCTAACCGATAAGCAGAAGCTAGAGCAATTAACAATCCTATTAGCGGTAAAAATGGCATTTCTAAAACAGTTCCTTTTAAACTGGACGTCCAACTATCTGCATAGTTAAAATTTGAGGTTCCTATAGAATCAGAAATTAATTTAAACATAATAACACCTGGCACTACTCCACTTGTTACCAAATCTGCCAGAGAATCTAACTGAATACCCAACGGACTTTGCACATTTAATTTTCGGGCTAAAAGGCCATCAAAAAAATCAAAGAATATGCCTAAAAACACAAAAAGAGCAGCCGCAATAAAATTGCCATACACTGCAAAAATTAAAGCAATGCAACCCGAAAACAAATTCAGCAATGTTACGATATTAGGAATATGTCGTTTAATACTCATAATTTAAATTTATGTAAAAATATAAAAGTATTTGAGTCTGTACTTAATATTTTTGAAATTGCGTAAAAAGAAAACAATAACAACCTTATTTTACAGTTAAATAGATATAAAATATTGTGCATCTTTGTAAAAAAAATTTGCTGTTGAAAAATTACTTAGCACTTCTCTTAATACTTGCTACGCTTTTCGCTTCGGGTCAAACCACAAGAAAATATTCTAATGAATTTATGAATATAGGTGTTGATGCTGCTGCATTGGGCATGAGTAATGCTGTTGTATCTCAAACGTCTGATGTAAATTCTGGTTATTGGAATCCTGCAGGATTGGTGCATTTAGAAGGTAAACAATTAGCTTTAATGCATTCTAGTTATTTTGCCAACATTGCCAATTATAATTATATTGGATACGGAATGCCTTTAGATAACAAAAGTGCTTTAGGTATATCATTAATAAGGTTTGGAGTCGATGATATTTTAGATACTACGCAATTAATCGATGACCAGGGAAATATTAATTACGATAGAATAAGTACATTTTCTACTGCAGATTATGGTCTTACGTTTTCTTA
>TARA_R110002033_G_scaffold169432_1_pt1 | contig 17094 bp, 14 predicted proteins | sample TARA_R110002033 | Tara Oceans TARA_R110002033 (sample SAMEA4397051) | marine metagenome | biome: Polar Biome; feature: [SRF] surface water layer (ENVO:00010504); material: water (ENVO:00002006), including particulate matter (ENVO:01000060) such as... | depth 5 m
TTTTATTAATTGTTTTTAAAAATAACTGGGTTTTGTGTTGTGGGGGCTATATTGCAAAAACGTTTAATTATTATATTGTAGAAATTATAAGACTTAAGCTAACTACAGATTAATTTCTATTATATGGACTTACTTGTTATTTTAATAGATAATTCAGCATTTAATTAATTTAAATGTTGGTTAAACAAGTGTTTTTAAGATGTTTGTTGCTGTGAAATCAATTTTAATTGTACAGATAGGTTATATTTTGCAGTGTATTTAAGCTCAAAATCATACCAATTTTCTGATTCATTCATTACATTAATTGCCTGATTTATATATCTTTCTAAAAACATAAGACCTTCGTCATTTAAAAATTGGAAAAGCTTGTATTTTTTTATATAACCACTTATAATTGGATTTTCTTTTTTTAATAATGAAGGCAACACATCTTTGTCAAACCTACCATAGATATACTGTTTAATCCAAAGAGCACATACAGGGGGTTTAGTAAAATCCTTTGGATTTAAATGGTGCCAGCTGTTTAACTTGTACATCAGAGAAAAAAACGGAATACTGTTAGGAAACATAGGGTTGTATTTGCCAACTACTTCTCTAATCAAACCTTTTACCTCTTGTAATGATGTTAATTGACCATTTCTTAATTGGAATTTTTCTATTTCTCTATCTATACTTGGCTGTGGGCGTAATGCTTCAGTTTTAAAGAGTAATTCTTGCTGCTCTTTTTTGTTAATAAGTTTTTTTAATTCCTTATTTTCGGTTTGATTTAAATTATGATTCTGTTTATAATTTGACATAATTAAAGTGTGTTATAATTTAATTTTCTATTTCTATCTATACATACTTCTTTCAGAGGAACAAAATTGCTATATTGCTCAACACTAAAATTTTCGAGAAGTTTAACATAACTATCTTTGGGGAATTGTCTATTAAATCGTGCATACAAATTACTATCATTTTTGTCCCATAAATAAAATACATATATAAAACTTGGATGTACATGATTTAATTCAGCAAATTTTTCAATATAAAAAGGCTGATTAATGTGGTGTATAACCGCATTCATTTTTTCATCTGGAAAAAGGTATTGCCTAGCAAATTCATCTGCTTCCTTTTCATTTATTTCTATTGAATTACTCATAATGGTTTCATCACTATTATTAATTGGATCTTGTGAAAAATGATATTTATCTCTTAAAATCACATCCCAATCATATAAAACATGAAATAATTCATGTATCAGTGCAAACCAAAGTGTTGGGTAAAACTGTGTGTATTTATTTAATGCAATGCACGGCTTTCCACTATGACTAAATGTTAGACCTCTGATATGAAGGTCTTTGGTATAATTTGGCACAATAATTAAAGTAATACCTAGTTTAAAAAGTTTTTGAGCAACAGCCAGAAGACCATTTTCCACATCCATACAATGCCATCGAATTTTTGGAAAAAATTCAATCAGACCCTCTCTATCGTATTCATAAGGGTTTGGTGTTTTTTCTGCACTTTCTTTCGCAGCAGCAAACCAAAAGCCCAGGTTTCTTTGATTAGTTTTTCTTTTAGCCGAACTAAACAAACCATCTATTTGATTTCTTCTATGTTCAAATATATTGTCATAACCAAAAAATGTTATTATGCGATTTTCTATTTCATCAAAATCATTAATACTGTCTATGAAACCAATTTTTTTTAAACTTGGAAGATCAAAATGGTTAACAATGAAATTGCGCTTTTTACTTATCTCAATTGTTTTATTATGTGAATCGAGTGCTAAATCAAAATATTTTTCTATTAAAATGTGATGTGGCACATCTATGAAGTCTGATATTTTAAGTATTGAAACAAAATCAATTTTTTTTGAATCACCCTCTAAAAACGAATCTAAAGTTTTGTTATCCCAATCCAAAATTTTACAAGCTTGGTTTTTGGTAATAGATAAATATTCCATGCGTTGCTCAAATAATTCTTTTAGTTGAAATGCATGTGCCCTATCATCCTTGTTGAAAAGACGATTGAGCAATTTATCTACATCTTTATGACGTTCGTTCATATAAAAAACATTAGAAAAATATCTACACAAATATAATTAAAAATACTATTGAAAACAGACTTTATATAAAAAGTTTGGAAAAAATTCTAAACTTTTTATTTTGACTTGGTTTTAGTTTGTTAAAGGACGAAGCTCTACTAAGGTTTTTATATCTGAACTACAAGCCTAGTTTATCGATTATTTCTTGTACTTTTTGTTCTGTATTGCGTAGTTTTTCTTGACAGAGTTTTGATAGTGCTGCTGCCCTGGTAACTACCTTTTCTAATTTATCAATACTTACTTCATCATTTCTTAATTTTTCAAGAATTGATTCGAGTTCACTTGAGGCTTCCTCATAAGTTAATTCTGAAATGGGTTTATCTTCCATGATTATTCCTTTTTAACGTATTTAGTTATTATTACTGCATCTTTAAATTCTAATTTAATTTCTGTGTCTTTTGGTAATTCTTCGCCATTGTAAAGATTACCATTTACTCTAGGTATTGTAAAACCCCTATTTAAGATTGTTTTAGGGCTACTTGATGATATTAATACAAGCGCATTAGTAAGGTAAGCCTTTTTATTATTGATGACTTTCTCAATTAAAATATAGAGTATTTCGGATTGCTTATTTATATGCTCTCTTTGATTATTAACTATGCGTTTACTGTGTTGTAAATTTTCTTGATTGATTAATGATAATTTATTATTTTCTTGATTAACCAAGACATTTGTGCTTGATAAGATACGATTCATGAGCTTATGTAATGAACCTCTACGTAATTGTGTAAAGCTATTAGAAGCATTAACAATGCCTTCTGTATATAATCTTAAATCACTATTCTTCTTTTCTATTAGTTTGTGATACTTTTCAGTAATCAGTGCGTATTGACTAATTATTTTTTGCTCGAAATTATATGATTTATTGACGATGTAATTTGAAACTTCCGTTGGTGTTTTGAATGATTTGCTTGCTGCAAAATCTATAACCGTTATGTCTGTTTCATGACCAATACCTGAAAATACAGGACTTTGCATCTGGCTTATTTGTTTTGATATTTCATAAGAGTTAAATATATCTAAATCGATTTTAGAACCACCACCTCTTATAATAACAACACAGTCATATTTTTTTTGATTGATTGTTTTAAGTCTGTTTACTATTTCTATTTCGGCAGTATTGCCTTGTACGGATGATGAAAACAATTCAATATTAAATTTATAACGATATTGATTTTCGATTATGTTCTTTACAAAATCTTGATACCCTGAGGTATCTTTGGAAGCTATAAGTGCAATTGTTTTAATGACAAGCGGAATAGGAATTCGTTTATTTAAATCGATAAGACCTTCTTTTGTAAGTCTATCAATTGTTTCTTGTCGCTTCTTTTCAATTTGACCTACTGCAAATTCTAAATTAACATCGGTTATTAAAAGACTCAAACCATAAGCTATATCGAATTGAATACTTGTGTAGCATAATATTTCATTACCTTTTTTAAGAATGTTGTCAAAGTCCTTTCCTAAAGCTTGTCTGATTTGTGGAATTTGATAATTCCATATTATTGCTTTACACTTCGCAATGGTGTTTCCATTTTGATTTTCAGCTAACTCAAGATAAACATGACCAGATCTATGAAAATTAATACTTGCTATCTCTACCTTTAACCAAAAACAATTACCTGCAACATTTGTATCTATAATCGTTTTTACACGATTAAGAATTTTAGATAAAGAATGAAACGGTGGTAGTAATGACAATTATAATTCCTTTTTAAATGGTTGACACTTATATTTTAATTAAAAGAAAATAAATGTAAGAAATAAAGGATTAAAATTGATTTTTAATTTTAATTAATCATTAAAAAAGGTATTAATGAAGTTCATAAACTTTGATAGAATGGTGTCGCCAACTTTTGAGCGTTGCATGATTGATGGTTGATTTTCTAATACATCAACGACTTCTTGTTTTGATGGGATGCGTTGTGTAAACAAATAATCTTCTGTTAGTTTCTTTAATTTATCTGGGTTTAGCTTTTCTTCTTCTACAAATTTATTGAATGCTTTTAACCTTTCTTCATCCATAAAATTGTTATAATCTTCTTCTATGTCTTCGGCTTGAATTAATGGTAGATTTTCAATTATGAATTTTTCTATTAATTCTCTTTTGCTACGAAGTTTTGATTCTCCAGCTACTAAATCTAATATTTCTTTTTGTTTACGGTCTTTTTCTTCTACTGTGGTTGCTTTTAAATTGGCTAATAATGCCAGGATATAACTAACTGTAATATCGTCACGATGTATTAATTCTAATTCAAAATCGACTTCATCTAATATGGATGTTTTTTCTTTGGTTTGTCTTGTTTTATCGTATAAATCTAAATACTTGGATTTGTAATTTTCAAATTCTTGCTCGTCTAAATCTATATCATTAAAAGTAAAATCCACATAAGAGGAAATCACATTTTTTAAGCGAATTACATCCCTAAATGCTTTTATAAATTCTAGTTCTTCATCTTCAGTATATAAATTATCTACTGCTTCAAAAGTTGGTACTAATTCAATTAACTTTTGATAGGCTTCGTTTATGTCTTTTACATATTTTTCATAAGGTTGCATGATGATTATTTCTTTTGCTTCCTTGTTTGAAAATAATGCAATAGCATCATCTGTAGCTTTTTTAAGGTTTCTGAAAACAATAATATTACCTTGTGATTTTTTATCCCCTAAAATTCTGTTTGTTCTTGAATAGGCTTGTATTAAACCGTGATGTCTTAAATTTTTATCTACATACAAGGTATTTAAAGTTTTACTATCAAACCCAGTAAGAAACATATTTACTACAAATAAAATATCGATTTGTTTGTTTCTTACCCTGTTTGCAATGTCCTTGTAATAATTGTAAAATAGAATACTATCTCTAGTTGAATAATTGGTTTTAAAGGCTTGGTTATACTCCTGCATGTACAACTCTAATACATCGCGTGTATGAGGGTTTATTTTTGCATTAGTAAAATCGAAATCTTCTTCATCTATACCATTATGGTTTTTTTCATCCTCGTTAGCGGTGTAACTGAATATCGTTGCAATATTTAGATTATGCTTTCCTTGTGCTTTAAGTTCTCTGAATAGGTTAAAATACTTAATTAACGTATCTACGCTATTCACGCAAAACATGGCTGTAAACTCTTTGTTATGTGTTTTAATTGGGTGTTGTTGTATGATGTAATTAGCGATTTTTTCTAAACGCTGAGGGCTTTCCATTAACTCTTTGGTGTCGATAGCTTCTACATCAATATCTATTTCATTTTGAGAGTTTTCTTTTTCTTTATACTTCCCTACATACTCGACTGAAAAACGTAAAACGTTTTCATCTTTTATAGCATCTGTGATAACGTATTGATGCAGCTTTTCGCCAAATAAACTCGCTGTAGTTTGCTTTATTCCTTTTATTGAAGTTGCATTATCTTTAAATATTGGCGTTCCTGTGAAGCCAAACATCTGATAATTATTGAAATATTGGGTTATTTTTTTATGAGTATCGCCAAACTGAGAACGGTGGCATTCATCGAAAATAAAGACAATCTTTTTATCTTTAAGATTATCCATTGTTTTTAAATGATGCTCTTTTGTTATGGCATTATATAATTTTTGAATGGTGGTTACAATAAGCTTATTATTAGCATCATTGAATTGATTTACTAATGATTTGGTGTTATTTGTAGTATCTACACAATCGGGTTTAAAGGCGTTAAACTCTTTAGAGGTTTGATAATCTAAATCTTGCCTATCTACACAAAACACTACTTTATCGACTTTAGGTAATTGCGATAAAATTTGACTTGCTTTAAAGGATGTTAATGTTTTGCCCGATCCTGTTGTGTGCCAAATATACCCGTTATGTGTGCTGTTTTTAACTTTATCGATAATACGTTCTACTGCAAAAAATTGATATGGCCTTAAAACCATGAGCATTTTATTAGTATCATGTAAAACGATGTACTTGGTTATCATTTTAGATACATGACATTTTTCTAAAAAGGTATTTGCAAAGTCTTCTAATTTAGAAATACGCTTGTTATTATCGTCTGTCCAATAGAATGTTTGTTTAAAGTCTGGTTTTTTATTACCAAAATTGCTGAAGTATTTTGTGTTTACGCCATTGCTAATAACAAATAATTGAACAAAATTAAACAACCCTGTATTTGAAGAAAACGAATGTTTTTGATAACGGTTAATTTGATTGTAAGCTTCTTTTAGTTCAATGCCTGTACGTTTTAATTCGATTTGAACTAATGGCAACCCATTTATTAAAATCGTTACATCGTAACGGTTTTTATAAGAACCTTCAACGGTTATTTGATTGGTTACTTGGTATTGGTTTTGACACCAAAAATCCATGTTAATAAACTCGACATACACTAACTCGTTATTATCGTTTTTGAAAGCAAACTTATCGCGTAGTAATAATGCTTTTTCAAAGATGTTGTTTGACTTTGTTAGGTGGTTGAGGATTTGTTTAAAGTCGTTATCTGAAAAGGTTTTATTATTATGCTTTTCTAACTGCTTTTTAAGGTTTACCAATAAATCTGTTTCATCTTTAATGGTTACTTTATCGTAGCCATTTGATGCTAATTGATTGATAAGTGTTTGCTCTAATATTAATTCTGATTGTGCTGTCATAGAAAATTAAATATTTATTTCCATAAAGGTTCATTTTGCCAATCGGGTTTCATTCCTAAAGCATTTGGATCAACATTTGGATATTTTTCAAACAAGTATATTAACTTATTAGTAAATTCATTTTTAGGAATAATCGTATTTAGCATATATTTCATTAAACACAAATGAATATATAGTTTGCTAAATTCATGTTGTTTTGGGATATTCTCAACCTTAATAATCCAAGGGTTGGGTGGATTAGATAATAATTTGACTGTACTAGGTAAATTTCTATTCCACAGGCGAGAATGATGTGCGCAGAAATTACGGATTTGAGCGATAGATTGTAACCAACTAGGTAAAAAAGTATGATTTACAGCTCCAAATTCTTCTGCAATTTTATCTTTCGCTTTTACAGTGCTTTTTAAATTACCATATAATTTTGATAATGAACCAAAACTAGTTTGTTCTAATGATTTCCAAGCTGGAGGAAACCTTCCATCGTCTTTGTGCTTTTTTTTATGATTAGTTATTGCAATATCTTTAGTACGTTCTATTTCTTCTTCTAGATTTGATAAAGTTTTAACCAATTCTTTAGAATTATCAAATAATGAAAAATTTTGAAACCACCAAGGGTCAATTTCATGTGATAAATAATATATTAGTTTGGTACGCAAACTAATTTCAATTTTTTCAATAACATCAAATAATAATAAACGAAGTTCTGCATCAAAATTATAAAGTGCAATTACATCTGTAAATTTACTATTGGGTTTAAAGATATGATTTTCTTTATCTGACTGCATGACATACCAATATTCCCCTAATCTATAATAACTGATATTAATAAGGTATTTTTCTGCTATACGAGGATGTTTAATTTCTAAACCTCTAGCCTGTAATTGTGCTACCTGTTCCTCAAGAGTAAATGCTTTTTTATTAAACATAATGAGGATTTGCTAAAGAGATTTTAAGATATGCTATAAAAGCAAAAGACACACCCTGGGACGCTGTTCTAATGGGTAGCGTGGTGTGTACTGTTAGTGCAAAAGTACAAAAGCTATTCCAAATATTACTATTATTTTTCATAAAATGTAAAAATATATTCACTTTTAAACAAACATTTGTTGTAACAGCCCTTTTTTATATTCTTGGGTGTCTTGTATTTGATTTGAAACTAATTCTATTTTTTCATCTATCGCCGAAAGAAAATTAGCGATTTTGTTTTGTTCGGCAATTGGTGGATATGAGATATTTATTTTGTCCATATCTTGTTTGCCAAAATTGGCTTGTGCAGATTGATTTGCTAATTGTGAAAATCTTCCAAAAACTAAATCAGAAGCAAGTAGATATTTTAAAAAAGGTTTATTAATAACATTTTCATCCAAAGGAATAAATTTACCAACACGATAATTTTGTAATATTGTAAAAGGCTTATCTTTTACTTCAATAATTCTACCTATGTTTCCGGTTAAAGACATTAAAATATCATCGTTTTTTATCTCAAAACTTTTGAAATCTTCAAAACGTTCTTTTTTAATAAAAGTTAAATTATTTAAGTCTAAATTATTTCCTATTACATTACTAATTTTAATTACTGCAATACCTTTTGAAGTAAAATCAGAAGTTCTAAATTGAAAACCGTGAAATAAATAAACGATATCGCTTAAAATAGATGTTTTCCAATCTTCAAAATCATTACCATTATCATCTTTAAACCTTATTTCTTGGTTGAAGATTTTTTGCATGATGCCTTTTTTATAGTCTTCTAAAAGTTCTTTTTTTTCTTTTAAAAGGTTTAGTTTTTCATCAATTGAAGAAAGAAAATTGGCTATTTTGGTTTGTTCTTGGAGGGATGGAAAAAAATCCGAAATATTATTTAGTTCTTTTAATGATAAAAATGGTTGTGCTCCACCACTTGACAACTGATTAAAAAGTTTAAATGTTTTTTTTCTTTGAACTTGCTCTAAAAAATTTGAGTTAACAATATTTGGATTAGGTTTTACCAATGCAACATTTTTCATACTAAATTCATAATCTACTCTATTCATTGCACAAGTAGCTGTTCCTGCACCAATATTTACAATAAGTAAATCACCGTATTCAGGATTACATCTTTTATATATTTTATCGTGTTCAATTTCTGATAAAAAGTAGCAGTTATCATAATCAATAAAACCATCTTTAATATGTATTGCAGTTAAATAAGGTTTTCCCTTTTCTATTTGCTTAGGTGTATCATGAGTGCCATCAGTAATTTTTGTAGAAATATCACTTAATTTTTTCTTTCCCCAATCACCTTTAAACTCAAGAAATCTTAATTTTGGTTGCAGTGTTTCCATATTAAAAAGGTGTTTTAATATTTAACTCGTTGCAAAAAGAAGCAATGGTATTGTCAACCTCTTTCATTTTGTTGTCAATGGCTTGTAATCTATTTGCTACTTCATCAATTTTAATTTCAATTGCTTCTTCAAAGGTATTTACATAACGAGGAATGTTTAGATTATAATCGTTTGCTTTTACTTCTTCGAGGGTTGCAATGTTGGAATATTTATCTATTACCTCTCTGTTTTTATACGTGTTTATGATTTTATCGATGTCTTCCTCTCTTAAAACGTTTTGATTTTTAACTTTTTCGAAATCGTTACTAGCATCAATAAATAAAATGTTTTCGGGGGTTTCTTTACATTTCTTTAATACCAAAATACAGGTTGGTATGCTCGTACCGTAAAATAAGTTAGCCGGTAAACCTATAATAGCATCGATGTAGTTTCTATCTTCAATTAAATATTTACGAATGTGTCCTTCGGCAGCACCACGAAATAACACGCCATGAGGGGCGATACATGCCATAACACCGTTATCGTCTAATTGATGTACCATGTGCTGAATGAACGCAAAGTCTGCTTTGGTTTTAGGTGCTAACCTACCATATTGCGAAAACCTATCATCGTTTGAAAATAAAGGGTTTGCGCTCCAATTTGCAGAAAACGGTGGATTTGCTACAATGGCTTCAAATTTAAAATCGATGTGTTGGGGTCTTTCGAGTGTGTCCTCGTTTTTAATATCGAATTTATGATAATTGACGTCGTGCAAAATCATATTCATTCGTGCTAAGTTGTAGGTTGTACGGTTTTGTTCTTGTCCGTAAAAATGCCCTACTTCATCAACTTGTCTAGCCACACGAAGCAATAAGGAACCCGAGCCACAAGTGGGGTCGTACACCGACTTTAATTTGCTTTTTTTACTTGTTACAATTTTAGCTAATATGGTTGATACTTGTTGCGGTGTATAAAACTCACCTGCTTTTTGTCCTGCCCCAGCTGCGAACTGCCCAATTAAATATTCGTATGCATCGCCTAAAACATCGCCTTCGGTATTATCTAAATCGAAATCAATTTCATCAAGCGCTGTTAGTATTTTTACAATAACATCGTTACGGTCTTTGGTGGTTCTGCCTATTTTGGTTGAGTTTAAATCGATGTCATAAAACAGGTTATCGAAATCGTCTTGACTCTCTGAACCCATTGTACTTTTTTCGATGCTGTTAAGTACATTGGCTAAATCTTCAAGTATAAAGGTGCTTTGTATTTGTTCTTCATCATCTTCATTAATAACCTTTGCATTACCTTTTTTAGCTAGGTTTGAAAATAGTTCAGAGGGTTTTAAGAAATAGCCTAATGCGTCAACAGTTGCTTCTTTTAAGGCTTCTAAAATGGCTTTTCCATCGGTGCTGTTTTCGTCTATTTCATTGAATACAATACCATCGGGTTTTAAAAACTCGTTGGCTTTTTTCTCTAATTTCTCGGAAAGGTATTTGTAGAAAATAAAACCAAGGATGTAATCTTGAAATTGGTTTGCAGAAATTTTACCTCTTAAAATGTTTGCTATTGCCCATAATTGGGATTCAAGAAGTTTCTTTTGTTCGTCTGACATGGGTTGATTAATGTTTGAAGTCATAAATGTAGGAATAAAATATAAAAACTTAATGATTTAAAACTTTTCATAAAAGCCTGTTTTTGGTTGTGTTAAATATTTACCTAAACAAGATTTTAAAAACCCATCGACAGAACGCTCTTTTAAATTGAATTTTAAACCAATTTCTACCGCTTCTTTTCTTTGGAACGATTTAGGTAATGCTTCGAGGAATTGTTTTTTGTTTTGCCCCGATTTAAACCCATCTTGTTCTTTTTGTTTAGGTAGATTGGTAAACATTATTACACTGTGTTGAATGTATGTTTTTGTTAATGTTAATGCGGTTTCAAAATCAATATCCGAACAGTATACTTCTTTTTGATAAGTTCTTGCTTCAAATTTTCTAATAGCTGTGAAAATCATGCAGAAACGGTATAAAATTAAACCTAAACGCTTTACTATACTTAGAGCATCTTCACTAACAAAGGTGTTTATTTGTTCTAAAAAAGTGCTGAAAACAGGGTTGAATTTACCCCATTGTTCATCGGTTAAGTTTAAAATCATTTCGTTTGTTTCGAAATACTCAACTAGCTTTAAAACTTTTTTTGATTGGGTTGCAAAATAGTCGGTTAGGTTTACGGGATTTCCTTTTGGTGATGGGTCTAACCAAACTGCATCAGTTTTAAAAACATAAAATATAAATCGACTAAACAAACCATCTTCTGCTGAAGAAATGATATTAAAGACTTGTTTTGGTGTTCCGGATAATGCCACTGATAATTGCGGATTATTTACCTCGATATATTCGCCATCGGTTTTAATACTTTTTGATATTTTTTCGTGATGAAATGATTTTCTTAACATATCGGAATAAGCACCCCATTCGTTCTTAAATGTTTGACCTAATGTATCAGCTTCTGTTTCGCAAATAATACCCTTGCCCTCGTTCCAATCTAAATGCTGAATAATTTTTGCATTACTTGTATTAGCAGGAATAAAAACCACTTTAAATTTTGGGGCTTGTGGCATTTCATGACCTTCTTCTAGCTTATTTTTATTTTTTAGCATTTTATAAGCTGCTAAACTTTCTTCATATTGTTTTTTCTCTTCCAATGATTCAGCTAATGTTTTATCATGGTATTTGTCGGCTAATGCTTTGGCGAATTTTAAAGCGCCTTTTCCTGATGCAGCTGGAGCTAAAACAAATGAAAAGAGACTTGGATATATTGTATTACCACTATAAACACCTGAAACATTAGGTAAACAACCTGAGAGAATTGCTAATGCACCTGTTAGGAATGTATCTCTTTCTCTATCTTGAGTAAATACTTGACAGCTTTCATGTAAAATAGGAGGTAAATTTTCATAAACTGCCAATGGAATTGTTGGCGTTGTTTTTAGACAATCTTCATAATCATTAAATTTATTATCTGTATTTAATGTATTTGATATACTAGTGCTTTGCATGTTTGCAAACTTTGCAAAGGTTGCAAAGTCTGCAATGTGGTTTTTATATGCGCTTTTTACGGTTGCTTTAATTTCCCTTTCTTCTAAATCAAAATTATTAATACAATAGTTTAATGTATCATCTTCATTTATACCAAACTTATTAGCATTGCATGAGAATAGGTAAATAAAATTGTTTCTGTTACCATTGTAATACTGTTCTTTGTTTTCGGTAAATGCAAGGCATTTATCTAATAATTCATCGGTAGTAAGATTGTGTTTGACTTCTTTTTGTGGTTCTGTTTTAATTGATTTGACTTGTTCTTTAACTTCAAAAGTTGTAGCATTTTCATTTAAATACAACTCTATATCGCAAGAAACAAAACACAATCTGGTAATGTCTTTACATTTTGCATCAAAAGCATAACCTGATAACTCTTTGTAAAAATTAGCCACCTGATTATAAGCTATTGTATGAATTTCTGCATTAGAATTAACTTTTATCAATGTTTTTATTCCTTCCCCACTAGGGCTAATAAATGATGCGAATGTATATTCACAATCATTTATTAATCCTTTAATATTATATATTTCGGTTTTAGGGATATGGTCAAAATCTAAACACAATACTTGTGTGTATGATACCAAATTTTCTTTAAGTCTAGCGTCATTAAAAGTTGCCGAAGTAGTAAAACCTAATAAACTGTTTTTTATTTGAGCTGCTAAATTTATCTCTTCTTTGTGTAGAGCATACCTGAATGAGTTTATTTCGCTTTGGTATTTATCTGATTTGATTTCTTGTAATAGTTCTAAAAGATTTCTTTCGCCTAAATTGTTTTTGAAATCTTGATACATACTAACCATTAGTTTGTTATCTGCTGTTGATGTCATTACTTCTTAGGATTATAATTGTCGTTTAGTAAAGTTTTAATATCTGTAAGACGGTAATATATTTTATTGCCTAATTGGGAAAACCCGATATAACCATTGTCTCTCCATTGTTGAGCTGTTCGTTTACTTATGTGCATGATTTGAAGGAATTCTTGATTATCAAAAAATACATCATCAGGGTTTTGGTTAAAACCACCTTTCATATTTGCTAGAACTAATGTTAATTTATCTTCTAACCTTATAAATGCTTTTTCGGCATCGTCATAGAAATTGCTCATAGCTTACTTTTTTAATAAGGTTAAACATTCCATTAACTCGCTACGTTTGTAATAACGTCTTGCACCGATACCATAAGCTTTTACCTTTCCTTTATTGGTCCACGCCCATAAAGTGCTTGAATCCACTTTTAGGAATTGACAGGTTTGTTCTCTGGTTAACAATTCTTCTGAATTGTCTTTGTTTTGAATTTCATTTTGAAGTTCTTGAATTCCGTTTTTAACGGATGTACCTATAAGTTCTTGAAGTTCTTCAAGCGATAGGTTTTGAAGTAAAATTGCATTGTTTTGCATGACTTGTTGTTTTTAAGTTTAACAAGCCAAAAGTCTATTTGAAGTCGTGTAGTGTATTGAATGGAATCGTGTGTTTTATGACACGGTTTTCATGTAGTTGATTTTGCTTTATTGTAAATACTATCTCTTAATGCTATTTTACCTATTTCTGATTCGGGTTTAATTCTATCAATGGATATATCAAATTCTGACAGCATATTGAAATATGTTTTTTGAAGAATATCATAATTTATTAAACCTTCATAAGTCATTTTGTGAAATGCATAACTGTAATTTGAAAGGTTTTCTTTTGTATTACCAAATTCATTTAATAGGTTTTGGAATATTGAATAAGCATTGTAATCTTTAAAGATTCTAGGGTATTTGTTTTCTTGATTAGCCTGATTAATTACTTCAGTACTTTTGTTTGTGGTATTAATTAAATCAGAAATTGACATTTTCTTGGTTTGTGCTTCCAATTCATCAGGGGTTGCAAAACTTACAAACTCCTCAACCCTATGCCAATTTATTGATGTTAAAACATCGCAGTTATTATTAAAAGCTTTGTTATTATGTGCATTTGTATTTTCAAAATCAGATTGATCATAGTCCACACTTATTCGCTCTATAAGTTTCCAATATTCGCCTATTCGCTTGCAATTTTCATAAGTAAAGTTCTCTGTTTTTCTAGTGAAATAGAATAGTTCCGTAAAAGCTCTATTAAAATCAAAATGATAATAGTTGGTAACCGTACCTTTCATAAAAGCTTCTAATCTAAAAAAAGCGTTATTGAGTTTTGTAATTATGTCTTTATAAACTATGTTTTCATTTAAAGGTATTTCAAGAAATGATTTATAAATAGAATAGTGATTTACATCGCAAACTCCTTGAATATACTCTTTTAATGGTTTGTACTTATACCCTTTTGATTTTATAATACTTGAAAAAGATAACTCATCTATATCATCAATATCTTCAATTGATAGTTCTTCAATTAATTCTGTGTATATACTAATAACAAAATTTTTAGTTATTTTATCTCTCCAATCATAAAAATCATAACCTTTGGGTGTTGGCTTACTAAATTCGATTAAATATCCAGCAATATTTGGATTGCATTTATCTATCTTGGATTTAAACTTGGCTACTTTTTTCTTTGTGACTTCATGCTTTTCAAAATTATCAGAACATAGTGAATAATCAAGTTTGTCTTTATCCCGAACATCTTGTTCAATGCAGAATATTTCAAAATTCACAAAATCAACGATATAGTCTAATATACTCAACTCTTTTTCGCTAAAAGTACCCATCAGTTTGCGTTAATATTTAAAAGGTTTGAAAGTATGAAAAACCTTTAAATATTAAAAGTAATTAGTTAACTCCATCGCAATATCTTTGTTGCTTTTACCGATATAAGTTAAAAACATAGCTTCTGTAGTATGCCCAGTGATGTACATTAAAAAAGAGGTAGGTATTTTACCATAATTATTGGTTGCAAAAGAACGACGACCTATATGCGAAGATACTAATTCCCATTTTTCATAATCTTTTTTAACTTTCTTTTTTGTTACCTTATCAAATTTAACCCCTGGGGTTGGTTTGTTTATTTTGGCTTTTTCACAAACGTTTTTAATGTGGTCGTTATAGCGTTGGTCTGATATTTTTCTTGGGAAATCACCATCATATTTTTTTAATATTTCAATGATTTTTGAGTGCAAAGGTATTGTCATAATCTTGCCTGTTTTAACCTGTGTAAACTCAATTAAAGGCTTTAAATCGCCTGATTTATTTTTTTCATACCTTATCATAGATTTTTCAAAACGCAGAAAATCTGATACTCTTTGACCGCAAAAACAACTTATTAATAGCCAATCGCGTGCATTTTCTAATCCTTCGGTTAATTCAGTGCTTTTTATATTCTCAATAGCTTCAATTTCCTTTTCATCTAGATAAATATTATCGACTTTATGATATTTGGCTTTGATACTATCTAATTGATAATGCGTTTCAACGCCATTCGCTTTTGCATGTCTGCAAAATGTTTTTATAAAACGAATATTTCGAGCTGTTGTATTTGGAGCATAACCAACTTTAATACAATACTTTTCAAAATCTAATTTAAACGTTGCATCAATATCACGAATATTTAAAACTGAATTTGTATGTTCTTGGTAACGTAATAGCAAATTTTTAATAACATTACACTTTTTAACAGTGCTGTTTTTTACATCACTTTTCTTAAATTCAATAAATGTATCAATATAATCTACCAATTTATTAGTATGCTTAATGCTTTCTTGTTTTGGATTGATGAAATCTTTTAACCATTGAGCATCTATAATTTTTTTCCCTTTACTACTGTTATACTCTTTTAATAAGTCATTTTTTAAAGTTGCTAAATCTGTATTTAAGTTTGCAATATTTATATCTTTCAACGCTTTTTTGGTAGGGCGTTGTTCTTTATCATCCCAATTTATTGGGTCAATATGAAAATTGGTTTTTGATTTGATGTCGAGATTTCGACCATCACGCAAACGTAAGTATATTGCAGCTGGACTTTTTTTGGTCTGAATAATTAAGTAAATTGATGCCATAAATTAGACTGATTTTGTTATATAAATATACAAAAACTAGCCCACATTTAGCCCACATTTAGGCAAAAACATCCAAATTTATACAAATTTATACAATGGTTTTTATGTATTATCAAAACATAAGTAATTTAAAATCAATTAATTATATTAATTTTAGATTTGCTTTGGTTTGTATAGGTTTGGAAATAGCAGTCCCATCTTCTCCACTTGTGATAGCAAGGCTTTAGAAGATTTCATCTTTTAAAGCCTTTTTAATTTGCACGCAATTTGCACGCAAAAGAGGCACTTAATTATGTTTATATTAATTTGATGTGAATTAGTTTAAATTGGTTTGATTATTTTTTTAAATTAAGTAATAGTCTTTAACTTTTCACGGTGTTATGTTACGTATTTAAACCAAATACATTTTTAAAATCTGTATTTCAAAGCTTCGGGATGTGTGTCTGTGGACACATTCTCGTTTGCTCCCAAAGGGCGCAAAGAAAAAAAGTGTTTAAAGGGAATGGAGACCTCGTTAAGTTTCGATGTTCCATTTATGAAAAGAAGCTTTTTGAACATTAAAACAAAACGGAGTGGATTGACTTTAAGCGAATACATTCGGCGTAGTTTATTTGACAAAGAAATCACAGCACGTTTTTCAGATGAACATATTGAACTTTATAAAATACCTATTAAATACCATAACAATTTTAAGCCCATTGGGAATATGTTTAAAAAGCGAAATCCTAAACTGACCCAAGAAGTCTATGACTTGGCGAACGACATCAAAGCACATTTTTAAAAATCTCAATAATGAAGGGAAAGGCAAAAGCATAGCGCATACCAGAACTTCTATGTCCTACGGCTGGAATCAGGAGAAGGATGTGAAAATCGTGTTAAAGGAATTTCTGCATAGAGATTCACCCAATGAAATCATAAAAGAATTCAAAATGTTCCAGAACCAAAATTACCATTGTACAAAAAACACATTGAACTCATTTAAACTTTCTGCGTTTAAGCGAAAATTAGA
>TARA_R110002033_G_scaffold122_9_pt1 | contig 17078 bp, 15 predicted proteins | sample TARA_R110002033 | Tara Oceans TARA_R110002033 (sample SAMEA4397051) | marine metagenome | biome: Polar Biome; feature: [SRF] surface water layer (ENVO:00010504); material: water (ENVO:00002006), including particulate matter (ENVO:01000060) such as... | depth 5 m
GAAAAGAGGCATTCATGTTTTTACAAACACCCCCTTTTAATTTATAGTCAAAATAAAGTTCGTTATTAATAATCTCGGCATCAAAATAATAGTTCTTAACGGCATCGAGTTCCTTTTCAATCTCACATAAGCTTAAATCGTGTGTTGCAATAATTCCGGTGGCATTAGACGCTACCAATTTCTCAACAAACTTTCTCGAACCAATGGCTTTATCTGTGCTGTTGGTACCCTTTAAAATTTCATCTAACACAATAAAATAAGGTTCTTTTTGAATGGCATCCACAATGTACTTTAAACGGGTTAACTCCGAAAAGAAATAGGAACTTTCATCGGTTAAAGAATCAGAAGTTCTCATACTGGTAATTAACTTAACAGGGCTATATTGACTTGACTTGGCGCATACTGGCAAGCCCATATTAGCCATCACAATGTGCAAGGAAACCGTTCTTAAAAACGTACTCTTTCCTGCCATATTAGCGCCTGTAACAATAAAGAACTGCTCACAATCTATCAATAAGTCACTATCAACTCGTTTTTCTTTATTAAGTAATGGATGCCCTAATTGTTCTGCTTTTATAACGAAATTATTATTTACAATCTCCGGAAAGATAAAATCTGGATGATTAAACGCAAAATTACCGAACGAATTATAGGTATCAAAAAACGAGACCACTTCAAACCAATCGGCTACTTTATGTGCGTATTGCTTAATCCACTGTTCAACCCGATAACTGTTCTTTAAATCTAAAAGAAATAATCCGTTTCCAAAAATGGCTGAAATTAGGTTATTCCGATTATCAAGCGCATCTAAAGCCTTAGAAAATTCCTTAAAAATCACTGATGCTTTTTTTTCTTCAGATTGAATTTGATGTTGCTTTTGTTGTAACAATTCAGAAGAAAATGTAGTACTTTCAATTTGCCTTAAAAGCAAGGCGTATTGACGAAATGTATCTTTCAATTGATCACAATGTGAGGCTAAATCACTTATTTTTTTGAGATACACAGAAGTTATTGCCAACCCAACGAGCAACCAATATCCAATTAATGATTTATCAACCATATCAAGAATAATCAATCCTAATAGCGCTAAAGAAGACAAACTAACCACAAGGGGTAACCATTTTACTATTTTTGGCAGAAATGGTTTATAGTTTTTTAACCAATCAATAATATAGGCTGCTGGCGTTTCTACTTTAATAAGGGCAGATGTGGCTGCATAATGTTGTCGCCATTCGGGTTTTGAATTTAAATTTTTTATGGCCTCTTGACGTGATTTAATATTTGTAACATCATTGGCCTTTAAAGCATCAACTAGCTTTTGAGTTCCTTCTTTAATGGATGTTCTATTTATGTATTGAAAAAAAGATCCTCTTCCAAATAAATCAATATCTAAACTGTAAAAATGATTGGTTTCTTGAAATTGTAAACCATCATCTCTATGATGAAAATTTCCAGAATGGATTTGTATTTCTTCCTGATTGATTTTGACGAGCTCAGTATAAAAATCTCTTTCTGATTTAATCCTGGTATATTTTAAAAGTAAATAGATAAATACTATAGCTCCTATTATACCAGACATACTAGCGAATTGCCAAGAGTTAAAGAGCATATATATCCCAAAAGCAGTTGCTAAAAACACGAATACCCTGATTGTACTCAAAAAGGCCATTTGTTTATTTCGCTTTTGTTCTTCGCTTTGGTAGGTTTTTAATTGCTGCTTATAGTATTCTAAAGGGTGATTCATGGTATTTTGATTGCTCTATAAATAAACAAAAAAGCCCTAAAATACTTCAGGGCTTTTTAACTTTTTTTAATGTATCATGTTAGTTTCTACTTCCAAAAATTTGCAACGCCCAATATAACAACGAGGCTAATGCACCAATTGCAGCCACTAAATAGGTTCTAGCAGCCCATTTTAAAGCATCTTCAGAACCTGCATACTCATCTGGTGTTACTATATTTCTGTTTTTTAACCAAGCTAAGGCACGATTACTAGCATCATACTCTACAGGTAACGTAATAAAACTAAATATAGTAGCAAAGCCCATAAACACAACACCTAAGGCAGCAACCCACCATCCTAGTCCCATGCCTGCAGCACCACCTAAAACAAGTCCTCCAATGATTAACCATTGCGACATTCCAGAGGTTACACTTACCACAGGAACCAAAGAAGATCGCATTTGCAACCAACTATAGGCTTTGGCATGTTGAACCGCATGTCCACACTCATGTGCTGCAACGGCAGCAGCAGCGGCATTACGCTGATTGTAAACCGCTTCACTAAGGTTGACTGTTTTGTTTTTTGGATTGTAGTGATCTGTTAAACGACCAGGTGCAGAAATAACTTCTACATCATAAATACCATGGTCTGATAGCATTTTTTCAGCTATCTCTTTACCACTCATACCATTTTTTAAATGTACTTTAGAGTACTTTTCAAATTTTCGTTTTAGGGTACTGCTTACTAACCAACTTACTAAAGCAATCGCACCTATTAATATATAATATCCAATCATTTTTATTATTCTTTAATTACAGATTAAATATAACAAAAATAGCGCCACTTTTTACTTATGAAATTTTGTCAGATTGAAAGAGATTTAATCCCAGTGAAACGCTTCAATAATTTCTTTGTAAACAACCTCGCCTTTTACAATGTTTAAGCCTTTCGCTAAGGTTTTATCGTTTTCGCAAGCTTGCTCCCAACCTTGATTTGCCAATCTGAGCACATAAGGCAATGTCACATTTGTTAAAGCCACCGTAGATGTATAAGGAACGGCTCCCGGCATATTCGCCACACAATAGTGAACCACATCATCAATGATAAAAGTTGGATCTTCGTGCGTGGTAGGTTTAGTCGTTTCAATACAACCTCCTTGATCTACCGCAACGTCCACAATAACAGCTCCGGGATGCATATCTTTTAGCATATCACGGGTAATTAATTTTGGAGCTTTGGCACCTTTTATCAAGACACCACCAATAATTAAATCGGCTTCTTTAATACGCTTTCTTATGTTATACTGACTAGAAAATTCGGTCACCACATGGTTAGGCATAATATCATTTACATAACGTAACTGTTTCATGTTAATGTCCATAATCGTGACATGCGCACCCAAACCAGCGGCCATTTTAGCAGCCTGAATACCCACAATACCAGCCCCTAACACTAAGACTTTTCCCGGAGGAACACCTGGCACACCACCAAGCAAAACACCACGACCTTTAATAGGTTTTTCTAAATATTTAGCACCTTGTTGAATGGCCATACGCCCAGCTACTTCAGACATGGGAACTAATAATGGTAACGAGCCATCATCATCCTCAACCGTTTCATAAGCAATACAAACAGACTTACTGTCTATCATGGCTTTAGTTAAGGTTTCACTAGATGCAAAATGAAAATAGGTAAAAATAACTTGATCTGGTTTTATCAATGCGTATTCTGATTCAATAGGCTCCTTTACTTTTACAATCATATCACTGATTGCATAGACCTCCTCTATTGTTTCAAGAATAAGAGCACCGGCTTCTATATAATCGTCATTAAAAAACCCGCTGCCAAATCCAGCATCGCTTTGTACATAGACTTTATGGTTGTTTTTGGTTAGTTCAAATACACCTGCAGGCGTCATGCCTACACGGCTTTCGTTGTTTTTAATTTCTTTGGGCACACCTATAATCATGATATCAATTATTTTATCTGTCAAAATTGAATATTTTAATTGATACCCCAAAATTAAATAAGGGTTGCTCGACATAATTTATTTGTTTCTTGTCGAAAACCCTAAAAAATTAGGGGTCTAAAAAATATTTAATATTTTTTAGACCCCAATATAAACTGAATAAAAGCGATGTTATCCTACAATATTGACGATTTTACCAGGAACAATAATCACTTTTTTAGGTGTTCTGCCTTGTAATTGTTCTTTGGTTTTTTCGTGTGCTAAAACAGCTTCTTCAATGGCCTCTTTACTTAAATCTAACGGTAATTCCATTGTAAAACGCATTTTACCATTAAATGAAATAGGATATACTTTATTGCTTTCTACCAAATGACTAGCATCAAATGTTGGAAATGGTGCTGTTGCAATCGATTCGTTATGCCCTAACTGACTCCATAATTCTTCAGCGATGTGCGGTGCATACGGCGAAATTAAAATTAGTAATGGCTCTAAAATATCTTTTGAAGTACATTTTTGGGCGGTTAACTCATTGGCTGCAATCATAAAGGTTGAAACCGAGGTGTTAAACGAGAAATTCTCGATATCTTCTTCTACTTTTTTAATGGTTTTATGAAGTGTTTTTAAGCTGTCTTTTGATGGTTCTGCGTTGGTTACTTTCAATCCATTATCATCAACATACAATTTCCATAGTTTTTTAAGAAACGAATGAACGCCTGTAATGCCAGCGGTATTCCAAGGTTTATATTGCTCTAATGGACCCAAAAACATTTCGTACAAGCGTAAACTGTCAGCGCCATATTGTTCACAAATCTGGTCTGGATTGACCACATTATATTTGGATTTGGACATTTTTTCGACGTCACGTTTTACTTTAAATGTTCCATCTTCTTCGCAAATAAATTCAGCGTCTTTAAATTCTGAACGCCAATTCTTAAAAGCTTCAATATCTAATTCATCCGAAGCATTTACAAATGAAACATCTGCATGAATATATTGTTTACCACTGCCAATTGAATAATTCAAATCCTTTACCTTAATTTCTGCATTATCAAGCAGTCTTTTTATTTTAGCATCAATACTTTTCCATAATTGTTCTATCTCATAAATGTTTTTATCAAAATATCCATTTGAGACAAAGTATCCTTTTAAACAATTTTGAATTTTACCTTCTAACTCTTCTACTTTTTCAATTGCTAAATTATCATAGTCTTGATATTGAATAGTAAAGTCTAGTTCCAGCCTAATAACAAAAGCACTCGTTCCCAAAATCATCCCTTGGTTAATGAGTTTTTTGGCAAACTCATCATACGGTACCAAGCCTTTATCAAACATAAATTTTTGCCAAAAACGGGAGTACAATAAATGCCCGGTGGCATGTTCACTTCCACCAATATATAAATCCACTTGCTGCCAATAATTAATAGCTTCTTGCGAGAAAATCTCGTTGTCATTATGAGGGTCCATATATCTATTAAAGTACTGCGAACTTCCTGCCCAACCTGGCATGGTATTCAACTCTAACGGATGAATGGTTTTGTTATCAATCAAATCATTTGAAACCACTTCATTTTTCTTGGTATCCCAAGCCCAAACAGTGGCGTTTCCTAATGGTGGCTCGCCAGTTTCGGTTGGTAGATATTTTTCGACTTCTGGTAATTGTATTGGTAAATGTTTAGCATCAATCATTTGCGGCATGCCGTTCACATAATACACAGGAAATGGCTCGCCCCAATAACGCTGACGACTAAACACAGCATCGCGTAAACGATAGTTTGTTTTTCCTTGTCCCTGCCCTAGTTTTTCCAATTCTTCAATAATTTTTTTGGTGGCTTCTTTATAGTTTAAACCATTTAAAAAATCACTATTAGCAATGATGGTTTTGTCTTTATCGGCGAAAGCTTCCTCAGAAATATCAACACCTTCAAAAATATTAGGAATCGGGATATTAAAATGTTTTGCAAAGTCGTAATCACGCTGGTCGCCACAAGGCACAGACATCACTGCACCTGTTCCGTAGCCTGCCAATACATAATCGCCAATCCAAACCGGAATAGGTTGTTTGGTAAACGGATGCTCAACATAAGCACCTGTAAACGCACCTGAAATGGTTTTTACATCGGCCATTCTATCGCGTTCGCTACGTTTTGCTGTGGCTTCAACGTAAGCTTCAACCTCAGCTTTTTGAGCTGGAGTGGTTATTTGCGATACTAATTCGTGTTCAGGCGCGAGTGTCATAAAACTGACTCCGAAAATGGTGTCGGGGCGGGTTGTGAAGACTTCTATTTTGTGAGACCCTTCGACTGCGCTCAGGGTGACATTTTCATTGTTAGCAGATTGCTTCACTCCGTTCGCAATGACGTTGAATGAGACTGAGGCTCCAACGGATTTTCCAATCCAGTTACGTTGACTTTCCTTTAAAGAATCGGTCCAATCAATGGTATTTAAACCTTGAAGTAAGCGTTCTGCATAGGCAGAAATACGCATACTCCATTGGGTCATTTTTTTTCTAATCACCGGATGGCCACCACGTTCGGAAACGCCGTTTACAATCTCATCGTTTGCCAACACTGTTCCTAAAGCAGGACACCAGTTTACTTCAGTTTCAGCCAAATATGTTAATCTATATTGAAGTAATATTTCTTGTTGTTTAACCGAATCGAAAGTATTCCATTCTTCAGCAGAAAACACTTCTACGTCATCATCACAAACCGCATTCACGTTTGCATTTCCTTCCGAAGCAAATAGTTTTATTAATTCTGAAATATCTTCCGCTTTATTGGATTCGTTATTGTACCATGAATTAAATAGTTGAATAAAAATCCACTGCGTCCATTTATAATAACTGGGGTCAGACGTCCTAACTTCGCGAGACCAATCGAATGAAAATCCTATTTGGTCTAACTGTCGACGATACGTTTTTATATTTTCGGCCGTTGTAATAGCAGGATGCTGTCCTGTTTGAATCGCGTATTGCTCAGCTGGCAACCCAAAACTATCATACCCTTGCGGATGCAACACATTAAAACCTTTATGGCGTTTGTAACGCGCATAAATATCTGAAGCAATATATCCCAGAGGATGCCCAACATGTAAGCCTGCACCACTTGGATACGGAAACATATCTAACACGTAAAATTTAGGTTTATCGCTTTGGTTTTCTGCTTTAAACGTTTGGTTTTTGGCCCAATATTTCTGCCATTTGGCTTCTATCTCGTTAAAATTGTATGTCATTCTATCTTATAAATATGATCGCCATTGCGAACAAAGAGAAGCAATCTGTTCATTTAAAAAAGATTACCACGTCGTTTCACTCTCGTCATGACGAAATTTAAAGGTGCAAAGTTACGGTTTAAAAAGAAAAAACTAAAAGCTATTTGTATTACTTCGGAGTATTTATATATAATTGTATCTTTATTTTACCTTATTATTACATCATTATGAATGAAGAAATTGGCTTAGTGCTATCTGGCGGCGGTGTGCGAGCTATTGCCTATGTTGGTTTAATACAAGTTTTATTAGAAAACGATATTGTCCCAACTCAGGTTTCTGGAACAAGCGCAGGCGCCCTGGTTTGTGCTTTATATGCTGCCGGATATAATACAGATGAGATGCTTAAGTTTTTTAAACAAACACCCATTTTGGCGTTTTCGTTATACGCACGAAATAAACCCGGAATTTTAGATAGTGAGAAATACGAAAAGTTTTTTAAAACGTTTTTTACTGAAAATGCATTTGAAAAATTAAAATATCCGTTAACAACAACAGCCACCAATTTATTGTCTGGTAAACTAGAATATTTTAACCAAGGCGAATTAATAAAACCCTTAATTGCATCGTGCGCATTACCTCCTATCTTTTCTCCTTTAAAAATTAACGATAACTTTTATTCAGATGGTGGTATTTTAAATAATTTCCCTGTAGAACCTATTAAAAAAAATAAGGTTAGAAAAATTATTGGCGGTTTTGTTAACCCCATAACACCTGTTCAAGAATCAGATGTTAATACGTCTATAAAATTAATGCATCGGGTATATCATATTGGTTTAGAAGCAAATAATGTAAAAAAATTTAATTTATGTAATTATGTTTTTATGCCACAAGAAATTGATAAAATAGGAACTTTTGAAGCAAAAGGTATTGACAAAGCTTATGAAATTGGCTATAATCATGCTAAAAAAGAAATCAAAGAGATTCTCATTTCATTAGAAAAATAACCTAAAAAGTCTACTTTCGCATCCAAATTGAAAGTACATCCTTGAAGAATAACTTATTTAAAGCGCATTTAGCACTACTTGGTGCCAACTTAATTTATGGTGTCAATTTTATTATTGCCAAAGGCATTATGCCGGATAAAATTGGACCCTCTTCCTTTGTGTTTATCAGGTTGCTTTTTGCCACGCCTTTATTTTGGATATTAAAAAGCTTTGTAATTAAAGAACGTGTTGCCAAAAGTGATATGTTACGTTTGATGCTTTGTGGTTTATTCGGTGCCGCCGCTAATCAACTCTTGTTTTTTCATGGAATCAATCTTACATCGCCTATTGATGCATCAATCATCATGACAGCGGTTCCTGTAATTGTTTTAGTTTTTAGTTCCTTTTTATTGAAAGAGCGCATTACTAAACATAAATTATTAGGTATTGCCATTGGAGGTGTAGGCGCTATAGCATTGATATTATACGGCAACAAAGCTTCGGGAACTAGCTCTGTTCTAGGGAATCTGTTCGTTTTTTTAAATGCAACCAGTTATTCGCTTTATCTTGTTTTTGTAAAACCTCTAATGAAGAAATATAAAGCCATAACAGTGGTAAGTTGGGTGTTTTTATTCGGGTTTTTGTTTACATTTCCAGTGGGAATTGGCGATTTTCTAAACACCGACTTTAGCAGCTTTACCTTAAATACCTATTTGGTTATTGGTTTTGTAGTTTTATTTACCACCTTTTTTGCTTACTTATTTAATATTTATTCGCTTCAGTATGTTACACCATCGGTAACCAGTAGTTATATATACTTACAGCCTTTAATAAGCTTTGTTATGGTTGCTGTTTATGCGAATATCCTATCGCAAACACAGTATACCCAAGACATAAATCTTGTAAAAATTATAAGTTGTTTGCTGGTTGTTATTGGCGTTTATATGGTGAGTAAAAAGCCCAAAACTATGTCCTAACTTCGTGCTTTAATTTCTTGTGGCCTCAAACAATGATAAATAAAAGCATTGGTTGGTGTTTCTATACCCAATTCTTTTCCTTGTGCCACAATATAGCCATTAAAATTGTCTAGCTCGCTCGGTTTGCCTTCCATCATATCGCGTTGCATTGATGCAGTAGTATTGTAATCTAAACTGTCAATAACCTTTACAATCATTTCAATATCCTTAGAAGTTAACCCAACACCTTTTGCGTTCGCGATAGCGACCATTTCTTTCGCGGTATCATAAATAATTTTTCTAATTCCTTCTTGTTCACGCATCACACCAAAAACGGCTCGCGTTAAAGCACCAATGCCGCTAATAGTTCCGATAAACAAAAACTTTTTCCAAATATCTAAATGAATATCCTCAGATAGAGTATTTTTAAAACCCGCTTTATCGAAAACGGATTTAAGATTTTGTATTCTCTCAGATTTCTTATTGTCATATTCACCAAAAACAATTTCGGGTTCAAACGTAAAATGATTAATAACACCAGGTGATTCAACCTTACTTACAATTTTACACAACCCAGCCAACACATTTTCCTTTGGTAAAACAGACAATAATTTATCTGCATTATCCGCACCATTTTGTAACGGTAATACCATAGTTTCAGACCCAATAACAGATTTTAATTGTTCAGCTATACCTAAAACTTGCCAAGACTTAACGCCTAAAATAATCAAGTCGGGATTTTTTATATCACTCAAATTATTTGTCACTTTGGGGTACACAGTAAAATCTCCCAAAATACTTTTTACTTGTAAGCCTTTCGTTTTAATGGCCTCTAAATGTTTTCCGCGAGCTATAAATGTAACATCACAACCAGATTTAGCTAATTTTCCACCAAAATACCCGCCAACGCCACCAGCACCGATTACAACAATGTTCATATGTTTTAGTTTATATAAATAGAGTTTAAATATACTTTATTATTTTTACAACGTTAATATATCTATATGAGTTCATCATTTGAAAATCATCAAAAGCGCAGGCTTATTTCATCCTACTTTTCTGTGGTTTTAAGTATCGCATTGGTTTTGTTTTTATTAGGGTTGTTAGGCTTGTTAATTTTAAATGCTAAAAAAGTATCAGACCATTTTAAAGAACAAGTCGTATTGACTATCTATTTAAAAGATACTGCCAAAGATGTTGAAATGAAACAGCTTGAAAAAAGTTTGGCGATGTCTGATTATGTAAAATCTACCGAATACGTCTCGAAAGAGCAAGCAGCCGAATTTATGAAGGCTGAAAATGGTGAAGACTTTATGGATTTTGTGGGTTATAATCCGCTACAAAATAGTATTGATGTTCATTTGAAAGCAGATTTTGTAACCTCAGATCAGTTAGAAAAAATTTCAGATGAAGCGCTAAGTAAAAACTTTGTTGATGATGTCGATTACGATAACGATTTGGTGACTTTAATGAACAACAATGTTAAAAAAATTAGTTTTTGGGTACTAGTGATTAGTGGCATTTTCACGTTGATTGCAGTTTTACTTATAAATAGTTCTATTCGTTTGGCTGTCTATTCTAAAAGATTCACCATTAAAACCATGCAAATGGTTGGTGCTACCAAACAATTTATTAGAAGACCTTTTGTTTGGAAAAGTGTACGGTTGGGTATTATTGGTGGGATTATAGCGCTTATAGGAATGGCTATTGTTTTATATTATTTAAATAAAACATTCCCAGAATTAGAGTTAATAAGTAATCCCGTATTAATTACCCTATTATTTGTATTTGTATTTACCTTAGGAATTATCATCACATGGATTAGTACACATATTGCAACACAACGTTTTTTAAATTTAAAAACAGACCAGTTGTATTATTAGTTGTTGGTTGCTGGTTGCTACTTGTTGGTTGCTAAAAACAATTTATTATATTCTTAACAAGGCTATTTTAAATAAATCCGTTAATTTGCATATTAGTTTATAAAACATCATGGGAGAGAAAAAACGTAAAGAAGCCGCAAAGAGTGTCTTTGTATTCGGAAAGAAAAACTATAAATTCATGTTTATAGGCATTGCTTGTATTGCTTTAGGTTTTATTTTAATGTCTGGCGGTGGTAGCGACGACCCGAATGTTTTTAATCCTGAAATTTTTAGTTTCAGACGTATTCGCTTGGCGCCAATGTTAGTCCTTCTTGGTTTTGGGATTCAGATTTATGCTATCTTATTAAATCCAGACAAAGAGTAGTTTTTATACAAACATTTTAGCAAATTTTTCAGCCATTCCTTCAATATAGCTATATCCATTTTTCATAGCATCCTCTAAATTTTTAGAATAGTTTAAAACAGCATCGGCATAGTCGATTCCGAAGTTTTTAATATCGGAGTCTGATAAGTCTATTGCCCCACAAAAAGCCGCAACTTTTATTTTTTTCGCTTTCGCGGAAGTAATTACCCCGTGAATGGTTTTACCAGATAATGTTTGTGCATCTAGTTTACCTTCACCTGTAATAACCCAATCTGGATTTTTAATTTTAGCATCAAAATTGATTAAATCTTTTACTAAAGTAATTCCAGATTGCAATTCAGCATTTAAAAAAACCGAAGCTCCGGCACCCATACCGCCAGCAGCTCCGGCACCTTTCAAATTCTGAATATCTCTATCAAATTGTTTTATAAAAAGCTTAGAAAGATGTTGTAACCCTTCATCTAATTGTGCTATTTCACTACTTGATGCTCCTTTTTGTGGACCATAAACATAGGCCGCCCCATTTTTTCCGAATAAGGGATTGGTGACATCACAAGCCACTTTAAATTCAACCTCATCTAAAACTTTTAAAACATTGTTTGTATTGATGTGATGAATTTTTGATAGATTTTTTCCAATAGGCCTTAGTTCTTTTCCGCTTTCGTCTTCAAACGTATATCCTAAAGCGGCAGCCATTCCAACACCGCAATCATTCGTAGCACTACCGCCAATACCAAGAATTATCGTTTTTGCTCCTTTTTTTATAGCATGTTTAACGAGTTCTCCTGTTCCAAGCGACGTTGTATAAAAACAATTTTGCTCTTCTGGTTTTAAAAGCGCTATTCCTGAAGCTGCAGCCATTTCAATAAATGCTGTGTTTATGGCATCCATATTTAAATACGAGGCTTGAATAGGCCGAAACAACGGATTATTAACTTGTAATTTTAGTCGTTTTCCGTGAAGATGATATTCCAAGATATCTATGATTCCATCACCTCCATCAGATAAAGGTAACCTGTAAATTTCAGCATTAGGCAAGATTCTTTTTAAACTGCTCTCTACAGCATTGCAAAATTGTATGGCTGTTAAGGAACCTTTAAACTTATCTGGAGCAATTACAAATTTCATTTAACGTAAAATAAACTACAATTTAATAAAATACATCTTCAATTTTGATATTTTTGTCTCATGAATTTAATTGATACTATTATACTTGCCATTATTGAAGGTATTACTGAATATCTTCCGATTTCTTCAACAGGACATATGATTATCGCTTCGTCTTTTATGAAGATTGCAGGCGACGACTTTACAAAATTGTTTACCATAGTTATTCAACTTGGTGCTATTTTATCGGTAGTTGTACTTTATTGGAAACGATTTTTTCAAAGTTTTGATTTCTATTTTAAACTGTTAGTGGCTTTTATTCCTGCGGTTATTTTAGGCTTACTTTTAAATGATGTCATTGATGAGTTATTAGAAAGCCCCATTGTAGTTGCTATTTCATTAATTATTGGAGGTTTTATTTTATTGAAAGTAGATGATTGGTTTAAAGCCAATGAAGTTGTAGATGAAGAGAATCCTCAGGCTCACACCAACATAAGTTATCTAACGGCTTTAAAAATTGGTTTTTTTCAATGTCTTGCCATGATACCTGGTACGTCACGAAGTGGTGCGAGTATAGTTGGTGGGATGACACAAAAACTGAATAGAAAAACAGCTGCCGAATTCTCATTTTTCCTAGCCGTTCCAACCATGTTTGGGGCTACCGCTAAAAAACTTTTTGATTATTACCAAGCTGGTTTTGAGCTTAGCAGCGATCAAATTAATTATTTAATTATAGGCAATATTATTGCTTTTGTAGTCGCACTTTTAGCTATTAAATCGTTTATTGATTATTTAAGTAAAAGAGGATTTAAAATTTTTGGATACTACCGTATTATTTTAGGAGTTGGTTTGTTATTGATTCACTACTTTTTGTATCCTTTAACTACTGTATAATGTTAACGTCTGAGGATTATTTATCTGGTCAAGTATTGTTAATTGACAAGCCGTTGCATTGGACGTCATTTCAGGTAGTTAATAAGTTACGTTGGGAAATTCGTCAAGCTTTCAAATTAAAAAAAATAAAAGTCGGTCATGCAGGAACTTTAGATCCGCTTGCCACCGGCTTATTAGTGCTTTGTACAGGTAAAATGACCAAACAAATTGACACCTTTCAAGGACAAATTAAAGAATATACAGGTACCCTTGTTTTGGGTAGTACCACACCTTCTTTTGATTTAGAGACAGAGATTGATAGCACGTTTGAAACGAGCCATATTACTGCTGATTTAATTCATGAAACTACCAAACAATTTATTGGAGACATCGAACAGAAGCCTCCTGTGTTTTCAGCTTTAAAAAAAGATGGTAAACGCCTGTATGAATTTGCCAGAGCAGGTGAAGTTGTTGACATAAAATCACGAACCGTAAGTGTTTCTGAATTTGAAATCACTAAAATTGATAATCTCCATATCGATTTCAGAATCGTTTGTAGTAAAGGTACTTATATACGCTCCTTAGCTCATGATTTTGGAAAAGCTTTAGACTCTGGTGCCCATTTATCGGCACTAAGACGAACAAAAATTGGCGATTTTGATGTTAAAAATGCTATATCTGTTGAGGATTTTATTAAAAATCTTGCTCCTTAATAAATATTCTTACGGTATATCTTCTTTTTTAATCGGATTAAATTTTACAAAAAACATTCTAGATATAACACCCTTAAATAGTTATTAAGCGTTTCAATTTTTATGGAATTTATGTTATTTTAAACTTTTTGTCTTAATTTGTCGTATATATAGTGATATTGCTATCACAAAAACCTAAATCTTTGGAATTTAACAATCAACAAAAAGCCCTATTACTTACGTTTCTCATTGCAGGAACGATTGTGCTTTCTGTTTTTAATTTAAGCTTAAAACAACAGAATGAAAGATCTTCTGAAAGTTATTATGAAGTAGAACCTGAAAAGGAACTTACCCAAGAAGAAGGTAAAGTACTTGAAGCTTTAGAGCAATTAAATAATAGTAAAGCTGAAACGAATAAAGCCTTTAATGAAACCGTTAAAGAAAAGTCGTTTGCTGAAGCCTATAAACCTATTGCTCCTCCAGAAGATTATAAACGACCTGAATCTCAAGTAAATGAAGATATTAGTAAAGAATCTTCAAGCGACAATAACGATATTTCAGATTTGAATCATGAAGAAGTTTCATCGTTTTCAAAAGTCAACTCGTTTTTAAACAAAAGCACTAAAAAAAATACAAATACCTCTAACAATAGAAAAAGTACCATACGGTATTCTTTAGTAGATAGAACAGACGAGTATCTACCTATCCCCATTTATCTTTGTGAAGCTGGCGGGAAAATTGTAATTAATATCACCGTAGATGCTATGGGAAATGTCATTGACGCGTATGTAAATACCTCATCAACCTCAACTAATGAGTGTTTAATTGAGAGTGCTTTAGAATATGCAAAAGAAGCGAAATTTAATGCGAAACCTAATAAGAACAAGCAGTTAGGTTCTATTACTTTTAATTTTGTTGGCAAATACTAGGTTCTAACTTACAAAGTATTTCAATAATATCATTTATAATACTTTGTCCTTTATTTTTATTATACCAAACTTGTAATGCTTCTTTAAATTCTGGTGTGATAGCACCATGTTGTTCTTTATAATCTATTACCATTTTAGTGGCTTCCAAAGGTCGTGGTCCAAACGTATTTAATACATTTCCTGTCACATTATCAATCATAATTAATTTTGGAATAGCTCTGGCTCCATTGGTTAAAAATTGATCCATCAACTCCAAATTTTCATCTCTGAGAACAACTCTAAAATTAATATTAATTAACTCAGCTATTTTATATAAAACAGGAACAATATGAGCTGCATCTCCGCACCAACTTTCGGTAATGACTAACCAAGTTATGTTGTCATTAAAATGAGATAATTTAGCTTTAGAATCATCTGCTATTTTTAAGGTTTTATCCCAACGATTCATTCGCCTATCATTAAGCTTTGTATATTCTGCTAAACTTTCATTTTTCTCAAGACCAGTATTTGAGTTTTCCTCAACCAATTGTTTCATTAAACTTCTATAGGCCATGTAAGACATACTACGTTCAATTCCATTTTTTATAATCTCATTCATATTTTCTGAATTTAACGAAACAAAATTACATTCTTAATGTTTCCTTTTATATGATATTTGTCATACTTTTAAGCTGATACTTACAACCTTAATCATGAAAAAAAATAGATGTGGCTGGTGCGAGGGAGACGCCTTATATGAAGCCTATCATGACCAAGAATGGGGTGTTCCTGTTTTTGATGATGCAACTCTTTTTGAGTTTTTAATGTTAGAAACCTTTCAAGCAGGTCTTAGTTGGATTACTATTTTACGGAAGCGAGAAAATTTTAGAAAAGCGTTTGATAATTTCGATTATAAAAAAATAGCACAATACAACCAAGATAAAATCGATGCGTTATTACAAGACGCAGGTATCATACGAAATAAATTAAAAGTAAATGCTACGATTACCAATGCTCAGGCTTTTATTGAAATTCAAAAAGAATTTGGAAGCTTTTCAAAATACATCTGGAGTTTTGTAGATGGCAAACCTATAAAAAATACGCTTAAAAGTTATAAAGATGCTCCTGCCAATACAGCACTAAGTGATCGCATTAGTACCGATTTAAAAAAACGAGGGTTTAAGTTTGTTGGTTCAACGGTAATTTATGCGCATATGCAAGCCACAGGTATGGTAAACGATCATGAAGTTGGTTGTTTTAGATATAACGACGTTTAAATTTATCCTAAACATCCAATTAAGCTCTTAAATCTTCCATATCGGCGATTAGCTCGTCTAGTTTTTTTAATATGTGACCATAAACAATGTTCAAATCCCATTTGTAAATTCGTCCACCAAAAATCGCCAATAGTATTACCATTAAAAGCATTCCAATTGCCCAAAATACGGGAGTATCAAATACCATATAAGGCTGATAATTACCAAATAGTCTGTTTAAAGTTTCCCTAAATGGGTTTGAAAACCAAAACCCTGAAACCAAAGCTATAAAAATATACGGATAAATATATTTTGACATTTTATAATTAACCGCAATTTGATCTTTCATCCACGTATCAAAAGCCTTAAGGTATTCATAACTGCTCACGTTTTTATCTATAGTATTCAAGCCCTTAAACAGCCTTTTATTTACAATAACTATAACATTAAAAAGAATGAACATTAGTATTCCCATGACAGGAATTTTTGAAAAAAAAGATACTATTAAAATAATAAAAGAAAATACAACTAGTGCAATCAGATTTATTTTAAACATCCTTTTAAATTTATCAATAATATGAATGGACTTTTGATTGTAAAGATTATTTAACTTTGGTGCTACCATAGCGTTGCTATCTAAAAATCCTTCTTTCCAAATTGATTCAATTGATTTTTCCATCTAGTATTTTTTTTAATCGTTCTTTAATTCTATTAATTCTAACACCTATATTATTTGGAGTAACTCCAATTATATCGGCAATTTCTTTATTTGGTTTTTCTTCAAGATAAAGCAGAATAACGGCTCTGTCAATTTCTGATAATTGTTTGATTGCATCGTATAATAGGTTAAGTGATTCATCTGAAAAGGTATGTTCATCCTCTACAATTTCATTTTGAATCGTATAATCTGAATCGTAATGCTCACGATGTCTTTTCTTTTTCTTGATTAATGTTAAGCATATGTTTAGCGTTAACCTATATATCCAAGTAGACCATTTAGCGTCTCCACGGAATTTATCTCGACTTCTCCATATTTGCAAACAGACCTCTTGATAATAATCTTCGAAATCTTCTTGCGAATCGGTATAAGCCCTACATATTTTAATTATTATTCCGGAATAGGGTAAAATGGACGATATATAAAAATCGTTACT
>TARA_R110002033_G_scaffold2_16_pt1 | contig 17048 bp, 10 predicted proteins | sample TARA_R110002033 | Tara Oceans TARA_R110002033 (sample SAMEA4397051) | marine metagenome | biome: Polar Biome; feature: [SRF] surface water layer (ENVO:00010504); material: water (ENVO:00002006), including particulate matter (ENVO:01000060) such as... | depth 5 m
TTTTTTGGATCTGTGCTATTTATTTTAGATACTAACATGCTTGATTTCACATCGCCTGGTACAATGGCATGTCTGTCTAAATGCTTACCTAATGCAGCAAAAGCACCTTCTTTGGTATCAAATCTTAAACCTGCCTCACGGGTTTCCTCATCCGGACCATGGCATAGGTAACAACGATCTGAAAGAATGGGCTTAACATGAAAAATAAAATCAACTGTATCTGGCAATTTTAAAATTTTAGTAGTAGTTTCAACTTTTTCAGAATCATGTCCTTTATCTCCAATCATCAAAGATTGATAGCCGTCTTTTGAAATTCCAATACTGTATTTTACCAATATCACAATAATGAATGGTATTATAAAATACAATACTAAAATCCATTTGCTTTTGTTTTTTCTATTGGTCATTGTTATTAGTTCTAGTTAGTTGGTAATAAAATTAAATTTCACATTTTGAAATATCTTATATGTTTTTTTAAATAATTATTGTTCAGTCTATTGAGTAACAAAAGATACAAAATTCCATTTCAAAAAAATTCTGAAAGCTATAAGCTAATCAACTAATATTTCATCAACAAACAACCACGCATCGTCACCATTTGGAGTTGTTTTTAAATTGGTTGCTATTACTTTTACAAACTTTGCCTTTACTGGTGTAAAATCAATTTTAAAATCTTTTAACTCAGTGTTTGAATTAACGCCAAATGGACGGTCTATCTCTCCTACTTCATTGTAAGTAGTTCCATCTTTTGAAACATACACTTTTACAGATGTTGGAAAATAAATACCTGACCCTTGATTTTCTATCGAACCAACAGTTACTTGTTGTATGGTTTGTTCTTTTTCTAAATCTATAATAACGCCCATGTCATCGCCCAACCATGCTTGCCATTGACCATCATGAAAATTTTTAGTTCCACGCAATGCATTGACCATTCCAAAAGCGCCATCTCCCTTATAATCGTCACTGTATGGTGTTAAATAGGTAACATTGTGCGCTACTGCTTTATGAAATGTAATGGTATCTGTAAAAACCTTACCAACTGGCTTATTGTTTTTAAACAATGATGCTTTAACTATAGTTGTCTCTTTAAGGGTTATGGAATCTGTATATTTTGTAGCCGTTTGATCCATAGGTTTATCACCTAAAACATAACGAATATCTGCGTTTGAAAATTCGTTTTTTAAAGACATATAGACCGCTTTCTTATCTAAATCTAAACTGACTTTAGAGGTTATTAAATACATACTTTTAGCGTAGTTGATACCCAAATAATCATAGCGTTTGAACATGGTTTCTAGTCGAAGTGAAAAATCATTCCAATCGCATGATTCTTTTGGACTCCATAAGGCTTCTGACATAGCCGCTAACCTTGGAAAAATCATATATTCAGACTGTTCTGTTGTTGTTATATATTCAGACCAAAGATTTGCTTGACCTCCTAAAACATATGTTGCTTCTTCCGGCGTCATGGTCTCTACAACAGGATCAAATTGATAAACTTTACTTATTGGTGTATACCCACCAATAGCTAAAGGTTCTTCATTTTCTGGACCTTGATAATGATCAAAATAACAATGTGTTCCAGGTGTCATAATCACATCATGCTCCTGTTTTGCGGCCTCAATTCCCCCTTGAGTCCCTCTCCAGCTCATTACCGTGGCTTGAGGTGCTAAACCACCTTCTAGAATTTCATCCCAACCTATTATTTTTTTACCTTTTGAATTAACAAATTTCTCTATTCGTTCTATAAAATAGCTTTGCAGTTCATGCTCGTCTTTAAGGCCTTCATCTTTGATTCTTTTTTGACAATTGGGGCAAATTTTCCAATGAGGTTTTATGGCTTCATCACCACCAATGTGAATATATTTTGAAGGAAATAATGGTAAAACTTCAGATAATACATCTTCTAAAAACGTAAATGTGTCTTCCTTTCCTGCACAATAAATATCTTTAAATACACCCCAAGATTCTTGAACAATTTTTACCTGCCCTTTTTCTTGTAATTCTTTAGAAGTTTCAGACATCATATTATGTGGAACGCTAGTTGGTTCCTCTGGAAAACAGCTTAAATAAGGATAGGCTGCGATAGCGGCACTACTGTGACCTGGCAATTCAATTTCTGGAATAATTGTGACATTTCGTTTTGTAGCATAAGCAACGATGTCTTTAATTTCTTCTTGAGTATAGAATCCTCCTTCTCTTTTGTTGTCGTTTTCACTTCCTGGATAATGCCCTACGATTGTTCCATTTCTGTAAGCTCCTACTTCCGTTAGTTTTGGATATTTTTTTATCTCAATACGCCACCCTTGGTCGTCTACCAAATGCAAATGCAATACATTCATTTTAAGCATTGCCAATCGATCAATAGTTTTCTTTACATAATCAACATTAAAAAAGTGACGAGACACATCCAACATCAATCCCCTGTATTGAAAACGTGGCTGATCATTGATGGTTAGAGTGGGAATAATCCAACCTGTATTAGTAACAAAATCTTTACTTTCAATAGCGACTGGGAGTAATTGACGGATGGTTTCTAGCCCGTAAATAAAGCCTGCATGACCTTTAGCTGTAATAGTAACGCTTTCTTTATTTACTTCTAGTTTATATGCTTCGTTTTCAAAACTATCATCCACATTAAATTGTACATAATTGCTTTTTGGAACTACATCTGAAACTTCAGGTTTCCATCCTGCAGCTTTTTCAAATTTTGAAATCAACGCCTTAGAAATTTCTTTTTGAAAGTCATTAGCAACCACAAACTTGGTGTTTTCTGAAAATTCAAATATGTCGTCTGAAAGTTGTAACTCTGCTGGTTTAGGAATTATTTGAATATCCTTTTCTGTAAATACTTTTTGCTTTTCGCAGGAACAAAAAAGGGTAATTACAATTACTACTAAAATTTGTTTTAGTGTCTTCATTTTATTTAGTTTAAAGATGGTGTTATTTTAAATTGGTATTGATATGTTTTGTCTATAAGTAAGTATTTTTCCATAGGCCATGCTCCCCAGCTATCAATACTTCCTAAGCCCATTTGTTTGTAATCAATTTTTAAACTTGTTAAGTCTCGTTCTTTAATATCGCCAGCATGTCTTTGGTCTTTTTCTAAACCATCATCTAAATCTTCGGTTAGATAATGTAATGCAGTAAAACTGAAAAAATTATCAGATTCAATACGTAATTTAATGCTATTGTTTGATAATTCCATCCATCTATTATCTGTTTTGTTGCCTGTTTCTTGCGGACGGATATATGGATAATATTGTTCTGAAACTGTTTGATTGTAAATCCCCACCTCTGAACTGTAGTTTCTATCTATATAATTTTCCCTAGGACCTCTTCCGTAGTACGAAATAGTATTGAAATTTTTAGGTAAAATCATTTTCATTCCAAATTTTGGCAACATGGGCGTTTCTTTATCCTTATCTATATTTAATAGTTCTTGCACATATAATTCGCCATTACTATTTAGTTCATAATTTAAGGTTAACTCAGAAAAAACTTGAGGTAAATCATATTTCGCTTTTACTTTAATTATGTGATCTTTTGTAATAGAATATGACCAATCAATCAAAGTTGGGTTGTCCATGGCTTCTTTCCACGATCGTAATTTTATTTGAAGTTTTGCTCCCATATCATTATCGGTTGGGGCTCTCCAAAAATTTGGTTGTAATTGATAGCCTTCTTTTATAATAGGCTCGTTATTAAATGTATAACCTGAAATATATCCTGTGTTTTTATTAAATATTATTTCTGATTTATCACTTTGAAAAACAATAGAATTATCATTTTTTTCAACAATCATCTTTCTTCCATTTCCTAACTCTATATTGTTTTTCCAAACGCCTTTAAGGTGGAGTTGTTCTTTGGCTATTTCAAAACCCTTCGGTAAAAATGGTTCATCTTCTTTTAGAGTATAGCTAATATTTATAAAAGCTTCTTGATACGTTTTTCCTTTTAGGTGAATAGGAAGTTGGTATGTTTTTTCTTGTTGCGGAGTAATATTTAAGGTTTCTATTGTTCCGTTTTCATCTTCTACGCCATCTAAAATTAATGTCCAATTTAAACGAACATTTCTTAAGTTTTTAAAGAAAAATTCATTGAATACTTTAATTTTGATATCTTCTTTATATTCCCAAGATGTATGAATGTTTTGCAGTACATTTTTAACCTCAAAAGCATGTGGGTTTGGTTGTCTTTCAGGATTAAATACGCCATTATCTAAAAAATTATTATCGCTTGGTGTGTCTTTAGGCCCATAATCACCACCGTAAGCAAAAATAATCGTGCCGTCTTCTTTTGTTTTATAAATTGATTGATCAACCATATCCCAAATAAAACCACCTTGAAAGTTTTTATGCGCTCTAATGACATTCCAATAGTCTTTAAAATTTCCCATGGAATTTCCCATGGCATGTGCATATTCACATTGAATAAAAGGTCTAGTTGGATTTGGGTTTACTTTAATATAGTCTTCCATTGCACTAGGCGAACTGTACATTGGGTTTACAATGTCTGAATCCCAATCAAATTTCAATGTTTTTCCCGACCAACCTCCAACTGTCGCTCTTTCATATTGAATAGGTCTTGATGGATTTCTTTCTTTTAACCATAAGTATGCACGATAAAAATTATAACCATTCCCCGCTTCATTGCCCATACTCCAAATAATAATGGACGGGTGATTTTTATCACGTTCTACCATCCGTTGGATACGTTGTAAATGAGCATGTTCCCAATTAGGTTTGTTAGCAAGGGTTTTGGTAATATCATAACCCATACCATGTGATTCTAAATTGGCTTCATCCACTAAATAAATACCATATTTATCACATAATTCATAAAAATAAGGGTCGTTAGGGTAATGAGACATTCTAACTGCATTGATATTAAATTGTTTCAAAACTTTAATATCCTGTTCCATACGCTCTTTAGAAATAGTTTGACCTGTGGTAGGGTCTGTTTCATGTCTATTCACGCCTTTTATATAAATTGGTTGACCATTTACTAGAAGTTGTCCTTCCTTAATTTCCACTTTCCTAAAACCTACATTCTGCGGAATCACCTCTACTACTTCTCCTTTTTTATTTTTTAAAATAAAGTTGACTTGGTATAAATTAGGAATTTCTGCACTCCATTTTTTTGGGTTTTTTACATCGAAATTGAACGTTGCATCTTTCGTAGTTTCATTAAGTGTGATGCTTTTTGATGAAATAAGTTCCGCTCCATCTTTTAGTTGAACTTCCAAAGAGTAATTATCCTTCTTTTTTAATTTTGAAAATTGAGTTATTATTTTTAAGTTACCATCTACATAAGAATCATCTAGACCTAGAACCATTTCAAAATCTACTAAATGAGACTTATTTCTAGCATACAAGTAGGTGTCTCTGGTAATACCACTCATTCTCCAAAAATCTTGGCACTCTAAATAAGAGCCATCACTCCATTTCATAACTTTTAAAACGATGGTGTTTTTTCCAACGTTCAAGAATTTATTTAAATTGAACTCTTGTGGTAATTTACCATCTTCGCCATACCCTACATAAACACCGTTAACCCAAACGGTAAGATTTGATTTTGCAGCACCTACATGAAGAAACACATCTTTTTCTTTCCAATTTTTATTGATTGAAATTTCTCTTCTATAAACTCCTGTTGGATTATATTTTAAAGGAACAAACGGCGGGTTTACAGTTATCCAATGTTCAAAATCATAGGTGGTATTAGTGTATATGGGGTAGCCATAGCCGTTTACATCCCAGTTGGCAGGAATTTTAAAATCATCCCAATTTGTATCATTAAAATCTGTTTTTTCAAACCCTTTTGGTAAGTCATTCGGACTTTCAACATATTTAAATTTCCAAATACCATCTAAGTTTAAATAGTTTTTAGATTGCTTCCAGTCGCCTTTTTCTGCTAACCCTTCGTTTTCATACACATAATATGAAGCGTGCATAGGCATTCTGTTGTCCTGATTAATTTTTTCATTTAACCAGAAAGGCTCTTTATTTTGAGCCTGAATAGTTAATGACACTATTAAAAATCCAATGATGTAAAAGTTATTCTTCATATTGTTAGTTATCCCAAGCCATTTTAAATTGTGCATCCTCCATTCTATTCCCTTTATCTTCGTCGTAAACAGCATAGTTAAATCCAGATCTTAAGCTATAACCGGCATGCTCACCTTTTTTATTGACAGCAATAAACCCAACTTGTAAGTACTCCATATCTTCACGATTTCTGTGCTTATTGTAAATGCGTTCTACGACTTCTTTACAAGCTTCCAACGGTGTTCTTCCGTGACGCATTAATTCAACCACCATAGCGCTTCCAGCTGTTCTCATAACCGCTTCACCTAAACCGGTTGCTGCAGCTCCACCCACTTCGTTATCTAAAAATAATCCTGCACCAATAATAGGTGAATCACCAACACGCCCATGCATTTTCCAAGCAGCTCCACTAGTGGTACAGCCTCCAGAAATATTGCCATTATCATCAATAACCAACATACTAATGGTATCGTGGTTTTCAATGTTTATAATAGGTTTGTATTTCGATTCTTCTAACCACTTTTTCCAATCTGCTTCAGCTTCTGGCGTTAATAAATTTTCTTCTTTAAATCCTTCTTCTAATGCGAATTGCAGAGCGCCCTCACCAGATAACATGACATGGGGCGTTTTCTCTAATACGAGTTTTGCTACTGAAATGGGATGCATAATTCCTTCTAAAAAACAAACCGAACCGCAATCGCTATTATGATCCATAATGCATGCATCTAGAGTTACTTTGCCTTCTCTATCTGGATACCCTCCGTAACCAACACTTCTTATTTTGGGATCTGCTTCAGGAATCTTCATGCCTGCTTCAATAGCATCTAAAGTTGGCTTTCCGTTTTTTAATTGTTTCCAAGTTTCTTCATTAGCTGGCAAGCCGTGGTTCCAGGTAGAAATAATTAATGGCTTCTTTTGTGAGAGTAAGGCTGCAGAAGTTTCTTCTAATTTATTTTCTGAAGCATTTTTACAACTTAAAAGTGTACTTGCTCCAATGGCTCCTAGCGCTGTTGTTTTTATAAAATCTCTTCTGTTTGACATGCTATTTCGTTTTAATTATAAATTTTAGAGGACAAAGCCATGTTGCCCTTTCTGTTTTTATTTGGCATATTTCCCATGGTAAAAACCAATTCGCCGCCTTGTAGAATTTCTTTATGAGTGATATAATTTCTGTTTAATTCTTTTCCATTCAGGTTAACAGATTGTATATAGATATTGTCATCACTGTTGTTAATTGCTTTAATGACAAATGTGTGGCCGTTTTCTAAATTAATGGTAGCTTCATCAAATAACGGCGACCCAAAAGCATATACCCCTTGTGCCGGATTTACAGGGTAAAACCCTAAGGAACTCAATACAAACCAGGATGACATTTGTCCGCAATCCTCATTACCGCAAAGTCCATTGGGTTGATTTTTATATTGGGTCTTTAAAATGTCCCTGACCAATTTTTGGGTTTTCCAAGGTTTACCAATATAGTCGTACAAATAGGCTACGTGATGACTCGGCTCATTGCCATGGGCATATTGACCTATCATTCCGGTACTGAATATGGGAAGTTTGTCTTCTGGTAATGGATTTAAGGTAAACATACTATCCAACTTTTTTTCGAAAGCATCGCTGCCCCCAACCGCTTGTATGAAGCCTTCAATGTTTTGAGGAACCGACCAAAGGTATTGCCACGCATTACTTTCGCAGAAATAAGGTGAATATTCTTTAGGAATGAATTCTTTTATAAAATGACCATTAGCCAATTTGGGACGCATAAACGTACTTTTTGAATCGTACACATGTCGCCAATTTTCAGAACGATTTAAAAAATAGTGGTAATCATCTGTCTTATTCAATGCTTTTGCAAATTGAGCTACACACCAATCGTCATAAGCATATTCCAAGGTTTTTGAAACGGACCAATTTTCATTGTCTTCAGCAACAGGAACATAGCCTAAGGTTTTATAAGTGTCTAACTGTCTGGAATCAACCATGGAACTTTCTTTACAGGCTTTATAAGCTAATTCCGCATCTATTGTAATGCCTTTAAAATAAGCATCCACAATCACTGGAATAGCATGGTTACCAATCATCATATTGGTTTCATTACCTTGCATAGACCAAACTGGCAACAACCCCGTTTCTTTATAATGTGCCAACATAGATTGAACCATATCCGAAACACGCTTTGGATGCAAAATGGTATATAATGGATGAGCCGCTCGATACGTGTCCCACAGCGAAAAGGTATCATATCTATCAAAACCATCTGCTTTCATAATGCGATTGTTTGCTCCTTTGTATTCGCCATAATCATCGCTTAATAATGTGGGTGCCAACATAGATTGATACAGCATGGTGTAGAAGATGGTCTTCTGATTATCGTCTTTTGATTTGATTCTTATTTTTTGAAGTTGTTTTTCCCAAATAGCATTTGCTTTTTCTTTGTAGGCCTCAAAATTAAAATCAGGCGCTTCTGTTTCAAGAGATTTGTAAGCACCGTTTATGGATGCCGTGGAAAGGCCAGTTTTTAAAATAATAACGTCGTCGTCCGAAGTATTATAATTCAATATGATTTTTGAGTTTTTAGCTTCAACCGGGTTTGTTGTAAGCGTATCATTTTTAAAAATTTGATAGGATTTAAAAGGTTTTGAAAGTTGTATAACAAAATAAACACGTTGGTCTCTAGCCCAACCGGTAGATTTCCTGTAACCTTCAATAGTTGTACTATTAACTACATGAATGTATGTATCTGTAGGAGCATCCCAATTTAAGGCATAGCCTAAATCGATATGGATTTGCGACAAGCTATCTTTTAGAAAGGTGTATTTATGAATGCCCGATCTTGCCGTAGTGGTAAGTTCCGCTTTAATGCCATAATCTAATAAGTCCACTTTATAATATCCTGGTGAAGCTTCTTCTTTTTCATGAGAAAATCTGGAAAACGGTTTGTAATTATTGGCTGCAATTCGTTTAGAAAATCTACTGTTAGTTGGCATGACTAAAATATCATATAAATCGCCCGCACCAGTACCTGATAAATGGGTATGAGAAAATCCAGAAATGATAGAATCTTGATAAAAATAACCCGCAATTCTATCCCAACCAGGAATACCAATATCGGGACTTAATTGCACCATTCCAAAAGGAACTGTGGCCCCCGGATACGTATTTCCGGGACCATCTGTTCCAATAAATGGATTGACGTAATGAGTTAGCTCAATGGGATCTATATCTTTAGATCGCTCACAATTAAATAATAGCGATGCAAAAACTAAATATATAAGACCATATTTACCCATTACGTATTCTTTATTTTAAACTAGCTTTTGTTTCTTTAATGGTTTTTAAGTTGGCTTCAGATAAGGCAGGTCCATCAAAAAATGTAATGCCTTTTGCACCATTTTCCTTGGCTAACACGATAGCTTCTTTTAACTCTTCTTCAGAGGTAAAGTCAGGTATATAAATTCCTGTATTAATTTTTGTTTTTTTGCCTTCTAAATCTTTTACTCCTTGTTTAGTTGCATACCCAATCCAATCAACTTCTTCATTGTAAAATCCATGATAAATCATAGGATATACTTCATCAATATCCCATTTATCCCAACGTTGTCTCACCATATGATCGGCCATTTCTGGATATGGAAATACGGCTGCTGTTAAGTTTTTATTATATTTATGTACAATTTTATACGCATCATCAACAACCGCTTTAACGGCATTTAACCTAAAGTTTTTCCACTCCATATCGATCGCTGGATTCTTGCTCTCTCTAGGGTCTTTGTGATGTATTTTTTTAAAAGCATTAATACATTCATCACAATAGCAGAAATCAAATTCTGCCATTTCAGTATCTTGAACTAGATTATATTTTGGAAGCAGTCCAATTGGTAAAAAGATATCTGAAAAGCGAATATAATCTAGGTGAACACTTTCAATACCATCAACTTTCGCTAAGCCTTCAACCAAACTTAAAACATGATTTCTAGATGCTTCTCTTGTAGGACACAACCATTGGTAATAATCTACATACGGACGTGTATCGTAACACGACTTTCCTTCTCTGCTAACTGCGTACCATTCTGGGTGTTGCAGCGCTACCGAATCTCCAGGACGATTCATAGCCATAATCCAAGCATGTACTTTTAAGCCTTCCTTTGTTGCTATAGGGACTAACCTTTTTAATAACTCAGGATCTGTACCCGTATTTATTAAAACCTCATCAATACCTGCGTTTTTATATTTTTTGAATTCTTTAGTATAATCTTCATTGGGCTTTTTTGCATTTGCGCTAACCCAAACCCCAAATTCAAATGGTGTTTTGTCAATTATGTCACCAGACATAGCAGTGTCTTGAGTTTTGTTTTCTTTATTAGCACATGAAAATAGGCTAATTGCGAGTAGTAGTAACACTAATTTTGATAGTTTCATAACAGGCTTATTTTGAAATAATTTTTCCATTTTCTTTAATGATTAGAGTTTTATTTGAAAAAGGACTCTTGATTGAAATATTGAATCCGGTTGAATGATTTTCTATGACAGGTTTTAATGTTTTATTATCAACCGAAATAGGCTTTTTTGAAATACTATCTAAGGATGTTGCCCAAGATTTGTACTTATTATAATAGCCTTTTTGGGCTCTGTATAATCTATATAATTCCCATTTAACTTTGTCATCTTGTGGAATTGAAAATGTGTCTTTTGAGTCAATTTCTTTTGAAGAAAAATAGACGTAACCCCATTTTTCAGGTTCATGCATATTGATGACACCTATTGGGGACCATACCCAATTGTACTCTGGAAGAAACGTTCCTTTACCGTCCTTTTTGCGCGTGTATTTTCCGTTTGTTATATCGTGTTGCCAGTTTACTCTAGAAAAATCTACTCTCCAAAATTGGTCTCTAGGCACATTATCTTGGTAATACGATGTTTTATAAGCTGCCCAAGGAATTGCTAATTCCAACTGCCACCCTTCATCGGTATCTGATGCATTATTGATGGTTCCGTTTACCTTAATAGCCGATTTCAATCCTGTCAAAGTCCAATCATTTAAAACCACATTACCTTGTTCTCTATATGGTTTATTAATGAATAAATCCCAAACGGTATTCAACGCATTCATTTCTAATTCATAGTAATTGTAGGTATCTCCATCAGGATCTAAAAAAACTTCAAAATCGTTATTATAAAAAATAATGGTATCACGCTGCTTTAAAGTGGCCCAAACATGAGGCTCTTCCAATTTTGCTAGAATGTAAAAGTAGGTGTCATCCCAAAGCATTTTTACTTGTGTATTGTATTTGGGCTTTTTAACGCCTTCAATATCAATAAAAGCATCCGTCCATTCTGCTTGTTTCCAAGATGCTTCAGAATCAGCACCATCAATTACGATACTTTCTGAAGTTTTATTAGCAACGTATGTTCGTGGTACAATATCCATATTTGATTGTGCACAACTCAAAATGGATATCAAATTTACTGCTATTAATACTGTACTAAACTTATTTTGCATGTTTAATTATAAACTGTTATTCTTAGTAAATTCAATGACTTCGCTTAATTTTCCAAAAGCCATAGCGACAACTGTATCGGCAGCCCCATAGTATACGGCTAACCTGTCTTCTTCAGTATCATATAAGGCTGCACACGGAAATACCACGTTTGGAACATCTCCATTCTGCTCATAAGAAACCGCGGGACCCAATAAATAAGGTTGGGTCCTATGCTTTACTTTATCAGGTTCATTTTCATCTAAAATGGCAGCACCCATGGCATAACGGAATCCGTTACAAGTAGTGATAACACCATGGTAGAGCATCAGCCAACCATCGTCAGTTAGAATTGGGATTGGGCCTGCTCCTATTTTGGTACATTGCCACGCACTGTCTTCAAACGCTGCTGCTTTCATAACACAACGATGTTCTCCCCAATATTTCATATCAGGACTGTAGCTAATGTAAATATCCCCAAACGGGGTATGGCCATTATCACTCGGCCTGCTTAACATAGCATATTTTCCGTTTATTTTCTTCGGAAATAACACGCCGTTCCTATTAAAAGGCAAAAAGGCATTTTCGCATTGAAAAAATTCCTTGAAATCAAACGTATACCCAATACCGATTGTTGGCCCGTGGTAGCCGTTGCACCAGGTTATCCAATAGCGATCTTCAATAAACACAACACGAGGATCATATTTATAATCAGAGTCTATCATCTCAGTATTCCCAGCTTTCATTTCAATAGGCTCATGGTTAATTTCCCAATCAATTCCATTTTTGCTAAAACCTGCAAAAATATTCATCTGTACCGCTTTGTTATCACATCTAAAAACACCGGCAAAGCCATCGCCAAAAGGCACAACAGCACTATTAAAAATACTATTTGATGATGGTATAGCATACCTGTCGATAATTGGATTTTCAGAATACCTCCATATAACGTCATTGCTGTTTTCAGGTTTATCTTGCCAAGGAATATTACTCACTTTTTTATTATTTTTTATTATTGAATTGGTTTGCTTTTATTCTTTTTAAAAATAGGGCTTAATTCTTAATCTGGAATCATTCTTACCCTATCTAACCATGTATATTTTAAAATGATTGAGGTGATTAAAAAAACAAATAATGAAACTAGTGTTTTTGGATAATCTCTGATTAAAAGAAATATAGGTAATACAATCATACTAGATTGCCACACGATTCCTATAATACAGTTTACCATATCTCTATAAAAATCATTGTTTTTTGTAAAGGAGGTTTCTTCAGATTTCAACGTCTTACAAACCGGTTTCCAAAATCCCCAAGGTCTTACATTGGTATAAAATGATTTTAATACATCCATATTTGTGGGTTTTGTTAAGAAGGTTCCTAAAAGTGATCCCATTATTGAAACCCCAAATATGATTGGGAATAAGTAAATAGCCTGTAGTTCTGATAAGTGATGAAAAAATGTTCCTGAAGCAAAGCTTCCTTTGTTTTGATCTAAGACAAATTGTAATGATGCAATTACAAGGCCTGAAAACATTCCCCAAAAGTAACCCCAGCCATTAAACCGCCACCACACCCATTTTAAGAAATTAGCTGCCACATACCCACCAAATAAAGAACTTGTAATCCACAATGTTAATGAGTTTATTGAGTCTGCAAAAAAGCCCATAAAAACACCTAAACCAACTACAACAAAAGATGCAATATGACTTATTTTAATATAGTGCTCGCTCGTAGCTTTGGGTTTAAAGTATTTTTTATAAATATCATTAACTATATAAGCAGGTCCTGCGTTTACAAATGCCGAGAACGTCGACATAAAAGCAGCTAACAGTCCTGCTAGCAATAACCCTTTTATTCCAATTGGAACGTGAAAGTTTATAATTTTAGGTAATAATATTTCTAAATCAACACCGCTTAAAGCTGTATTTGACGCCATCTCCGGAGTCAACGTAACCAAGGCAATAACTACAATACCTGCTATTAATAAATACCTTGGGATAAATAAAATTAAATTGGTAAAGCCACTCATGTAAGCGGCTTCTTTAACCGATTTTGTAGATAGAATACGTTGTAAATCATAACTTGGTGTCGGACCAGCAATACTTGCAAAAAACCCTTTAAATAAGGACATCCCAACTAAGGCGCCAAACATTTTATAGCCTTCAGAATCAATTAAATTATTAAAAACTTGATATTTAGAACTCCATTGTTCATCCAGTTCCCAACCAAAAAACACGTTTTTCCATTCTTCAGAAATCACAGAGGTAATTTGAATATCTGTAAAATGAATAAGGGTATATCCTGCAACAAGTAATCCTGCAATAACCATGATACCGTATTGCAACACTTCGGTAGCAACCACAGAAAACATACCGCCTTTTACCGTATAAACCGTAGTTAAAAATATGATAATTAAAGCATATGATTGTTCTGAGTTAAATAAGACGGTCTGACCTAGATGAAGGGTTAAATCCCACGGTAAAATCACAGTCAAAAATTTACCGATGCCTTCAAAAAAGTAAGCTATAAATCCAATCGCTGAAACAATAGCAAAAATGGCAACTATAATATGTGATGCTTTACCAGCTCTATCATTTCCAAAGCGTGTTAAAATCCATTCAGAACCCGTCATCACCTTAGATCGTCTAATCCAAACAGCTAGGAACATCATGACAAAAATTTGATTCCATATTGGCCAAAGCCACATAAACATGAAACTTTTCACGCCGTATAAAAACAAGATACCAACCATCCAAGCTGTGCCAGATATGTCAAACATACCAGAACCATTGCTTAAACCTAAATAATACCATTTAATGGATTTACCACCAAGAAAGTAATGATCTAATCCTTTTGATGCCTTTTTGGAAATCCAAACGCCAACACCAACGGTCAATAGAACATAACATATAATGATGCTTAAATCTATTATATCCATTTGTTACTGATTTTCTTTAGTTGTTAAACCCCAATTTTTATTGGGTCTAGGACTCATAACAAGATGAAGAACGCCGCCTTTAATAATGTCTTTGTGAGAGATTGATGTTTTATTGAATTCTTCTCCGTTAAGTGTGGCTGCTTTAATATAAATATTTTTGTCTGAAACATTTTCTGCTTCAATCACAAATGTTTTTCCGTTTGGAAGATTAATGGTTGACTTTTCAAAAATTGGACTTCCAATCTCATAATCGCCAGAAGCTGGATTCATCGGATATAAACCTATGGAACTAAACACGTACCAGGCCGACATTTGTCCACAATCTTCATTACCACTCAACCCATTTGGTGTGGTGTTGTATTGGGTATCCAAAATATGACGCACCCAATATTGTGTGAGCCACGGTTTGTTGGCATAGTTAAACATATAAGCAATATGGTGACTTGGTTCATTACCATGCGCATATTGCCCAATTAATCCTGAAATATCAGCCGAAACATTATCGCCTGTAATTTCAGAACTTTCTGTAAATAATTGTTCTAAGCGGCGAGTAAAAATATCGTTACCACCATGTAACTGTACCAGGTCTTCAACATCTTGAGGCACAAACCAACTGTGTTGCCATGCGTTGCCTTCGGTATAATCAGTATGTTCTCTGTGACTGGAATATTTCGGGTCAAAACGTTCATTCCAAGATTTACCGTCGTCTGATTTTCCGCGCATAAACCCTGTTTCAGGATCAAACACATATTGATATGCTTTAGAACGATTTAGAAAATAGTTGTAATCATCCTCTTTTCCTAAAGCTTTGGCCATTTGTGCCACACACCAATCATCAAACGCATATTCCAAAGTAATGGTAACGGATTCGTCTAATAAATTATAAGGAATGTATCCGTACTTTTTATAAAGGTCTAAACCACGTTCATCCTGCATCATGGTTGTTTTCATAGCTTCATACGCTTTTTCAGCATCAAACCCTTTAATGCCCTTTTGGTAAGCATCTACAATAACAGGAATAGAATGATAGCCTGTCATGCAATTGGTTTCATTAGCATAAAGCGTCCAAACTGGTAAAATCCTTTTGGTACTGTAATAGGCTAACATTGAGTTAATAATATCTGATGTTTTATCTGGAGCTATCAAGGTCAACAACGGATTTTCTGCTCTAAACGTATCCCAAAGTGATAAGGTAGAATAGGCCGTATAATTTGTAGCCGTTACAATGCTATCATTCTCTTTTCTAAACTCGCCGTTTTTATCACTAAAAGTAACTGGTGCCAACTGTGTATGATACAAAGCCGTATAAAATATTGTTTTAAGCGAATCAACTGGTGTTTCAACCACTATTCTTGATAAGGCTGTATTCCATGTATTTTCAGCTTCCGTTTTTGCTTGTTCAAAATTAAAATCTCCTGAATCTAAATTTTCTTTGGCATTGGCAACGCTAACTGATGATACAGCTACTTTTACACGTAATTCGGTACCTCCTTCGGGATTAAAAAATAATTGTGCTTTGGCTTTTTCTCCTTCCACAGATTGACCATCGATATTTTTTTGATTGTCTGCCAATGTGTATTTTGAAATAGGTTTAGAAAATGTAGCAACAAAAAACACTTTCTGATTTTTTGCCCAACCCGTACTAAAACGGTAGCCACTTATGGTATAGTCATCTTCAATTGTAATAGATGTTTTTAAAGCCTTATCCCAATTAATTGCAAACCCTAAATCAATAACCACCGATTGGTCATCATTTTTAGTAAAGCTATATTTATGATAAGCTGTTCTTAAAGACGATGTTAATTCTACATTCACTTTTGGATCCTCAAGAAATACTTGATAGTATCCAGGACTTGATTTTTCGTTAGTGTGACTATACGATGATTTATAAGGAAGTGAATCTCGTGAAGTCGTATTAATGGTTAAATCAACCTTTTTATTTATTGGCATAAACAATATATCGGCCAAATCGCCAATACCAGTTCCACTTAAATGCAAATGGCTAAAACCAACAACAATAGAATCTGAATAATGATACCCTGAACACCAATCCCAACTTGAAATACCATTGTCTGGACTCACCTGTACCATCCCAAAAGGAACAGTCGCTCCGGGGTATGTATGCCCATGTCCACCAGTTCCTATAAACGGATTGACTAATTTTATAGTAGCTGTTTTATCCTGAATACTTTCTGCAGTATGCTCCTTACAACTGATAAATAAAAACACAAACAAAATAAAGAGAGTAAAGTTTTTCATATCGCGACACCATTAATTAACCTTAAATTTTCATTAATTTTACTGTAAATAAAAGTAATTTAGACGGATAACATATTAAAAGCCCTAAACACCAAAAAACAATATTAAATGTTCGAGATATGATATATGATAATAACAAATTCTACCGCATATCGTGGAAATATCATGTCATCTTTTGGCTTGTATATTTTATGTTTAACACATTCCGTTGGGGAAGTTATTTTAATGATTATTTGTATTCCTTTCAGTCAAATTTGTTAGGTTTTCCTATCCACATGGTATCTTGCTACTTAAATATTTTTGTTTTTATGCCTTTTT